>Ga0209611_10006552_pt1 | contig 18984 bp, 12 predicted proteins | sample S1TSphgellanicum_3_FD_187693 | JGI IMG/M metagenome (GOLD analysis project Ga0209611, IMG submission 187693) | Host-associated microbial communities from peat moss isolated from Minnesota, USA - S1T2_Fc - Sphagnum magellanicum MG (SPAdes) (version 2) | ecosystem: Host-associated > Plants > Peat... | reverse complement strand
TTTACTTTTTTTAAAAATTCAATAATGTACATAATTACATTTATTTCCTTTTGAAAGTTTAAAATCATTTGAACAAAAAAAAAATTGAAAATCATTATTCAATAACATTTCAATGACCATTTTTTTGAAAAATAAATAAATTAATAACTAGATTTTTTTTGTTAATATAATAATATTACCTATGTTAAGCTACGTTCAATTATTATATGCCTATTTTTCATTAATTTAAATTATTTCACCCTACATTATTTACGGCTATTTATGGCTATTTTCAATTACTTTTGGTTATTTTTGGTTATTTCACCTTAAGTTACTTTTGGTTATTCTAAGTTATTTTTGACTATTTTAACTTATTGCAACTTAGGTTATTTTCAACTATTGTAAGTTTTTTTGGTTATTCTATGTTACTTTTGGTTATTGTAAATTATTTCAATTTAGACTATTTGTAGTTATTATAAATTACTTTTGGCTATTTTAACTTATTTCACCTTAGGCTATTTTCAATTATTGTAATTTTTTTTCTTCTATTCTATGTTATTTTTGGCTATTACAAATTATTTCAATTTAGACTATTTATAGTTATTATAAGTTACTTTTGACTATTGAAAGTTATTTCACCTTAAGTTATTTTTGTTTATTATAAATTATTTCACCTTAAATTATTTTTGGCAATCCTAAGCAATTATAATATATGGTTATTAGTGTTATTGGTGGTTATTTCATTAATGGCCATTATTAATTATTCTATTGGTGGTTATTATATTAATGGCTATTGGTGGCTATTATATTAATGGCTACTGGTGGCTATTCTATTATTGACTACTAATCGTTATTCTATTAATGGCTACTGGTGGCTATTTTATTATTGGCTATTAATGACTATTTTATTAATGGCTATTCTATTAATGGTTACTGGTGGCTATTCTATTAATGGCTACTGGTGGCTATTCTATTAATGTTTATTTGTGATTAATCTATTAATGGTTATTGGTGGTTATTTTATTAATGGTTTATTGGTGATTATTCTATCAATGGCTATTGGTGGCTATTCTATTAATGGCTATTGGTGGCTATTCTATTAATGGCTATTGGTGGCTATTCTATTAATGGCTATTAGTGGTTATTCTATTAATGGCTATTGGTGGTTATTTTATAAATGGTTATTAATGGTTATTGTATTATAAGTTATTGTTGGTTATTATATGTTATATTACAACTATTGGTGATTATTGTATTATAAATTATTGTTTGATATTCTATGTTATAATATTATAGGCTATTGGTCGTTATTATATTGTAGGGTATTTAAAATTATTTTTTATAGGTTATTATTTTATATTCTAGGTTATTTTTACCTTAGGTCATTATATTTTGTTTTAGATTATTTTAAAGTTATTATGTTTAGGATAAAATAATTTATAATAACATAAAGTAAAATGACCTTGAATAATTTAAAGTATAGCTTGAAATAACATATATTAATTTAAAATAAAATAACCTAAAGTATAGCCTAAAGTTAGTTGAATAATTTAATTTAAAATAATTTAAAAGCTTATAATAAACTAGTTAAAATATTTTAAGGTAAAATAACATATAATAATTTAGGGTACAATAATTTATAATAGCATATAGTAACATAAAATATAAGTTAAAATAATATAGGGTATATCATAAACTAACATAGATAGAATGTTTTTAAAAACATATAAATAAACCTTTGCTACAATAAATTGTAATAATGAATTATGTTACCTAATAATGAAACATGTTGTCTACATAGTGATATTATAGTGAAATAACTTTCACTAGGTGAAATCAGTAAAATGCAATGAAGTTATTTCACTTTTAAGCTCTCATAGTGATTTAAGTTAGTAAATTACACCCCACTTTGGTAGTAATGCTTAAATTTGAGCTCCACCATTGTATGGTGACCAAAATATTGTTTCCATTAGAAAGTGATAAAAAATGATCAAACATTTTTGAATGGTGATGGCCAAGATCATTTCAATCACCATCCAATCATGGGGATGATATTCCATAACCATCATCTATGGAAATTTCACTTGTGATTACTATTAAACAATGGACATCATTTTCTATTACAACCGAACTATGGGCATGCTTGTTGGTTGCCATAAAAGGTGGAGTTACTGTTTAGTCATCATGATCTAATGATGGTAAATTCAATCACCATTTTTCAACATAGATCATTTTTTATCACCATTCAACAATAAAAACGATTTTTGATTAAGAATAAACATTGTAGATTTAAATTTTTTTTTAAAAAAGGTGGTAATGAATTTTGATTACCATCCAATTGTGTTGCCATCCCATGGTGGGATGATTTTCCATCCAATGATGCAAATATATTTTAATCATTATCCAATGGTGGAAATCAAATTATGTTGTTGTCCAACAATGGACCGAAAATGGATCATGAAAATGATTTTCAATTGCAATCTAAAGGTGGAGATGATTCAATTGCCAACCAACATCAAGGTTTGCTTTTGGATGTTATTCAACAGTGGAAAAGCTTTTAATTATTATCAAATGATGGAGATCCCCTATGGTCACCATCCAACGGTAGACATCACTTTCAATTATTGTTGAATGTTGGTGATAATTTAAGGTTAATTTTTTTGAAATGATATCATTTGACAAACCTAAGGGTGCATCATTTATGATCGTTGGTTGTCAATAAAGCTTAACTGCTTGCATGTATTGTTATAATATTATTCCTATTCCATATTCATAATTGATTTCAATAAATATTAATTGGTTTATTTTTGAGATTATATATATATATAGTCTAAAAATGTTTGCTTGTTAAAATCACTCTTTATGTCAAATCCAATAGAGGAATCAACATGTTGGCAGAGATGCCAACATGGCAACCAAATGAAATTTGGCACAACAAATTGGTGTCAACAATTGAATTAATGGATGGCATTTTGTGGATTTTTGTTTAAGAAAATTAGATCAAAATTGGATGGATGAAATAATCTCCAAATTAAATTGTAAATGAATGAAAAAAAATCTAGATTATGCTCTTGGATGAAATTTATTTCATGTTGACAAATCATGAAGTTTCATCCAATTGTTTGGGTTTTCTTTACATATAGAAATATTTCTTTCCATAGGGAAAAATTCAACCACTTTGGTCATTTTGTATCCATCAAAATTCATGTCACTGCATTTGGACATTATTCATAAATGAAATTCAACCAATCAATAGGGCTATCTATTCATTCAAAATTAAATATCATCCAAGGATTTGGATTGCTTGGGTTTTATTTTATCTGTCAAAAATGATTTCATTGGGTTCATCAATTTCACCTATCATCTAGGTGGATAACGATCCATTCTTGCACTTTCATCTCTTTTAATGGGCATAAATCCCACATAATTTTGTGCAAATTGGAAACCAAAATAATCATACACACAAATTAGTTCTACCTTTAAGTTCATTCAAATTTCCGTCAATATGTTGTTAAAAAAAACCCTTTAGAAGCTAGCTTGAAATACCTCCTTTGAAGCTTAAAAAACCCTTTAAATAAAAAGGAAAAAATAAGGTTGGCCCCTTTTCTAAACTAGGCAACACATGACAAAAAATAGTCGTGGGTAATTTTATTTTTGGGACACAAGTTGGGGCATAAATTGAATAAATTTTAGACATTTGGCAACCTTGAATTTTTCAAATTTTGGGTAGCAAGAAGTGAAGTTCATCAATTTTGCCATGCCAAAACCTTCCACCCAGGAAGATTACACATCATAATATCTTTTGTCCCGAAGATTACGAACTATCATCCAATTGACATGTGGGAGGCTAAAAAGCATCGACATTAATTACCCAACCCTATTATGCATTTTAACATGAACAAAAAAATGGTATAATAAATCACCCAAGATCTTAATGTGTACATAAGTGGGCATTTATTAATCTCTCTCCACATATTTGTCTTTTTATTGTACTAAAGATTTGCAATGAATGAACAATTCACACAAGTTATGATTTATTTATTTATTTTTGAGTTGGATGACCTTTGGCAATGGCCTCCACTGTCGTAACCCTAGCCTTGGGCTCGCGACCAAGGTAAAGGGCTTACAAGGGTGCGGGCCAAGACAAAGCCCATGAGTCGCATTCTCATGCCTTTGGGAGTGCAAAAGAATGTGAGGGAAAGAACCCTCACACTCCCAAGTGAACTCCCATGTTGGGAGTTGGAGTCCCGGTGGACTCCCGAATGTTCAGAGAGCGATTACAAGGGTCAAAACCCAATGGCTTGAGAAAATCTTCATACTATTGGAAATCTATTGAAACCTAAATGTCTAAAATGGGCTCGCATCACCCATTTGGACATCTGAAACACAGGTTATGGCCAAAAGAAGGGTCGGGAGTCAAATTGCCAATTTGACTCCCGACCACTAAAAGTCAGGAATCACCTTGATTTCCTTGCATGCAGGTGGCGTGTAACATACCATTGGAAAGCTCTCAACAAGGACTATAATTTTGTTTCAAACCTCATCTCAATCGGAGGTCTGCACACAAAGTTATTGGGCCCCAAAGTTGCGAGAGTCCCAACTTTGGCAATTTCGGGACTCCCACTTGGGAGTCCTGGGACAAAAAGCCATTTGGATGTGGGACTCGTGGAGAGGCACAAAGTATATTATAAGGAGGAAGGTGGTGGCTTCCCCCAAGTCTAAGCCGTGGTGAGTCTTGTGAATCCGAGGTTGTCCGTGATTCATCTTAGCACCAAAAGTGTTCCAATTGTGCACTAACCACCTTATGTTGGTTTTGTGCAGGCCCATGTGAGTAGTTGATACTTGTCACTCTTCCTAGTCCCATCTCGGAGCTCTAGCACGCCCCTTTAGCCTTTAAAGTGTTGCGAGCCAGGGAGTGTGCCCCGACTCTTTACTTTTTCACTGTCTTCAATTTGGACTCACATTTGAATCCATTAAAGAGCTTGGGAGCACGTCATCCACCCCACTAAGGTAACTTAATTTGCTCATAAAACATGAAAAGAAGGGTATACAATTGGGATTTGAACTCCTAACTACATGTTTTGCAACATTACTCTTTAACCACTATGGTAACTAAATGTCTTCAATGAACAAAAGTTTGGATTTTCCATCTCCTCAAAGTTAATGTTTTTATTTTTAGTTTAATTGTGACTTGTTCATGTTTAATCATTAGTGGATAGTTAATGTACTCTATATTGATTTGTGTTATATGCAAGTGACAACCTTCATGATGAAAAATGAATATGCTTAAATGAATTTCATCTATGAAGGATGATATAAAAACATCAATCTTAATCGGGCTTGGATTCATTCATTAACGTTTTCCAACATCTATTGAAGCTTATTCATGCACTTTACAATCAAGTTAATCTTGGCTTGCAAAATAAAGCTTGGAATTCTAACAATAGTAGCAATACATACATCAAGGAGAAGGAGAGGTAGGACATGGTGGAAGTTTGTATCACAAGGACCATCCCCCCTATGAGTCCTATACAATTCACTATTGGTCTCTTACAATTTAAAAGATCATTTGTAGTCTAAAATTAACCTTTTACAAAATTGTAAAATTTATTCATTTCAAAAAGAGGTAAGAATTTTTATGGGGTTGATTAGTTTATGAGGAAAAGGGACCCGTTTCTATTACAAAATTTAAAAGATCCCTTGTATATTGACATTGGTTCTCTTACAATATGTAAAAATATTCTTTTTGAGGAAAAAGGTTTTTTTGGGGGGGGTAAAATATGCACAATTGGGCCTATATTGATTGAGGAATACCTCAAGATTGAAGATAACATAGGGTTGAAAAATGAAAATCTCATTGTTGATTTCAATATGTTTGAAGAAGATTGACATTGTGTGGTATTTTTGGATGCATGATATGTGAAGAGCAAAATGCGAGTTACCTAATTGTATTTTGGATTTGGTTTAATGTTGGTACATTAACTCTAAGGGTAGACTACCCCAAATGTGTTGTGTGTTTTTGTGATTTGTTGGATGTGTAAATACCCAAACTCTAGGTGGTAGAATGCTTCAATGATAAATAAAGGAAATATGCGAAGCAACTTAAAGTTTTCAAAATTCCACAATAGGTCAAAAGGGAGATGTTTGTGTGGTTTCAATGTTGTTTGAAGTAAGTGAGTGTCTAATGTTGGATGTGAGGTCTATGTGTCTTTGTGCCATCTAATGTGGTTGAAGGTGAATGTGGCTACATTGGGGTGTATTTGTTGGGGTTTCAATTTGCATATTACAATTATGAATTTGGTGAAATTGAATGTAACTTGTGTCTACCTTGTGAAAATGTTGTTTGACAAAAAGTTTTTTGAGTCAAAGAATATTCTAGTCCTTTGACGTAATTGTGTCAAATGAATTCAATGTCACATCAACTATTTGAATTAGTTTGAATGTATGGCTACTTAATGTTTTTGATGGGGTTTCCAAGTTGCAAATTGCAACTATGGTTTTGAATTGAGGGATTATCGGTTTGGTGAAACTAAATGTAATTTGTGTATGTTTTGTGAAATTGAATGTCACATGTTTAACACAAAGTTGCTTAAGTATCAAGGCATTCCAATCTTTTGATGCAATTGTGTTGAATGAATTCAATGCAACATCAATTGTTTGAAATAATTTGAATGTGTGGTTACTTGAGTGTCTTTGTTTGTGTGTGCATGGTTTGAGAAAATGAATTTTATGCTTGCCACCAAATCTATGGGTCAAATTGCTAAGGTTGTAGGTGAAGGCTATTGGTTGTTTATGGCATGCCATCAATAGCTCCAACTTGCTATAATGTTTTTCTCCATTCAATTACAATTATTTAATTATTCTAATGACATGTTTGGTGATTAATATTTTGTCATGGAAGTAGGATTAAAATACACTTATAAAGTCTTTCTATAATAATTATTGTTGTAAGTTACAATATGTGACAATTTCACATTTCACACTTGCATATGTCTTTGGATTTATTTGTTAAATTTTTTGCTTGAAAACAATTTGAGTTATGGTCATGCTTCTTGATGCACATGCATGGCTTGATGTCTAGTAGGCATCACCTTTTTCCATACATGTTATGTATGCCCTTTTGTACAAATAAAATTGAATTATGTTTATGTTTGGAAGGCTTAAGTTGCTAAAAATGAAACCTAGGCATGCCATTCTTCACATATGGATTTTTTTTTAATACCATGTATGCAAGTAGGTTCAAAAGTAGATTTTGACCAACATTAGTTTCAACTAGCTAATGGGTAATATTCAACTAGGCATGTTCACATTTAACTTTCAAAAAATAAATGGACCCACTTTTGGGTCTTTAAAAAATACCCTCAACTACCAACAACATCCATCTATTTGAACATAAATTGGTGTTAAAATAACCAACTACCCATTATTGTTATCCATGAAGACAATAATTCCCAAAAGAATGACCTTGAGTTTCATTAAAATTGAAGACTATAATCAAGATGTAGGATGGGATTATGAAAATAATAATGTAAAAAAAAATTCAAATATTTCCTTACTCACCTGAAGATGATTTGAATTCCTCATGTTTGTCTTCTATGTTTTTTCTTGTGTTTAAGTACATCCCTACCTAGGTTATGGGATGCTTAACATGGACTTAGTGGATCACAAAAAGCCTATTTAAAAGTTAATAATTCTTTTGATTAAATTAGGGGATATTTAAAGGTTGCTTAGGGGATATTTAAGATTAATTTATAGTGCAAGAGTGGGCTACATAGGCCTACTTAGAGGGCTATATATAGGATAGAGACCATCAAAAACCTACATATGGGGAAAAGGCTACTTAATGACTACATAGGCAAGCACCTAGGTGCTTACCTAGTTTGTGGGATACTTAAGGACTATTTAAAAGGCTAAATAAAGCTTACCTAAGGACTATCTAGGGAGGCATCTAGGGGCCTACCTAGGTTATGGGATACTTAAGGGCTATTTATAGGGATTATATAAAACCTATTCATGGGGTTACTTAGGGATTATCTAAGGAGACACCTAGGGGCCTATCTAGGTTATGGGATACCTAAGGGCTATTTAAAAGGCTACATAGAACCTACTTACAAGGTTAAGTAAACATTTCATAAGTTAGGAGATACTTAGGGGTTATTTAAAGGCTTGTTTATGGCTAAGCTACCTATGGTTGATTCATAGTGCAAGAATAGGTTATGTAGGGGCTATGTAAAGATTACATAAGGGCTACCTAGGATTTTTTCATAGCCCCTTTATGTAGACCATTAAGTAGATTTTACGTATCCCTTATCTAGGTAGGTCTTTAGGTAACCTCTATGTAGCACCCTCCCTTATCTAGGTAGGTCTTTAGGTAACCTCTATGTAGCACCCTAAGTAGTCCCTATGTAACCCCCCTATGTAGGCTTTTAGTAGCCTTTATAGTAGATGGCACCTAGGTAGGTCCTAGGTAGTCCCTAAAAGTTGCCTTAGATAGCCCCTAAATAGTTTCTTACGTAGGCATTACATAGCCACTAACATATATAGTCCCCTTAGTAGCTCCGTAGGTAAGCCACAAATAACCTGTAGATAAATCCTAACCTAGTTAACCTCCTACCCTAGGTAGTTCCTTAACCTATGTGGTGGTAACCTATTTAGAAGTTATAGTTGGTTAGAATAAAGAGTATGGTGACTAGTTGGGGGTGTTAGGGAGGGAGGATGAGTGGCTGTACTGAGGCCCAAAGTGAAGATTATTTTATGAATAATTTTGTTGTTTGGAATGTACTCGAAGGAAACAGCCATATCATGATAATTAGGCAACCTTTTCAAATACCCTTACTACGTTGGTAGCTTTGACACTAACTATATAAATTTCAGAAATGCTGAAAATTTCCCCCAAAAAAACTTGAAATAGCAAGAATTGGGGAAGGAAATTATTGATTTTTCAGGAATATTCTATTTTTCAAACTTTCACTTCAAATTTAATTAATTATTTCACAAACACGTGTTAAACATGCTGCCACTATACTACTACTACATGGATTTATCATTTGTTCAAATGTTTTTGGAAAATATTATTTTGTAAGGGAATAAAAATTGGGTTTTAGGGAACTTTGTTCACATTCAAGGGGGAACTATTAATATTGTTGGGTTGAGCTTTAGTGGCTCTTGCGAGATGGAGTAAAGAAATATAGTGAAAAAATTCCTCCTTGGAGCATATACTTATACACCCTTACAGCAATTATTCTTCATCATGATTTGAAGTAAAGGAACTAGGTATTTCACTTTTTCATTCAAGTTCAAGTTCAAAGTTCATCATGTACAATTTATGAGTGGATTGCAGAGCTGGGTTCTTAATTTCTGTAGAAAATAGTGTCAGCTAATGGCCTGGAATCTCTTTTTCAGAATTTCACAAATGTATAGATAAAAATGGAGGAAAAAAAGAGAAAGGAAATTTACCTTGTTGAAATCACTGTTGGCTGGGTATTGCATTTTTACCCGGGTAAGTGGCCGGTTTCAGAGCAGGATATTGAAAACCAGCCTGCCTACAATGGATTTTGATGAGAACTGACTATATAGAAAAAGTTTTTCGTAAAGTCAGGTCAGCATTTCATACCCAGATTTAATAAAACTTCCTTAGACCTCACTCAAAGAGGGGATAAGGGGGGTGAAAAGAGGCCCAAAGATGGGCTGAAGACAGGATGACTTTAAGAAAAACTCTAATATATCATATCTCCTTAGTATTAACTTTGTAAATACCCACCATGCTGGTCTAGTTATAACTTTGGAAAAAGCGTTATTTCTGACATATTATATACCTAACCTATATCTGAGTGTGAAGACCTGTGTTTTAGGCATGTTGGTTATATCTAAACCTTAAACCCCTTTTGTCACTTGTAACAAGAAACCAGAGCCTACAAACCCAGGTTAATTACTAAACCCAAAACCTAGTTTGACATCATACTAGGTGGTTTCTAAGTTGAGAACTTAAAAAAATTTGACCCTTTTGCATAACATGTGAGAACCATGTCACCTATATCATTATAGGGTTAGGGTTAGGGTTTTGATTTTGGAAATGTTGGATGTATCAAAAAAAGATTACTCATGTTTTCTGTTGATATTTTGATGTCTGTACCAGCTGGGCTCTCCACAAGACAATATACCCACCAACACTACTTTGCAAGCAGATTGCACTTTGCCTGGTCAAACATGGGGTATTTTTGTAACATACAAAATTCAGGAGTGCAGTAGTTGTGCAATGTACAACAACTTCGACACAATACAGTTATCCTTAAAGTAATTCCCTGTTGGGCCTGAGTTGCACCCCCTCATTTGATGCTTCATCATCCTCTCCTGGCTGTTGTCCGCAAAGTAATGAAATTTTACTAAATAAGGGTATGAAACACTGAGACTCAAGATTAAATGCACGAGGCTCGAGAACAGTTATAGTTACAGTACACATACGTAGCAGCAGCGATTGGTTGAAGAAGGCGTTCAAGGAAAATAAAGACAGGGGGCAAACTCAGTTTAGCACCAAATTTTGCAAGTTTCATGCCCCCTTGAAGCCCAGTGTACTTTTTGGCCTTGCCTACCAAGGCAAGGGTATTGTGTTTAGATTCATTATAGAGTATAGTAGCTTAATTAAGAGATTTTGGCCCCCAGGTAGTTAGTAGATCATTTTTATATGAGTATTTTTTAAAGACGATATTTTGGCTTGTGTTGAAACTTGAAATTAGTTACAGAGCTCTAATATCTTGAAGGATTTTGGTTTCTTTTAGAGGATTTTTTTGAAGATTATATTTTTGCATGGTGAAAATATTTGAGTTTTCATAATTCTTCTTTTGCCTTAAGATACTTGTAAATCTTGATGGCAAGGCCACACAATCCTGACTTTTACGGATAACTTTATTAATAACTTTGAAACTCTCCCGAGCAACTTGTCACTTAAGAGAGTGTGCATTTGCACCGTCTCTCTTTCTCTCTCCACACAAAAACGAAGGGGACGTTGCTGCTGCTTTAGAGAACGAATCATGACCTGCTGAGTTAGAAGCACTGCTTTGCTTGGCCTCAAATAGTAAATGGGGCCCAGAATCATACATACCATACCAATTCGATTACAAAGACAGAGTGAGAAAGATCATCATCCAGATAATGAGCAGAAATTGTTGCCGAAAATGTCCTACAGACTGGACTGAATGTGTGAAGAGTTGGGTTGTTGTTACCCATCAGCCTTGTCCACATAACAACTGTGTGCCTCTGGGCTCTCTGACAGAGCAGCCTGCACCTGAAAAAAAGAAAGTACCCTTCAGGCTCCACCAGACTTCAATTTAGCAGTTTTTTAAGCGCGGCTTTGCTCTTCAGTATTATTAAGTCATTCAAGAAAGATACATTCCTCTATCACTTCACACAAGAATTGAATCTTATGGAAGTCTTTTGAGTGTAAGTAGTAGGCCTGCATGTAGAATTTATAGCAGAAACTGAGTCTAAAACAGAGACAAGTTTAACAGCTACTTTCACTGTGGTGAGTTAGGTTCTCTCTCTTTTCCAATGAACCGGCAGGCAAGGGCAGTCAGGTATATGGAGGACCATTGATCAGCGATTCTCAAACAATTGAAGAACTGGTTTCGACCCAAGAGCATCCATGGTTCTCAAAAACTCAAAAAACCTACTACCCTAAACCATCAGTTCATTGAGGAAACCTGCTGGTTGTTTGAGAATGTTCAAAGACCCAGAACTGATGGTTGACATGCGGGGTTGTTTGATTCTCAAAATTTTCAAAATCCAAGAATCAGTGGTTATAACAAAATTAAAGAATGAACCGATACTAATTAATTCATCTTTGGCAACCATCTATGAAGGAAGGTAGATTGTTTGTTTTTGTTTTGTTTTGTGGTTATGAGATCCACCGAACTGGGATGCTTCAGATTGTGTTCTTGGTGTCTTTGGAAAGCTCTTGATGAGGAGGTGTGCATGGGTTTGGTTCCATGGTGTTTGGACTTGTGGTGCAAAAGTTCTTTGAATATTGAATGATTTCTTCACTGAAAATGAAATTAAATCATAGCTGAAAATTTCAAAGGAATTGGAATGTGCCTTTGGTGTTGTTGCAAAGATCTTGATGAGCATGATTTAATGGAATTTATTTGGTAAGATTTGGATTCAGAATGTGTGAGATTGATTTTTAAGTGATTTCTGCTGCTGAAAATTTAAATAAATTCCAAATAACCAGGTTTTGGAACGAAAAATCAGTTGAGGATGTGGTAACACTTGGGGCCAAGGGCACATGTCACACTAGTCTATCTATGAAGGAAGATAGTTTGTTTGTTTTGTTTGTACTTACGAGACCCACTGAACCGGGATGCTTCAAATTGCGTTCTTGGTCTCTTTGGAAAGCTCTCAACAAGGAGGGGTGCATGGGCTTGGTTCCACAGCGTTTGGACTTGCAGTGCAAAAGTTCTTGAATATTGAATGATTTCTTCACTGAAAGTTAAATTAAATTGTAGCTGAAATTTTTGGAGGAATTGGAATGTGCCTTTGGTGTTATTGGAAAGATCTTGATGAGCAAGATTTAATGGAATTTATTTTGTAGGAGTTGGATTCAGAATCTGTGAGATATTGATTTTTAAGTGATTTTTGCTGCTGAAAATTCAAATAAATTCCAAAAAACCAGGTTTTCAGTTGAAGGAAAATCAGTTGAAGACAAGTTCACACTTGGGCCAATGGCACAGGCCACACTAGTCACAATGAAATTGTCAACTAGATGGCAACATCTACAAAATTGCTCCAAATGGTCAAGCATAAGACCTTTCTGCAATTATATGAGCATATAAACTAGGCAACTTATTTCGTAAACCCCCTATATCCGCCTCACATTGCTAGTGTTGGTTCATTATATTGTTTTAGACTATTTTGTTTTAGACTTCATCAATAATATAAATAGGGCACATCCTTTTCTTTTCTTTTATAGGATGTGTTTTTGGAGTTTTCAAAATTTTACTTGTAGAGATGGTTATGCATTCAAGGAATTTTTACACTAATTGTCAGTCATGTATTTCTTGGTTTTGGAATTCAAACTAATTATAGGTATGTGTGTTAACAAATTTCACATTTTAATTATGCAAATCCAAATAAATGAATGACATCCAAAATCAAGTAGCTTATGAAGGGAATTGAACTCTTGTTTTTAAAAAATACTTTGCCCATTACAATGCAAGTTGTTTACAAAACACAAACATCTACATAAACACAAAACCACCCCAACACCACACCTAGAAGCCCAAAAAAAATCAAGCACTTGTTGTGACTTGATTGACAATTTCTAATGTTGGTGAGCTCCATAAAAAAGTGATAATCAACCAACCTTACAACATCCACATAGAAAAAAATAATTAAAAGCAATTCAAGGGAGGGTTAGTTGGAAAAAAAATGGAAAATTTGTTGAAGGTGACTTATCTAGTTGTCGATAACCTTAAAGTTTTCAAAGTATTTAGCTTTTTCAATCAACTCATTGTTTTCTTTAGCTAAAACAACTTTGACTTTAATATAGTCCTTGAAATCTAAACGTGTTATGCAATTCAAACGTAAACCATTAAGTTAATTTTTACCATATTGATGATCCAATCAAAAAATTTCACTTGTAAACAACAATGCCACATGGTTTCTAAGACACTAAACATGTTAAACATTCTTTTAACCTCAATTTGAAACTTGGGAATCCCCATAAATTGTTTGGAAAAAAAACCAACATTTGAAAATAGACCTCCATGGGTCCGCCACCAAACTAGGGGATATACATGTGCAAGTGGGGGGATGCATAATGATGCACCCTCAAATTCTTTTAAAAACTCAAATGCAAATCTCAACGTGAAAACATTGGAAGAAGAAGGAATTGGGGCACGTTCTTATAATATTTTATGTGGCTCGCCACAAGGATTAAACCCAAATGACGTTCTCTCAAGATTCTCAAGTTAGGAATTTCATAATTCCTAAAATTGAAACTGCCACCATTTTGGACACCCATAATTTCTTGTGAAAACCTTCAATTGAGATGAGGTTTGAAGTGAAGTTGTAGCTCTCATTGAGAATTTTCTAATGATATTTAGTATGCTTCTTACACGCACGTAATTCAAGGAGATTCCTAACTTTTAGTGGTTGGGAGTCAAATTAACATTTTGATTTTTGACCTTTTTTTTAACCATGGATAATTTGAACCCATTTTAAACATCTGATTTTTAAGAGATTTCTAATGGCATAAGGAAATATTCAATCCAATGAATTTTGGCCCCTCAAACCGCTTTTTAAATATTCAAAAGTCCATCGTGATTCCAACTTTCAAAATGGGACCACTTGGGAATATGTGGGTTCATTCCCTCACATTCTTTCGCATTCCCAAGAATGTGTATGTGATTCATGGGTTGCACCTTTAGCTTGCACCTTTCCATGCCCTTGCCTTGGTTGCAAGCCCAAGGTTAGGGTCGTGACACATAACCTTTGAAACAAAAACAACCTTCCATTAATAAATGTGCATGAAATTGTTAAATGGGTGGTCCAACACCAAAATGTTACTATTTTCTTCATGTCAACATGAACATTAAGTGTGTAAAATGACATTGCATAAGTTTGGAAAAAAGGTTTAATTGATCAAGAATTTCATCAAAGTGGTTATAACCTCCTTCAAATCATATCCAACAATAAGAATTGCATTTCCACACTTCACATAGTTTTCCACAACCCATGAGGATTTGAAACGAAAATCTAACATTAAGGCCAACATATTGTGAATTAGGAATCAAATGTTTCCAAAATCTTCAAAAATGGTGTGATCACCTTTATAATTTCATGTTACATGTTACTTTTCAAGATGCAAAATTCAACATCAAATTTGTCAAATGTTTCATTCCATCCACAAGAGAATTTGGTTTAATTTCCATAGCCACAATTAGGTTAGTTGTTGTAAATAAACATATGATTGTAGCTATTGACCTTTGGACTAGCTCATTACATTTGTCATCACTACATGGTTCAAACATTGAGTGATAGGTTTGACAATGGTTCACATTTGGGGCTTAAGGACTTTTTGCTATAAAATTAAAACCTTTTTTCTCTCATAACACAACAATATGACTTGCTTGAATTCCAAAATTTCTTCAAACATTATAATTTTGATGGCAAAACTTGTGTTCACCAAATTAATTTTCCATTTTTGATATTTCATTCCATTGTCAATTCATGGCCTTTCCCACTATTGCCTCCTTTTCCTTGATGTCTTAATAGAGTTAAATTCAAATAAACCTTGTCATCATTTGTTGCATATTGACATGTTTTAAACATCACATGTGCAAGTCAAATACTTTCATAATGCACAAAAGTTTCAAACGTTCACAATCAATGATAGACCGCAATCTTATAAGTGTAGTTCCCAAGTTAATATTATTATTTTTCACAAAGTAATCACACGACAAATTGATTCAAAAACTACCAATAAAGTTTGGAGTTATAAAGCCATGGCACTACAAAACGTTTCATGCATTTATAATAGCCCCATAATAGCATGCCTTGAGGTCCAAACTTCATCCAAATAGTTTATGACCAAAATAGAAATGTCCATGCCACCCTTGAACATTTAGAGATCAAAATTAGTAGAAATAGTAGTGACAAATTCAAAATTTGGTAGCACATGGAAACTCACATGTGCTACCAAATTTTGAATTTGCAACTATTATTTGAACAAGAAAGAAACACAATGTGAGGGCATTGGTGCATATTAGCATACATAGTAAAATATTCTCACACATGGAAAGAGCCATGTAACCTTTGCAAATATAAAGCACAAATTGTTCAAAAAACCTTTGTTGTGCTTCATCATTATTCTTGAGAAGATTTATTGACTAAAAAATGTGGTGATCATAAAGTTAATCAACCTAGCCCTTTTCTTCCCTTGTTAACTATGATTTAGTTTGAAAAGAACTTTTCCATGACATTCTCATTTAATGTAGAATTCTTTTAACATCTAAACAAAATTTTGTACTATCAACATGTCTTTTCATAATCTAGTAATTTCATTTCTTTTATTGTATTTGGTGAGCCCTTTCCTAAGAATTAGTTTAAGATGTTACTATAAGCTTGTCAAGACTTGCATATGATACACAACATCATTTGTGGATTCTCAAGGTCAACATGTTGTTGATAACAGAAAAACCCCAACAAATTGAGGTCTTATTATGTGATTTCCATTCCAAACTTGAACATTTATAACTACAAGATGTAGTTCATTTTTTCCTACAACATTACCACCTCATTGCACATGAATAATTTCAACATTAGATGAGTTGCCAATTGGGTTAATTATGTTCACATCACAAGCTTGTTCATAAACTCTACCCATGTTTTCAACAAATTTTTTTTGGTCTATAGCTATTGCAAAGATATAGAGAAATTAATCACAAGAACAAAACATTGCCACCCATTCACATCACACACATTCAAAAGGACAAAAAATGAAGAACATTAAAACCCTAAATTTTCACATTTCATGGGCACATAAAATGCATCAACACATGTGTGGAATGAAAAAAACCCAAATGAAAATGCACAAAGTATTCGTCTTTCAATGATATTATACAATTTCAACAAAAATAATTCAAAAAATAAGTATAAAAGCATTAAACAACAAGCATGTCATGGATGTCATTGCAAAATGGGTCATCATTGATTTTAACTTGCAATTCGAACATCAAAGTTCCATGCACACATGACCTTTGAACAAAAAGTTGAAATGAATTTGCATTTAAAAGAAGTCAAAGTCAAAAGAAAAAACAACACCAAATGAATTGTGCACTTTGAAGCCACAATTAACCTCTCCACTATTTTGATTATGAACATTTGTTTCAATTTAAAAGACCCTTGATGTTTAATACATTTTCATCTTCAAGCTAATTAGCAATTGACATTCCAACCCTAGTGTTCCCTTGTCCATTTGCTTCTTCATTTGTCCCAAACCTCTCAACAACTTGACATTCAAGGTTGAGGTTAACTCAACCATTATAGAACTGAACTTGACATAAACTCATGAAGGTGAATAAATCTTTTGTAGGTGAGCAAATTTTTTGAGTTTAGAAGTGAGGTGCAATTTAGGGTGATTTATGTGTGTGTGAACAACGGTAGATGCATGCACCAATATGGTTGTGCATGACAAAACTCAAGACGGTCTCTCCCAAAACATAAAAAGTAGAAATTAACTTGAATTTCATACTCAAAACTTAAGATCACCTCTCCCAAAAATATAGAATGAAAATTAATCACAAATTGACTTGTTGGCTATTATGTGAAATTTCCCACATAATTGACCAACACTAGTAGAACCCTAGAGCCTTCTTAAGAGCCTATAATAAAAATACAAGAGCCTACAACAATAGTCACATAGGCCTTTTCACATTTAAAACTAATTTCAACTGGTTTTCAGGAAGCATTACACTGCCCACATGGGATATTATAGTTGTAAGCTTGATACACCTAGGGGTTATACGGTGTAGGGAACTTACAGCTTACAACCATAAACCCCTCAATGGGAGCCTTCCCCTAGCCTATACAATGTACATTGAACCCAATTAGCTTATGTACATCCCATGGATTTATTGGTCTTAACCCACCAAGGCAAGGATATTGTGTTTAGATTCATTATTGAGTGTAGTAGCTTAAGGGATTTTGGCAACTAGGTAATAATAGGTCTATTTTTATATGAGGATTATTGAAAGATGATATTTGGGCTTGTATTGAAACTTGAGATTAGTTACAGAGTTATAATATCTTGAAGCATTTTGGGTTTCTTTTAGAGGATTTTTTTGAAGATTACATTTTTGCATAGTGAAATATTTGAGTTTCTTGTTTTGCCTTAAGATACTTTTTTACTGTAAATGGCAAGGCCACAGTGTGACACACCCCTTGTTATTATGCTCACATCATTCAACTCTCTTGCACAGTAAGTACATCATACATCTACTCTCAACTTGTGCCTGTGGCAAGTGCCTAAATTACTCTAGCAGCAGCAACAACAACAGTGCAGCAGTAATTTGATAGCAATCTCATGAATGAGATGAGATGGCAGGGCAGAACTCTCTAAACTCAAAAAGACCTAAAGTTGATATGAATGTGTAATATGAAATTATGAAAGTTGTAATTATTTTTATCTCATCCCTTGTCAGAGAAGGAAAGAATCATCAGTCTAAACTATTAAAAACCAGCTGCTCTGTTCTATAATAAGAGTCAGGTTGTGAGCCATATATCAATCAATGATAGTGTTTCTTTCTCTTTTGATCATGTTTCATGTTGGATCATTTTGTTCAGAGTGTGGTGGAGAAATGTGAAGCTTACTGGTTTATGGGTTATGAGTGTGACGACACTGTGGCAGTGTAGCACTTTGCTCGCCTTTTTACTTTTAAAAAAAATGATGCCACCACCATTCACAATCTTTTGTTAAGTGTTTTTCCAATGTTATAAATAGCCTAACCTTTGCAGGCTCTCAATCATTTGCTGCATTAGCTCAAATTCCAATGAAATTTTTTGAACTTCTAAAAAATGCCTGTTAACAATCTTAATATTTATTAAATGGTGCGGAGAGGAGGCAGAAGTCATAAATAATCACCTGCCAACACAGACACCCCCTTCTTCATTACTCTGGACTCTCTACAAGTGGCCTCAAAATCAGTTAGCAAATCCCCAGGCTTCTTATTGATAGCAGCATCTTTTTGATGAGTCCTAGTTTTTTTTAATGCATCTATCTGTTTTGATTCACAAAACAAACTCGGGTGTGTGTAATAAGAGCTGCTTGCCAATAATTATTGGGATTTAGGGTTTGGGATCATAAGAAGTTCAGTCAATTGTTGTTGGGAGGTTTGGGTCGGGTCAACCATGAACTGTGACTGTGCTTTGTGATGAATGCTTCCAGGACAGAACCAGTGTCACAACTGCTGCAACGTTGTGATGTCATGCAACCTGGAAAGCTGGTGCTGGTGC
>Ga0209611_10006550_pt1 | contig 18986 bp, 13 predicted proteins | sample S1TSphgellanicum_3_FD_187693 | JGI IMG/M metagenome (GOLD analysis project Ga0209611, IMG submission 187693) | Host-associated microbial communities from peat moss isolated from Minnesota, USA - S1T2_Fc - Sphagnum magellanicum MG (SPAdes) (version 2) | ecosystem: Host-associated > Plants > Peat... | reverse complement strand
TATTATTATTTGGTGGGGGGGGCGGGGGGGGGGTGGGATCTAAGGGGAAATTTTCCTTGCCAAAAATTTGGCAAAAAATTTGGCAAAAAAATGGTATTGAGAAGTTGAGAAACTCACCAAATATTTCATCAAATAAATTAATAGTCGTATCCTTCTTTTTTTTGCAGCCTCAAAAGAAGGGCAATAACTCACCGCCCAAAATAAAACTTGCACATGGTCTACTTATTGCTCCGCACCCCCACCCCCCCCGGGCCCAAAAAAAAAACTCCACTCGTTTTTACTGCCTGCCCATCTGCCCATTTTCCCGGCCACCCTGCCCTCCTGCCCGCCTTGCCTGCCCTTCTTCGCCTCGACCAGGCAAGCTTGCCTACAGAGCAAAGCTTCCTCCGCCATCGCCGCAACTCGTTGGCATCCACGCGCGCCGCCGTGCACTGTAGCTCCTTCTTCTTCTCTCTACTTGCTCGCGCTCTTTTTCTCTCTCTAGTTTTTTGTGTGGGATTCTGGATCTTTGGTGTCCCGTTCTTCAAGGAAACTCGATCTGTAGAGCTCTTTTTCTTCTTCTTCTTCTTGCATTTAAGCTGTTGTGCTCCGTGTGTTCTTGTGCACTTGGTTCTTGCTGTTTTTTTTTTGTCTATGACATCGGTTCTTTTCTCTTTTTGGTTCAGTTGGCTCTGCTTGCTCTTGAGGCGTTTGTGTGTGATTTGCGTCTTCCTCTCTTTCTTTCTCTCTCCCTCAGTCAACGAGCGGAGCGCGTTTCATGATTTGGATCTGTTTCCTTCACGTGTGAGCTCTTTTTGTTTCCTCCAAGTGTGAGCTCTTTTTGTTGTCTTGCAGTATTGTGTCGGGAGAGGATTTCCGGCTTTCAGTACTCCAAGAGTCTGACTGACACTGTCTCGGGCTTCTCAATAAGAAGCTGTGTGTTGTGTTATTTGATGTTTTTGCGGTGCGCCTGTTGTTGCGGACTGCGAAAGAGGAGGAGGTTGTTGATCTGTGAGCAACTCTGGGAATTGTCGTCGTCGTAGTCTTCCGGTTAATCAATGTGATTCCAGTGGAGGAGGAGCTGCTTGCAAATGTTTGTGAGCAAGTGCTGTCCTTATCCGATCAGCAGCTGGTTGTACGTGATCTATTATCGCAGGAGCAGCTGCAGTGTCCCCTTCTTCTTCTTCAGCGCTGCGGATTGTAAGTCTCTTCCGGATTTTAATTCCTCTGTCTGCCAGTATGCTGTTGAATGCAGCTTTCTTGAAAACTTTGTTTATCGCTTTGTCATGTGGCGGCGCACTGCCGATTGTGATCGCCTGATCGACCAGCTTGCAGTATCCGTCCTGCATGCATGTTGCTGCCATCCTCTTGAATGCCGCTGAGCAACTAGCTCCGCCTGTATCCCGCGCATGCATTTGTTTACAGAATAGTCTAGACTTTACAATATATATATATACACACACGCCCATGTGCCGCGTTCTGTTTTTTTCCACTCTGCTGCTCATCAAGCTTGTCATCGGTTCTGGATTGCCTCACTCATTTTTTCCCCCGCTCGCTCGCTCGCGCTCCATTGGATGCTCTGCGAATCGATGCTAACAGACTGTCGACAGCTGATGTTCAGGTTGAAGGCTGCTTCTTCACTTCGCCACTGGCTGGCTGCATGGAGCCATGATCTGGTTGATGAGCTCCATGAGGACCTCGTTGAACACACAGTTCTTATGATCTCCAAGTCTTGCGAGAGAACTAGTACAGATTTTTCCGCTTATCTGTGATGGTGAAACGCTGTCTTTTGGAGTAGAATTGATGTGACCCCCGCAAGACTAAGATCATCCCTCTTCCTCTGAGCTTCGGATGTAGTGTTGACAAACAAAAAACCCACCCACCGTCGGAAGAGGAGGAGAAGGAACGACCACCGTATTACAACTTTCGTAGAGATGGCGCCTAAGAGCGAGAATGTGGGCGGGGTCACTGGTTACAACAGCAATGGGAACAGCAGCCCTACAGTGAAGATCAAAATCATGCCCGACTTTCTGCAGTCCGTCAATCTGAAGTACGTGAAGCTGGGGTATCACTATGTCATCTCGCATGGTTTGTTTCTTCTCATGATCCCTTTGATGCTAGCCATCGCCGCTGAGATCGGAAGACTCGGCCAAGAGGACGTTTCTCAGCTATGGGAGCTTTTGCAGTTCAATCTTGTTAGCATCTTAGTGTGTTCAGGGGCATTGGTGTTTGTCGGAACCCTCTACTTTATGTCCAGGCCACAGCCTGTGTACCTGGTGGATTTCTCTTGCTACAAGCCGGAGGATGAGAGGAAAATGTCAATGGAGAAATTCATGGACACTACTCGGCGAGCAGGTGTCTTTGATGAGAAAAGTGTGGAATTCCAGAGAAAGATTCTGGAACGATCCGGATTAGGAGATGAAACTTACCTTCCTCCAGCCATCCAAAGCCAGCCTCCCAATCCTTGCATGAAGGAAGCTCGATTGGAAGCAGAAATGGTGATGTTTGGTGCCTTAGATGAGTTGTTTCTCAAATCTGGTCTGAAACCAAAGGATATTGGCATCTTGGTGGTGAATTGCAGCTTGTTTAGTCCCACACCATCTCTCTCCAGCATGATTGTCAACCACTACAAGATGCGCGGTAATATTGTGAGCCTCAATCTTGGTGGCATGGGATGCAGTGCGGGTGTCATTGCCATCAATCTTGCCAAGGATTTACTCCAAGTGTATCGAAACTCATATGCGATCGTGGTTTCCATGGAAAACATCACCTTGAACTGGTACCTGGGCAATGATCGCTCGAAGCTTGTATCCAACTGCATTTTCCGGATGGGTGGAGCTGCCATGCTTCTTTCAAACAAAAGGAAGGAGAGAAGGAGGGCAAAATATGAGCTTGTGCATGTTGTCAGAACACACAAGGGAGCTGATGAAAAATGCTACAGTTGCGTATTCCAAGAGGAAGATGAGAACCGCAGGCTTGGAGTCTCACTGTCAAGAGATCTCATGGGGGTAGCTGGTGATGCACTGAAAGCAAACATTACCACTCTTGGTCCTCTTGTGCTTCCACTCTCGGAGCAGATACTCTTCTTTGCAACTCTGATTGGTCGCAAAGTTTTCAACATGAAGATAAAGCCTTACATCCCCGATTTCAAGCTTGCATTCAACCATTTCTGCATCCATGCAGGAGGCAGAGCTGTGCTAGACGAGGTTGAGAAAAACTTGCAACTCTCTGAATGGCACATGGAACCTTCACGAATGACACTGTACAGATTTGGCAACACTTCCAGCAGCTCCCCTTGGTATGAACTTGCTTATACAGAGGCCAAGGGTAGAGTGAAGCAGGGTGACAGAGTGTGGCAGATAGCTTTCGGTTCTGGATTCAAGTGCAACAGTGCTGTGTGGCAAGCTCTGCGAACCGTGAAGCCCCCAAGCATCAGTCCATGGGTAGATTGCATTCAAAGCTTTCCCGTGAAGGTGCCCACATATGTAAATCTTTGAAATTCTTTTGCTACCTATTCATGATCTTCACCTCCCATATTCACGAACTGGTGAAAGTCCTCATTTCAAGCTTTCAACACCTAATTTCTCTGCTCTAGTAAAAATAGACCCCCTTTGTCACGTCAAGCTTGCAATCCAGAGTGGGCTTCAGATTGTTCCTTCTGACTTTCTTGTCATTGTCAGAGGCAGATGACAGCCACATTTCTCAAAGTGCATTCTGACCTCCAGTGGTAGTAGGACAAGGGTGTAGTTAATAGTAATAGGCATTTCACCCTCACATTCAGTTTTTCAAGGTTTTTCAAAGTCTGAAGTTCCTTGAAAGCTTTGTTTGTGTGTGTGCATTTAATGTGTGTGTCTGTGTGTGTGTGTTTTAGAGGGCAGAGGTTGCCACAGCGGCTGCTGTTCTGAAGAAATTTGATATCATTCTGGATTGCAATCTGTTTGTAATCCAGTGTGAAATTTGTTGAACTTAAAAAATTGATCATTCTTTGTGGAGTAGTAAAAGCCTGGTTGTTGCCCAAAGCCAAGGACACCTAGGCTTTCATACTTCACATAGCATGCAATGTAATGCTATTTCTTATTGGCAAACAGTTTCCTTATATAAATTGCTGCGCTGCCGGAAAACCCCATTTCTGTTGTCAAAAAAAACACCATTCTGTTTGCAAACTAAGTGTTTTTTTTTAAAGGTTTGCCATGTGCTTGATGAATGCTGTATATGATGGGTCAGTCTGATTCTAGATGTAGGTCTGTCTCTGGATTGTTAGGTTAGTTGTGTTTATGGTCACTAGCCCAAGAATGTGATTTACTTCTTTCGCAACTTTCTTTGCATCCTCCCTCCCTCCCTCTCTTTGTTATTTTTTGATGTTGCTATGGTTTCAGGAAAATTGTAGAGCTTGCAGGATTGCACTGGCTTTCTGCAAAGTTGATATTTTGGAATTTAAAAAAATTTATGGCTGAGGGATTTTGCCCCAAGTGTTACCACGTCCTCAACTGATTTTTCCTTCCAAAACCTGGTTTTTTGGGAATTTATTTGAATTTTTTTCAGTGGCAGAAATCACTTAAAAATCAATATCTGCCACATTCTGAATCCAAATCTTACCAAATAAATTCCATTAAATCCTGCTCATCAAGATCTTTCCAACAACATCAAAAGGCACATTCCAATTCCTCCGAAATTTTCAGCTACGATTTAATTTAATTTTCAGTGAAGAATTCATCAAAGGCACATTCCAATTCCTCCAAAATTTTCAGCTACGATTTAATTTAATTTTCAGTGAAGAATTCATTCAATATTCAAGAACTTTTTGCACTGGAAGTCCCCAAATGTCATGGAACCAAGCTGAACCCCTCCCTCCTCGAGAGCCTTCCAAAGAGACCAAGAATGCAATGTGAAGCATATCCCCGGTTCAGTGGATCTCATAAGTACAAACAAAACAAAACAAACAAACTACCTTCCTTCATAGATAGATACACCTAACCCTAAACCTAGATGATAGCATGCTCCTACAGCCCTTGGTGCTACCACTGTGGGGGCTATAGCCTACATTTAAAGGTAACTAGGCACATTTGATTGGGCTTTTAAAAAGGAAAAAAATTGGCGATCTTTTTGGCAAAAAAATGAAATAATTCAAAATTCAAAAATGAAATGATTTGGGAGGTTTTTAATCACTAGGAGTGAGGGGAAAAAATCTTTTAAAATTGTAAGATTTCTATATTTGGTTTATGGTGTGCAGCCAAAAATATAAAAAGGATGATTAAAAACTTGTACTTGGTATCTGGTTTATAGCCATATTTGGCTAAATCTTGCAAAGGACGATTGCCACTTTGATTACAAACAAATATTCCCTTATAAAAACATTGCACCTAATTTCACCTAGTTTTCGTGCGAGTCTTGTGCATACAGAAAACAGCTCAAGGATACTATAGTACCTTGGCGGTTTGGCCACAAATTAAATTATTTTTAATATTGTCAAAAATTTCAAAAAAAATCTTATTATGCTGAATAATTCAAATTTTATGGTCAAACTCAAACCTTGGCTCTCTATAATATATATTGAACAATGTTTTTTTTGGGTAATTTTTTTGCGACTTGGCAAGGGGAAAAAAAAGGGGAGAAAGTGCCCAAGTTACAAAGGATTGGGGGGGAGGGGAGGGTGCAAAATGGGCCCAAGTCACCACATTATGAGAGGGAAAAAAAATCCTAAAATTTTCTTCTTCTCCCTTTGACCTCTAGCCAAATTTGGCTAAGTCTTCTTGTGCATGACCCACCTACTTCACAAATTTGAAGAAAAATATACTAAGCTTAAAAGGGCCACCAAAAAAAAAAATGTAAATATTACAAAATGAAAATTTATGAATTGAAGCAAAGTTTGTATAACTTGGGGGGAGCAAGATTCATGTTTTTTTTAGTACCAAATATGGTTAATAAATTGTGTGCATACATAAGAATTGCAATGAAGTTTACACCATTTTATGATCAATGTTTTTGAAAATAAAAGAAAAAGTTATGATTAATGTTAATGCGAATCATTTTTTGAAATGGATTGCATGATTATTGCATGAAAATGTGTTGGTTTGTAGAGGTCTTGTTGTCATGCAAAGGGAGATGATGCCTTACGTTTCCAGTTTCAAGAGTCTTGTAACAACTTTTCAATGTCTTATGTTTCGAGAGCTATTTCGGTGAGCTCATATTGCCGACCCCAAACCTGACCGTATCTTACTTTTAACACAAAATGAAATATGCGTGTTAAGGTTTTTTGCTTGTGGAAAAAGAAATTAGATAAGAGCCCCCCTTCCTTCTTACGAGCATTCGGGTTGGTAATGAAAATAGAGTGCATTGCAAGACCTACTCTAACCATATAGTAACAATAATGGCCCCTCACCCTTGCATATGTGTTCCTTTGGTTATTTGTATTAAACCTTGAACATTATTAATGTAATTTTATTTTCTTGCAATTGGTTTCATTCATCTAATAATCAATCGTCACCTATATGAATTAAAATCATTATTTTTTTGAAAGAAAAAAGGGTTTGAAAGCTCCAATTTTAGATTATTTAGAATTTCAAAAATGATGAATAATTAAATTAAGTCTTCTATTAGTTAGTTTTATTGAGATATCTCAATGGTTTAGATTTTCCTTACATGGGAAAAATTATGATTGAATTCCCTGAAATTTTGACAATGTAAAGTTTTCTTTTTTTTCGACATGACTTCATGAAAATGAATTAGTGCCAAACATCAATCATACCTATGATAATGCATGATCCCTCTTTAACATTTCAAAGATATGTCATCAATTGTAGATTAAAATCCCTCAAATATTCTACCTAGTTGAGTGAACAAACCCAAATTAAGTTTCACAATTAATAGTTTAATCCAAAATTGATTTGTTCATAATTCATACCTATTATTTGGTGACAATATAATTTGTTAATAACACAAATACAGTGTGATCCTTGTAAGGTAAGCATGCCAAAAACCAACTAAAAGCCAAAAATTAATTGTAGGGTTAATAATTTTTTAACTAGTTTATTATTGGAATTATTATTTATGTAAGTGAAGGACAACATGCTAGTTATTGGATATGTTGTTTAAAACAATCAAATAACTAATGATGGTTTAAAATATATAACATTTTAAAATATTAATACACAAAAAAAAAAAAAACATATTGTACATGTGTATAGATTTCATTTATGTTCAGTTTCTACAATCTTAAACAAGCTTCAATTTATAATTCAACATTCCTCCAAACATTGTCTTATCACTATAGTGAAAGATTTTAATGTTGACATTTAAAAAAACAATAACCATGATATTCATTCATTACTAATGTTTGTTTCGAACATTCTAAATCCAAATCTTACCAAATAAATTCCATTAAATCCTGCCCATCAAGATCTTTCCTTCCCAACAACACCAAAGGCACATTCCAATTCCTCCTAAATTTTCAGCTACAATTTAAATTTAATTTTCGATGAAAAAATCATTTAAAACATTCAACAACTTTTGCATCACAAGTCTAAACGTCATCGACCAAGCCCATGCACCCCTCCTCATTGAGAGCTTTCCAAAGCCATCAAGAACACAATCTGAAGCATCGTGGTTTGGTGAATCTCATCGATACAAAACAAAACAAACAAACAAACTACCTTCATAGATAGATAAGGTGCCTTCTACTTATTTCTTTGAATCGATCGTAGGAGGGATATTTATGGATACAATGTGCCCTCCAAATACACTAGGAAATTCCTTCCCATGCTTGAGTTTTGGGGTATAATGTGCCCTCCAAATACACTAGGAAACTCCTTCCAATGCTTAAGTTTTGGGGTATAATGTGCCCTCCAAATACACTAGGAAACTCCTTCCCATGCTTGAGTTTTGGGGGCAATGTGTAATTTTGAACATAGTCCTTGTTTCCATATACCTAACATATAGAAGGAAGGGGGCTCTAATTTATTTTTATTTTATTTTCACAAGAAAAAACCTTAACATACATGTTTCATTGTGTGTTAAAAGTAAGATACGGTGAATAAAAGTACGGGCAGTATGAAAATTTTGGGGCCAGTTTTAGGGTTTCCAAATCCTTGCTGATGATGATTCAACGCTGCGCTTGTTCTCGTTGCAGTCGGTTCTTCGGCGGCGTGCTCGTCGCTGCTGCTTCTTCCGGGATCGTCTCTTTTGATTCTTGCGTCGCTTAGTTACCGATTCTTCTGCGCGGTGCTTGTTGCTGTTAATTTTCACCTTTTTCTCTCTCTCTCTCTCTCTCTTCGTTTTCTGTGCTTTTTGAAGGCCCGGTTGCGTTCCTGTTTTTAATTTAATCGTTCTCTTCTCTTTGCTCCTCACGAGTTTTCTGTTCGGGAAGAGTGTTTTTTTGTTTTCCTGGTGGAGGAAGCAGAAGAAGAGAAACAAAGGACGGAGCATATTCTTTATGTTTGTAAAGAAGGTTTTAGATTCACTTGCATGTTTGCTTCTTCTTCTTCTTCTTCCTCTTCTTGTTTTGCTGTTGTTGGAGTTTCTAAGGGCCTTCTTCTCCCGCCTTCTGTACATTTCTTCGTTTGAAGCGGTTCCCTACTTTTGTGTGCAGTCTCTTTCGATTGGATATCGTCCCTGGACTAGGTACTAGTCTTGTGGTTCGCCCTGGGACCTTGTGGGCCACCAGTGATCCCAGTAAAGATTGGAGACTGAAGTTTAGATACGAAAGGTTGAGCAGCAGCAGACAGTCCTTGGAACCTTGCAGCTGTACGAGTCGGTAAACAGAAGATCGCACACTCACTCTTAGGACTTGGTAAAGCTTCTGTCCTTCTACTGGTTGTATCCTGCATCTTGTTGTGTCTGCATGCTAGAGTGCATGAAGTTGCTTTATCAACAGCACCTATCTTTCTTTTTTGTTGATCCGCGGGGTCAGCAGAAGTCCAGGGCTCCTACATCATCAAAGTAGTCCTAGAGTTAAACAAAGAGGAGGAGCAGAGAGATTCTTGATGAGCAGTCTGGATACAAATTGTAGCATGAAAACTTAATTTCCACTTCCTTCAATTGCAGTGCTCTTTTTTAATTACAAACGGGGCTACCTAAAATGAAGAGCATGGCATTTCATATAGCATACTTACAATCTGTAATTATTATGTACATCTGTAATTTAAAATAATAGTCAATTAAGTAGACTAGGAGTTCTACATAGTAAGTTGAAATCAGTTTATGGATAGTTAATTTTATTCTGATGATGATTTGTTTAGTGATAAGAGGTTTTGTTAGAAGTTTATTAGGTCCAGTACCTATTCTATATAAAAAACCATACTCAAAAGAAGAAGTTTAATCCTGGCTCAGAATGAACATTTGCAATATACAAAACACATGCAAGTCAAACATTGTCTTCAAATTAGAAAAGAAGCAAAGGGATGAACAAATGCGTAACACACAGGAATCTGCCAAACAGATCGAGAGAGCAATCTTGTAGAAAAACAAGAAGTCCAGGGCTTCTGCATAATCGAAGTAGCCCTAGAGTTAAACAAAGAGGAGCAGCAGAAGAGATTCTTCGTGAGCAAATCTAGATACAAATATCTGATTTCTGCTTCCTTCAATGTCGGAGAAAGTAGCCCACACAAGAACTGACACTGGATTTCTGGCTTGTCCATGAGGCTGCATCTTCTAGTGAATGTGGGGACTGCATATTTCGTTCATTTAATTCAGGGTTCAGGCAGTGTTCTCTAGAGTAGCAGAAATGGAGCAAAAGATCTAGATTCTTGATGTAATGTCCAGAGAGTGTGTGTGAACCCCTGCTCTTCCAATTCAAAGGTCTCCATTTGAAGCTCTGCATGTCATTGGAATGTTTCTGTTGAGGACAGTGTTGGCAGGTTCCTGGTGATGGACAGAAGGATGCTGCCAGTAGCAGCACTGCAATGGGCTAGGAAAGATGAAGAGGAAGAGAGCAGTGATGACGAGTCAACTTCAGAAGGGGAAGATCTAAAGGAAGAGTCAGAGTTTGAATCTGAAAGTGATGAGAGTGCTGATGCTAGCAAGCAGAAGAGGGCTGTTTCAAATGGAAAGCCTCAGGTATGTATCTGATGTTTGAAGTTTCACTTAACCCCTCCTCCAGCAAGTGTCAAGTGCCTATGGAATGTCTTTTTTTGGAGCCCTTAAGCAGCTCATGGATCCATGAACATTATGGCAGCTGGTGCCTGCAAGAATGCCCCCATCTGGAAGCCCCATGAAAAGAGGGAGTGAGACAATTGGCATTGGTAACAAGAAGGAGGCACCACCCAGCAAGAAAAAGAAGCCTCAGCTTGCAGTTGAGCAAGTTACACCGCCTTCAAAGCCCTCCAGCACAAAGGTGACTGATAGCTTCTAACATGTACCAAAACAGGTTTTCTGATGGAGATCCAGAAACATCTCTGTTATATGTGGCAGATTTCTTCTATTTGATTTATGGAATACAGTAAGGCACTTTTAGAACTGTAGATCATGATGTGCTTGTCATTAATCTGGATGGATCAACTGTTTCCAACTGTTTTAAAATTAAGTTACCCTGCAACTTCCAGTGGTTGAGTTTTATAGAAAGCCACGATAATTGTGTTCCACCATTGAGTACAGTGAACTATTGACTGTGTTCTTTGTGGGGTGCCATTCTGAAGTCTAGCTAAGCTAGACTTGTCAAATTGAGCCTACTGAAGCTCCGTGTAGCATTCTGATAGCCACTAGTTTTTGTTGTCAAGCAGTGTTGACAAACTTTACTATTCCGAGAGCTAGTTGTGGATAGAAGTGTTAATAGTGAGGCCACTGGCAAGTGGGACTTTTGGATGCCAACTGTTCTATGAAAAACAGAATCTCTGGATCTTTGTTCCGGATGATGGGAGGTTGAGGCAGTCTGCGTTTCACACTTCAGCTGCACTGATACTGATTGAAATTCAGAAAGTTGGATTACAGCTCTCATTACAATCTGGCAGCAAAGAGGAGACGGGACAGCCACCCGGCAAAGTAAAGGAGAGTGTTGCAAAGAGCAGGGCTGGTGTACCATCAAAGACAGAGAAAGAGAAGGAAAAGAAATCGGTGGTAGAGAAGGAGAACCCAAAATTTCAAAAGAAGAAGGGCCTGAGCCTGGTGAAGGGTGATGATCAGAAACCTGTTGATTCAGGGAAGGCAGAGGTGAGGGTCCTGAGGAATTGTTTGCCTTGATGTTCTTATACAGTCTATCCTTAGCAGAATTCTCAAAGTTCCCAATGTTTACACACAAGTTTAGAGAGTGATGATTGTACAGTAGGTGAGGGGTCACTGTGATGCAGTTGGCACTGAAAGTACTTGCCATGTATAGCTTGCTGAAGTTGCCACTAATCCTGTCAGTTTTTGTTTTCCTGTTTGGTTTATGGGTTTCATTGGTTTTACTGATTACACAGTTTGGTATTAGCTGGGAATGCAACAGTTCTGATTTTGGCTGGGTTCTCTGTAGAACTTACAGTATTTTGGGATGCACTTCTTCTGTAATGATGCAGGTAAAGAAGGACAATACCGCACCTCAGAAACCAAAGAAACCCCCGCAACCATGGACACTGATGGAAGAGTTACAATTATCAAACCTGTTATTGCGGGACAGAAAAAAAGGGATTGTGGTTCCACATAGCAAGCAAGACAACTACTGGGAAAAAAGGATAAAGGAGCTTCCTTTCATGGAGAAATATGACAAAGATGCACAGATTGTAAGAATGCATGAGAAAGTCCGGCGCATGCGGGAACGGTATGAGGTTCTGGCCAATCGGATTAAAATTGGGGAGGAAAATGTGTGGAAAAACAACAAAGAAGAGTCCCTTTATAGGATTTGGCAAGGCATCTGGGCCTCACCTGAAAAGGTTTGAATCACTAAAAGATCGACTTCATTTGTAATCTGCTTAGAAATCTAATCTGGAAAGTTCTGAAGAGGAGTTTCTTGGAAGACATTGTACATACTTCACTCCATTTGCCCTAAAGGTCGTCAGAGCTCCATGTCTGGGAGTTTCTGGAATTTGCATTAGCTTTTGTGAGTCTATGCAGATATCTCTTACTTGTCCTGTACTCTTCCACACATAAGGAAGAGAGGTATGTTACTGCTGTATGTGGCCTGAGTCAGCAATTAAGTCCTCCAGCAATGAAGTAAACATTCTTTCTTGTTCATTAAGCCAAATCCTTAACTCCTATTTTCTTCTACCTTCTTGAATTCCTACAGGAAGATGCTGAAGATGAGGATGATGAAGATGATAAGTTAGATGAAGAGGTGGAGAAGGTACAGGAACCTGCATTGAAGGGCAATTTGGTGGTTGCATTAGGATCAGAGCCTGAAGCTTCAAAGGAGAATGTGGAAAGCAAGGACGAACAAGAGAAAGACACTCAAAAGGAAAAAGAGGTGAACCTCCGAGGGACACAGGCTGAGAGGGATGGGTCAGAATCAAGTTCTGAGGAAAAATCTGATAAAGAAGAGACCACACCTGTTCCAAAGGGCAATGCACCCAGTAGTCTATTGACTGACTCCCAGCCCTCATCTCTAATACTCGTGCAAGAAGCAGTAGCCCCTGAATCCTTGAAGGTAGAGCTGCACCAGGAAGGTAAAATTATTGATGTGGACACTGCAATGCTTGATTATGCCTCATCAAAGGAAACAGTAAATGGACAGGTAGAGGGGTCAAGCAAGCAAATGCACTTGGAAGGTTTGGCACTCCTAGAAGTGGTAAGAAGCAGCTGCTTGACAATGATCAATGAAGCCAGGGCTCAAAGTAATCTGATGGTTGAGGAAGCCCGAGAAAAGACTATTCAAATGGTGGATGAGGCCTGTGCAAAAAGTGTTCAGATCATGGAGGATCTCCAGGCTGTTGGCAAAAAGCTTAGAATGGTTGCAGGTATGAGTCCTGGACAAATTAGTGGCCAGTACATGCCTGTGGGAGGGGTATGGGGAGGTGTGTTTGATATGGCCTTTCCTCTCAATAGCAATGGATTTGTCACTGATGGAGCCTCAATTGAAGAGGACTCTTTGCAGCAGCAATGGCATGAGCAGCATACAGCAGAGCAGGGGCTTGTACTTCAAAGACTGCAGTTAGTGCAGGAGCAAGCCCGGATCCAACAAGAAGGAATTCGACTGCAAAGCCAATCCTTGGAACTCCGGAAGAAGCAGTCTCAGTCTAAGCTCAGCTGAAGTCAAGGTTTTGTTCTCTCTAGTGGAATTCAACTGACCAAGCATTTGAACAAACACCTTTTGTGGGCTGGAATTGGCTACTTTTGCAAGGGGTTTTCTATCTCAAAAGAATCATATCTCACTTAGCTATGCAAACCAGGGGATCGAGTACTTTTCTTTCTTTGTGGGTTTTTGTCAAGTTGTTTATTCAAGCACTGGAGAAGGAAACCAGGGATATGCTTGAGCTTTCAGTTGGCACACGAATTGTGCTGATCAGATGATTCTCTCTCTCAAGTGTGCCCAAGGAAATGTCCCCACTCACAGCTGCTAGATCTCCTCCATGCTTTGGTTGCTTTTTCATTGAGTGAAGTTCCAGCCACTGCTGGACAGCCTGCAGTGCTTTTTGGAGCTTTGGAAAGTTACCCACAATAGACCCCTGGTCTTTGTGTTGTGGCTACAATTCTTAATGATCTGGTGATTAGAGGTCAAGGTTTGAGGAGTCTGATGTCTTGGTGTTTGTATGGAGATATGGGATGGACAGATGGTCAACAGAGGCGGGGAAATTTATGTGTAGGCATCAAACATCTTTACACCTTCAATTGAGGAGGTTTGGGATGGCAATCATGGACTGTCCATAGAAAGGAGACATTGTTTTGCTCTGTGTGTCAGTTTGCCAATGAAAGTATTGTATAGTTAACTAAATGTGTATTTGATGGAATTCACTGTGGTGTCATGATCCCTTGTGTGTTGCAATGGTACCTTATTGCTTGTGTACACACAGACATATGAAAAGAACTCATGTGGTTGAATTTAGTTGTCATGGAATTGGTTTGTAGAGCAAAAAGTCCACCAGTAGCAGAGTATTATGTAAATAGAAATATGATTACTTCTGATTTGTTGGTGACAATGTTTGGTCCGTGTGGTGGCATTTGATTGATCCTCACTTTACACTTTTGGATTTGGTAGAGATTGGCAAAGGCTCACATATTGGGTCTGGGTGTGGGTGGATCTGTTCTTGGGATTGGACCTCATGCATGGTGGATGCTCATTTTTGCAGAATTACATGTTACCCTTCAATTTAGCAAAGAAATTGTCAGATTGCAGGAGTATTGTATCATGTGGAGAGACCTGTGCTGATTTTTGTAGTATTTTGGAGGGTAAGTTACATGCCAAATTTGTTCCTCTGTGAGTAGTGGGCTTTTTGAAAGGAGTAATGTCTGTGAATCCATTGTCAGGACTGTGCTTGGCTTCGCTTCAAGTGGCCCTTATTATGGTAAAGCCTGTGACCTTTTGTTTTACCCTACACAAAGCAAAGCCTTTGAGAGTTAATCTTTTATTGGGAAAAAGAAAAGTTTAGTGATTTGGATGTGTAGAGCATCTCAATACGCCCAAACACATCATCTAGGACAAATGGTGAGTCATTGATGGAACCAACTCTACCTTCTCATTACCTTGCCATTGGTTCCAATGGCAATGTATAGTTGGTCATCAATTAATGTCAAAAACGAATATTCCTGAGTATTCCAATATATTCTCTATCTCCCTTCACAGAATTTTGTTCTTTGAAAAAAGTTCTTGTGTGAGAAAATTGCAACGTCTACAATTCATATAATTAGTGTCAATTCTAACAAGCCATTACAGAATTAGTGCAACCATGAGTTCTCGCTGGAATTGGGCATGTACAATGTAAATGGAATGTGATTCAAGGCAATGGGATTCATGAATCCAAACCTGTAAATTGGACGTTCCAAATGTTGTGTCAATGTTGTAGCCTTGTCAAATGAAATAGTTAAAATAACATAAAATTGCATAACAAAGCTGTGCTTATTTGTAATGATTGTTTTGCAAATGCTAATGGGAATTTATCAAAAAGCAAAATTAATACATTAAGGTCTGCGGTGGCAGATTATATCCTTTTCTTGACCACATTGTATTTTTCCTCTATTTTATTGCTTATGTTCAGCTGATGATCTTACACTTGTAACAGTTAATGTGGTTGAACATGAATTTTTCTTTACATCATCTAATCAATCACCCAAGCCCTGTTCAGCTGATGATCTTACACTTGTAACAGTTAATGTGAACATGAATTTTTCCTTACATCATCTAATCAATCACCCAAGACCTTAAGATAACAGAATGGTCTCACCCTGTCCATTACATTGAGTAATGCACCAGGTGAGCCCACTGGCCTTACCCAAAATAATAGGCAGGGCTTGTCCATTCCATAGCACAGCTATGTTGCATTTGACCTTAAGGGCATATTGTCTCCTCCAACTGGAGTCTTTAGGGGGTTATAATGCCAAGCAATAGCTTTGAGAGCAAGCTACTGTTACTGGAGTTGTTTGTGTTGCTTTAGTTTTGTTGCTTTGCATAGTCAACAAGGTCTGCAAACTCACACAAGCAAAAATACTCAAATATGTACTCAAACATCATCAATACTTGTATACACTTCCATGCAATGTGTTGGAATATTGTTCAAACAGTATATTCTCCATGAGATAAATGTCTTCCACATTTTGGTACAATCAATAATAATGAACATGACTATACTTCCCAGGAACAATTCAAGAGATAACTGGAATTGCTTGAAACGGTGGACTCCTCAAAAACATAAAATCTGGGCCTTAACGCATCAAACCAGCGCTTTCATGGGACAAGGACAGAAATCAAACTTGTATATGTAATTGTGTTGTTGCCAATTCTTTCTCCAAGTGGCAGATCGGTGATTGTAGTGACTGTGCAGGTTGCAACCTCAATCGTCTTCACTACCACCTCCAATGGAGCTGACTGCTAATTGTGGTGGACAGTAGTCCCGATACCAAACACAGTGGTGAAAACAGAGAATGGTACAGTGTTGTTCTATGGGCCATTCCCTTCACCATGCACTAGTGTAAGCTCTCAAAGTGTCCACCTCTGAACACTGGACACCAGGGGGGGGAAGTTGAAAGTGGACAAGGACCCCCATCTTCTGGCAGATCTAACTAGCCCCTTTCATTCTGACCACAGATCCAGTTTCTGAAATGCTGGCATGAAGTACAACACTAAATACTATCAAGAACTCACCAAACAGGTGTGGGTTCAGGGATCTATTCATAGAGACCTTCTTGCTCCCACACATCAACGAGAAAATCCACCATTTCCTGTAGGTTGGAATACAAGTACCTGTCAGACTAGATATATCTTACACACATTAAAGTCAGCAGATATGCCATATGGATTCCAGAGTGAGAAGCCAAAGGAAGAAGGTCCACCTTTTAAAGTTCATGACAACATTGTGTATCAAGCTCAATGTTGTTTAGTCTAGCTGCTTGCAGTAGAACAATGATAAAACAAGTGGCTAATGGAGGAAGCATATCTATGAGATTCCGGAGAAATCTTGACATCAACAACGTGAAGGTAAAATGACAACAGTTGCAGCCATAACCTTGTGAGAGTCACTCACAAAGCATCAGACCTTCACCTTCATCACAAATGGCAGTGACAAACTGCCATGACTACCACTGCTGTCATCAGCTCCTGACAGTTTTGAGCACATGATTATACAAAATCTGCATCATACAAAATCTGTTGAATTTCCTGACACTCAAGAGACATGAAGGGAACAAATGTCTATTGCAGACAAATCTCCACAACAAAAGTACACAATGATGATTGCAGTCATAACCTATGAGAGTTGATCAGAAAAGTGTCAGATCATCCCCTTCATGATGAGTAGGAGACAACTGATATGAGCCAACTTTTGTAGAGAACAATTCCAGCAGTTCACATACAAGATAAGGCAAATCAGTGGAGAGAACTCACAGGTAAAGGAATAGGTTGTGGGAAGGGTCTGCTGGTGCCAAGCAAGTCTTCATAGGTAGTGCTCCAGCTGACATACCATGTTACTCCAGATGTCAAAGGTCATTACCATGTGATTCATGACAAGTTTACAGCAATCTTACAGGTTTCACTAACAGGGACTGACAAAGCCCAGCCATCAACAACGGATTGAGTGGCAACAAATTCATCAATGCCAGCTTTAGGGACTAAGGGCTTATTGTACCCAATGACAGGTTCTCGGTGTTCCTCAGGCCGTGACCGCTGCTGAGAGCCAACCCACTCTCGCCTTCTTTCAGTCCACAATATCAATGCTGCACAAACAGCCAACCTTTCACAATGAAAACACATCTGGTCCCTTCTCTCTGCGCACCCAAACACCAAGAGATGGCACAACTGGAGCAAACATGGAGCCCAAACCATACCATGATTGACAAAAGCAGCATTGTTGACATTGTTACTTGTTGTTGCTTGTGTCTCCTGAGCATTGTGATTAGTGCTTAATGAAAGTGTACTTCTCTGCTGATGGGGGATGTTGCCATTGTTCTCCATCTCATTGGAACTTGAGGTCCACCAGGACCTATCAAAAGGGGATGTGTTTCTCTGGGACCCCCTGCCTGACTCCTTATTTTGTTTGGGTAGGTTTACTGTAGAGTCGTCCAAGTGGTGGGACTTTGAAAAACCTCCAAGACAGTTACTGCTCTGTTGCAAGCTCACAGTACAGAATTTCTTTTCAAGTAGGCAAAAAAGGGGCAAAACCATATCACCTGAACTCCAGAGATTAACCTTCACTACACCTGCAAACATACCAATCCAGTCTCCATGTATGGTCTAGACAAGTAGTTTAAAGCAATACAAAAAGCCCACTCATAGTCTCCCTCATCTCCAGCTAAAATGCTAGGAAGGCAATGCACTGGTAACTATTTTCTATCTACAGTATTTTCTTCCTCCCTCACAAGACAGCACAGTGACACTCAATACTGGATGGTTCATTGGGATGCAAAGAAAGGAAAACGGTAGGAGACACACCCCATACATGCAGTGCACACAGAACACAGAAATCTTCAGAATCCAAGACCAAACAAACATAGAAGCAGTTGTTGTTGCACCACTTCTTGAGCAGGGAACTTCTTGAACCTGGCTGCAAATCTCTGCTGCTAGGACTGTGCAGTGCCTTTAATACTCCAACATTCTCAGACTCCTTGCATCCTGTCTGTCAGACCAAGAGAGCCTTGATCCATTAGTACAGACTCCTCAACGAACTCCACATGACAAGTACATTCATGAAGGCAAAAGGGAGATGGATTGTTTCTGAAAACACCAAAAATAGATGTGCTGAGGATTCAAAAATCATACAATATCTTTCATAAGAATAGAGAAATCTCCGTTCTCACAATGAAGAAGAAACAGCAAGGCTAACACTTCCTCAGGAAGCCACAGAAAGAACCAAACAAGGGGAGACAAAAAACAAAAAAAATATACACAGGTATGAACAAAAGTGCCAGTCTCACACCTGTTCAGGGACCATCAACGGTAGTATGTATGATAGTGACTTAACTATCACAACTTCCCCACTGACTTCATCAGCTCCCTACAGTGGGTAAAGGCCAGTGACAAGCACCATTCTGTGAACTGAGTTTCTGCTGCAATTCCGGAAGCAATGGGAAGACTCAGCCATACTACTGGCTAGCAACAGACCCCACAAGAAAGACCAGACAAAGAAACAAAGAAAGACAGAAAGGGAAAAGAATACGGAAGGACTAAGAACAAGTGGGCTTACAGGAAGCTCCCCACTTACATGACCCGAAGCAAAACCATTCTGAAAATGCCAAAAGCAGAAATTCCAAACAGGAATTTTTCTTTCAGAACCAACCCTCTAGTTCTCTTTAGAAGAACTTTTAAAGGGTAGCCTTTTGCCTTCAGAAAGACAATAACTGACCATCTGGAAGACAAAAAACTTCTTACAACTACAAAGTCTCAAGAATCTGTAAAATTGACTATTGATAACCCCCAGCTTTGCAGTCATTGAGATATTGGAATGAACATGAGGCATTCTAAT
>Ga0209611_10006546_pt1 | contig 18995 bp, 17 predicted proteins | sample S1TSphgellanicum_3_FD_187693 | JGI IMG/M metagenome (GOLD analysis project Ga0209611, IMG submission 187693) | Host-associated microbial communities from peat moss isolated from Minnesota, USA - S1T2_Fc - Sphagnum magellanicum MG (SPAdes) (version 2) | ecosystem: Host-associated > Plants > Peat... | reverse complement strand
GAACGACCAAAGGTACTTGTCGAACGAGCCGAATTCCTTTTGCACGGCGAGGAAGGCCCGCGCGTTGCCGATCGTCGCGGCGATTTTGAGCCGGTTGCGGATGATGCCCGGGTCCTTCATCAGCGCCGCGGCCTTCTTCGCGTCGTAGCGCGCAATTTTCCTCGCATCGAAGCGGTCAAACGCCTTGCGATAGGTCTCGCGCCGGCCGAGGATCGTCCGCCAGCTCAGGCCCGCCTGCGCGCCCTCGAGGATCAGCATCTCGAAAAGCCGCCGGTCATCGTGCACCGGCACGCCCCACTCCTCGTCGTGATACTGGATGTAGAGCGGGTCATCCGGCGGACACCACGCGCAGCGGGTTTTCATGGCCCGATTCTCCGGGGCCGCGGCGCGTTGGCAAGCTTCCCCAAAATTCGTGCGCGCTGCGGAAAACCCGCTAAGAGTAGAGGCGTGACGGAGATCGAGATTTCGCTACAGGGCCCGCTCGTGGTGCGCAGCCCCAACTGGCTCGGCGACGCGGTCATGGCGCTGCCCGCCGTGCGCAATCTCAAGGATCTCATCGAGGACGAGACGCTGGCCGTGGCCGCGCCGGAAAAACTCGCCGCGCTCTGGCACAAATGCCCCTTCGTCGACAAGGTCGTCGTCCTCGATCAGCCGAGGAACCTGAAGGCCACCGCAGCCACTTTGCGCGCGGGTGAGTTCTCCTCCGCCGTATTGCTGCCGAATTCCCTGCGCGCCGCCACCGAGGCGTGGATGGCCGGCATCCCGCAACGCATCGGGTACGCGCGCAGCGGTCGCAGTGTGCTGCTGACGCACTCCGTTCCGGTGCCTCCGCGCAACCCCGCGCGCCTCCACCAGCGCTACTATTATCTCGACCTCGTCACCGCCCTCGGCGCGCTGGAGGATTCCTCGCTGCCCAAGCTGCGCAAGGATCCGACCACCGTGGCCGGCGCGCGCGGCCTGGTCCTCGCCTTCTGCCCCGGCGCGGAGTACGGCCCGGCCAAGCGCTGGCCGGTGCAAAATTTTATCGCGCTGGCGCGGCATTTCATCGCCACGCGCAAGGCGAAGATTCTGCTCCTCGGCGCGCCGAACGACCTGCCCGTCGCGCAGGAATTCATGAAGCAGGTGCCCGAGGCCGACAACCGCGTGGGCAAGACGTCGCTGGCCGAATTCATGGCCGCGCTGGTCACCTCGCGCCTCGTCATTTGCAACGACAGCGGCGCGATGCACGTCGCCTCCGCGCTCGGCGTGCCGACGCTCTCCGTCTACGGTTCAACCGAGCCCGCCCTCACCGGCCCCATGGGCGCGCGCATCCGCGTCCTGCGCCATCACGTGCCCTGCAGCCCGTGCTTCCTGCGCGAGTGCCCGATCGATTTCTCCTGCATGACGGGCGTTTCGGCCGACGCGGCCATCATCGCGGCCGAAAACATGCTGAGATGAGTCCTTGCTACCGCGGCGCAGAAATTTTTCGACAGGATTAAGAGGATTAGGATGATTTCTTGAGGGACGCGTCTGCCAATCCTGTTAATCCTATTAATCCTGTCAAAAACCATGTGAAAATTTCCGCCTGCCTCATCACCCTCAACGAGGAGCGCAACCTGCCGCGCTGCCTGGCCAGCGTCGCGCCGCTCGTCGATGAAATCGTCGTGGTCGATTCCGGCAGCACCGACGCGACCCGGGATATCGCGCTGAAATTCGGGGCGCACGTTTATCACCAGGACTGGCTCGGCTACGTCGGACAGAAAAATTTCGCGCTCGCGCAGGCGACTTATCCGTGGGCGCTGAGCATCGACGCCGACGAGGAGATTTCGCCCGAGCTCGCCGCCGCGATCACGCGCGTCAGGAACAGCCCGAGCTCCGATCTGCCCGAGGCGCCCGCCGGCTACGCCTTCTCGCGCCTCGTCTTTTACCGCAACAAATGGATCCGCCACGGCGATTGGTATCCGGACCGCCTCGTGCGCCTTTTTCGCCGCGACAAGGCGCGCTTCACCGGCGGGCGCGTGCACGAAAAGCTTGAACTTGCCGGAGACTTTCTCACTCTGCCGGGGCATCTGCATCATTTCACCTATGAGAACGCCACCGACCGCGCCGCCCGTTGCGCCAGGTACGCCGGGCTTTGGGCGCAAACCGCGCACGAAGCCGGCCGCCGCGCCGGACCGCTCAGCCCGCCGCTGCACGCCGCCGCGCGTTTTCTCAAGGGCTACCTGCTCAAGCGCGGTTTTCTCGACGGGGCCGTCGGCTGGGACGTCGCCGCGGGCAACGCGCGCGAGGTCTGGCTCAAATACACACTGCTGGGGAAATTGAACCGTGCCGCCAAAACGAAATAAGCGCCGCAAGGACGACGACAACGAGCCGCAGTTGTTCTACGTCCAGCGCACGCTGCCGCCAAAGTCCGGGCCCGACGGGCAGGAAGCACCACCCCTCGAGCCATCGAAACCCGAACCGCCGTCGGAACGCGCTCCAGAGAAATCCGAGCCCATCGAGTCAGCCCCCTCCACGCCCGAGGAAGCGATCCCCGTCCTGACCGCGCGCGAGCCAAGCAACGCCGAGATGAGCAACCCGGAGCCGCTCGGCAAAGTCGACGAGCCACCGGTGGAGCTGGAGCCCGTGCCCATGCCGCCGCCGGTCAAGGCCACCACGACACGCCTCGGCATCCTCAAGCACGACGCACCTCCCGCCGCGCCCCCGCCGAAAAAATCCGGCGCGAAGAAATCGACGCTCATCGTCAGCGCCTTCGTCATGATGTCGCGGCTCTTCGGCGTCGTGCGCGAGCAGATCTTCGCCTTCATGTTCGGCGCCAGCGGCCTTTCCGACGCCTTCGTCGCCGCGTTCCGCATTCCCAACCTGCTGCGCGATCTCTTCGCCGAGGGCGCGCTCTCGACCGCCTTCACCACGACCTTCACCAAGACGTGGGAGAAGGAAGGCCCGCAGTCCGCGTGGCACCTCGCCCGCCTCGTGCTCTCCACCTTGACCTTCGTGCTCGGGATCATCTGCCTGCTCGGCATTTTCCTCGCGCCGCAACTGGTCCACATCATCAGCGGCGGCTTCGCCGAGGTGCCGGGGAAATTCGATCTCACCGTACGCATGACGCAGTTGCTCTTTCCCTTCATCCTCTTCGTTTCACTGGCCGCGGCGGTGATGGGCATCCTCAATTCGCGTCACGTCTTCGGCGTCCCGGCCAGCGCCAGCACCGTTTTCAACATCGTCTCCATCGTCGGCGGCGCGGGCCTCGCGCTTTATCTCGAGCCTCAGCAAAGCTGGAGCCATCCCCACTTCGGCGAACGCGCCCTGATGGGCTGGGCCTTCGGCGCGCTGCTCGGCGGCCTCGCGCAGCTCGGCATGCAATTACCCTCGCTCTTCAAGCAGGGCTTCAATTTCCACGGCGCCATTTATGTGCGCGAATTCTTCAGCGATCCCGCGCTGCGCACCGTGCTCATCCTCATGGTCCCGAGCGCCATTGCGGGCTCCGCCGTGCAGATCAACGTCGCGGTGAACCAGGGGTTCGCCTCGCACATCAACGGAGCGAACTCGTGGCTCTACTACGCCTTCCGGCTCGTGCAGTTGCCCATCGGCATCTTCGGCGTCGCCATCGCCACGGTCACGCTTCCCGCCGTGGCGCGGCAACACGCGCTCGACGACCTGAAAGCCTTCGGCAAAACGGTCGAGGAAGCCCTGCGCTTCGGTTTCTATCTCACCCTGCCCGCGTCGCTCGGCCTCTGCGCCATCGCCGCGCCGGTCATCCAACTCATCTACGAGCACGGCACCTTCACCGCCATCGGCACGCGGCAAACCGCGCTCGCGCTGCAGGCCTACACCATCGGCCTCGCCGGATACTCCGGCATCAAAATCCTCGTCCCCTGCTTTTACGCCATGCAACCGCCGCGCTTCGAATCCCTCCCCGGCGCCACCTTCTGGCAATCGTTCCGCCACTTCATCTGGAACGTCGTCCTCTTCACGCCCGCGCGCGTCAGCCTCATCGGCATCGCGGTCAACCTCGCGCTCTGCTTCGTGCTCTACGATTACTGCAACCTCGGTCACGTCGGCCTGGCCATGACCACCGGCTTCGTCGCCGTGCTGAATTTCCTCCAGCTCACCTACGCCATCTCGAAAAAGATCAACCTCGGCAACGCCGCCGACTGGCTTTCCTACTTCGCGCGCGTGAGCTTCGCCGCGCTCGCCTGCGGCGGCACGGTGCTCGCGCTCGACACGCTTCTGCTGGCAAATCGCACGACCCATTCCCTCCTTGGCGCTCTCCTGCTCTTCGTAAACATCGGCATCGCCGGGGCGGTTTACCTCGGCCTGACCATGGCGCTGAAGGTGCCTGAAGCGGTTGAGTTGCTGGCGGTTATCCGACGCAAGTTCGGACGGTCCTCCGCCGCCACATAATCGTTGCGCGGACTTAGCTTTCCGCGCGGGGCACGCCCCAAGCTACGTTTCAATTGGAGCAATCGCTCCAGAAAGTGTGGTCTCTATGAATCGGATTTTTCTTCTCGGCGCATTGGCCTTGCCGCTCGCCCTCACCGCTTGCGGCACGTACGTCGGCGTCGAGGGCGGTTACGGTGGCCCAGGCTATTACGCCTACGGCGGTCCCGGTTACTACGATGGCGTCTCCGGCGATGTCGCGGTCTACGGCTATGATCGCGGCGGTTACCACTCCCACTATCATCATTATGACGGCAGCGCTCATCATGCCGATGTGGCTTCGCACAACTTCTCGCATGGCTCGTCGAACGTGGCCAGCGTCAGCCACGCGAGTGGTGGACACATGGGCGCCGGCGGCTCGGTCTCGCACGCTTCCGCTTCCCTCGGCGGCGGACACAGCGGTGGCGGACACCGTTAACCGTTGCCGCTAGCCCTGGCCTCGCCACGATAATGGAGCACTTTCACCTTCTCCATCGTGACGAGACCGCCCGTGATCATCTCGTCGATCACCGGCAGGAACTCGGATATCTTGGCCTCGCTGTCCACGATCTCGATGACCAGCGGCAGATCCGTCGACAGATTCAATATCTTCGCCGTGTGCAGGCGGCTCGTGCGGCCAAAGCCCATCGGCCCGCGTAGCACCGTGGCGCCGCCGAGGTGCAGCTCGCGCGCCTTGAGCACGATTGCCTCATAAAGCGGCTTGTGCTGCCAGCGATCATTCTCGCCGATGAAAATGCGGAGCAGAACGGCTTCCTCGGGTAGTTGCATGCGATTACCTCAGTTTGTTGACCCAGTCCCCCAGCGCCGCGCCGAGCCAGACACCCAATAAACATACCACAACCGAGATGAGTACGTTGGCTAATGCTTCCCAACGCTGACCGTCATTCCACAAATTGAGCGTCTGCAGGCTGAACGAGGAAAACGTCGTGTATCCTCCGCAGATGCCGATCATCACGAACTGCAGCCGAAAGAGCGGCTGAACCAGCCAGCGTCCTTCCGTGCCCGTTACCGTGGCGAAGAAGCCGATAAAGAGACAGCCGGTGATGTTCACGAGGATCGTGCCCCACGGGAAAATCGAGACGCCCTTCGTCAGCGCGCTGTCGATGCCCGAGCCGACCCAAAAGCGCAGCACGCTGCCCAGCGCTCCGCCGAGGGCAATGACGAGATATTGGTTGAGGAGCTGCATGACGTGCGCTCTTAAAAAAGGGGAAAGAGCAAGCGACGTCAAGGGCAGCCGTGCGGGAACGAACGATGGTAGCCGGCGCAGGCCCTGCGCCGGAGCTCGGTTGATCATCGCAATCCTCATCCCGGTGCGTGCACGTGCGGAGCCCCGCGCAGGGCCTGCGCGGGCTACCCCCGAGCGGACGGGCAGGAGCCCGTCCCTCCAAGAAAAGCACCTCTTCTTCTGCAAACCACTTGCATAAATGAATTGCAAGCCGTTTGCAGCATGGCTAAACTTCATTCATGAAAGTGTTTATTCTCCTCGTGTCTCTTTTCGCCGGGCTGCTCGCACGCGCCGACATCAAGATCGTCGCGGCGGAGAATTTCTACGGCGGCGTCGCCAAGCAGATCGGCGGTGAAGAGGTCACCGTGACCAGCATCCTGTCGAATCCGAACCAGGACCCGCACGAGTTCACCTCCGACGCCGCCACCGCCAAGTCCGTCGCCGACGCCGACATCGTGATCTACAACGGCCTCGGCTACGACGGCTGGATGGACAAGCTCGGTGCTAATGTGGTCGATCACAACCGCGTCATCATCCGTGTCGCCGACCTTATCGGCGCGAAGGACGGGGATAACCCGCACATCTGGTACGATCCGCGCACCATGCCGGCCCTGGCCGATAAAATCGGCGATGCCCTGGCCTCGCTCGTCGCTATGAGACGCGATTGGGTTCGCATAAACGTGGCCAACTTCAAGAAGTCGATGAAGCCCGAGCTGGATGAAATCGCCGCCATCAAATCGAAGTACGAAGGCACCACCGTCACCGCAACCGAACCCGTCTTCGGCTACATGTCCTCCGCGCTCGGCTTCAAAATGTTGAACTATGACTTCCAGGTCAACATCATGAACGACACCGAGCCGAGCGCCTCGCAAACCGCCGCGTTCGAGAAAAGTCTCAACCCCAAGACCGTGAAGCTTCTCTTTTATAACAAGCAAGTCACCGACCCGACCACGGAGCGGCTGAAAAAACTAGCCATTGCCGCGGACGTGCCGATTGTCGGCGTGACCGAAACGCAGCCAGCCGATGCGAAGAACTACGCCGACTGGATGATGAGCGAGCTTCATGCCGTGGAGAAAGCGCTCAAGTATCAGGCCGGCGGTTATCCGGGCTCACTCATGGATACGCCGTAATGCCCGCCGCGCTTCAAATCACCGGCCTCGGGATCACCCTCGGCGGCAACACGATCCTCCACGGCGTCAACGCGGAGGTCGCGGCGGGCGAGTTCGTCGGCATCTTCGGTCCCAACGGCGCGGGCAAGACGACACTGGTGCGCGCCATCGTCAACACGCTGCGGCCCTCCGCCGGGACGATCACGATTTTCGGCGAAGCACCCGGCAAAGCCTCGCACGCCATCGGCTACATGCCGCAAAGCAACGCCGGACTCGAGCTCACCGCGCTGAGTGCCCGCGCCATTCTCGAGGCCGTCACCCAGGGCGAAAAGTGGGGCGTGCCGTGGACCACCCGCGCCATGCGCGCGGAAGTCGGGCGCGTGTTGGCGCTCGTGGGCGCGACCGGCTACGCCGACCGGCCCTTCACGCAGCTCTCCGGCGGCGAGCGCCAGCGGGTCATGCTCGCGCAGGCGCTGCTCGGCGCGCCGAAAATTCTCGTGCTCGACGAGCCCCTGGCCAGCCTCGACCCGCGCAACCAGGCGCTGCTCATCGATTGCGTCGCCGACGTGCAGAAGCGCACCGGCGCCGCCGTCCTCTTCGTCGCGCACGACATGAACCCGCTGCTGCACGTCATGGACCGCGTCTTCTATATCGCCGGCGGCAGCGCGATCCTCGGCAAGGTCGACGAGGTGGTGAACTCCGCGTCGCTCACCCGCCTCTACGGTTTCCCCATCGAGGTCGTGCGCGCGGGCGGGCGCGTCTTCGTCGTCTCGCGCGAGGGCAACGTCGCCGAACTGGCCTGTCACGATGGACACCATCATTGATTATCTTCACTACGGCTTCGTCCAGCACGCGCTGATGGCCGGCACGCTGGCCGCCGTTCTCGGCGCCGTCGTCGGCTACTTCGTCGTGCTGCGCAACCTGAACTTCGCCGCTCATGCGCTCTCGCACATCGGCTTCACCGGCGCTGCCGCCGCCGCCGCGCTGCCTTTCCTCGGCCTCGGCACGCTGGAAGGCGTCCTGCTTTTCACCGTCGTGGCGGCGCTGGCCATCGGCCTTTCCGGCGACCGGCTCCAGCGCAGCGACATGGCCATCGGCATGGTGCTCTCGATTTCGCTGGGACTCGGCGCGCTGTTTCTGCACCTGAGCAAGGGCTTCGCCACGCAGGCGAAGAGCATCTTCTTCGGCGCGCCGTTCGGCGTTTCCACGGCGCAGCTCGAGGAGATGGCCGCGCTATCGCTGCTGAGTTTGGCGGCGCTGGCGATCTTCTCGCGCCGGCTTTTGTTCGCCAGCATTCAGCCGCGCCTGGCCGAGGCCCGCGGACTTTCGCTGACTGGTCTCTCGATCGCCTTCATGGTGGTGCTCGCCGTTTCGGTCGGCCTCGCGAGCCAGATCGTCGGCATCCTGCTCGTCTTCACGCTGGTGATCGCGCCCGCCGGCATCGTCCTGCGCTTTTGCCGGTCGTTCTGGCGCGGCATTGGCCTCTCCGCCGGGCTCAGCGTCGCGGTGGTTTGGGCGGGACTGCTGCTCGACTGCCTCACCGACTGGCTCGCAACCTTCTGGATCACGGCCATCTTCTTCGTGATCTACCTCGCGGTGGAAATCTGGTGCCGCGCGGTGCGAAAAGAGTAGCGCCTCACTTTTTTTCAGAGGCAAAAAAAGATTTTAAGCTCCGCAGTCTCTCCAAGTCTGCGGCCTTCTGGAAATGTGCAATAATGGCCGGACATGATTTACCCGCCTTGTTCCTTCTCCGTTCGTTCGGGCACGGTTCCGGATAGCGGAAGACTTTTCCCCTCCCCACACGCTTTTCCGCCCGATTCCCGCGCCCCATACGCCTCATACGCTCCATTCGCCTGATTCGGCTCGCACGCCTGACACGCCTGGCACGCCTGGCACGCTTAATTTTTTTCGCGTAAGCGCTCCCGGCGCACCCTATCTCCCAAAAAAACCCTTCTTCTTCGGCGCCCCTTCCGCAACCGGCGGCGGCAGGCTTTTGATCCGCTCGGGATCGCGTGCGTTGAGCACCGCTTCCTCGTAGGTGATCTGCCCCGTCGCGTAAAGGTTGCTCACGGCCTCATCGAACGTGAGCATGCCGTCGCGCGAGCCGATCTCGATCATGCTCAGGATCTGCTGGAACTTGCGGTCGCGGATGAGCGCGCGGATGCCGTCGTTCATGACCATGACCTCCGTGCAGACGATGCGGCCCTTGCCGTCGGCGCGGGGCAGCAGCCGCTGCGCGACGATGGCCTGCAGCGCGTTGGCGAGTTGCGCGATGATCTGCGCCTGCTGGTCGGCGGGGAAGGCATCGACCACGCGGTCGATGGCCTTGGGCGCGTCGATGGTGTGCAGCGTGGCCAGCACGAGATGCCCCGTTTCCGCCGCGGTGATGGCGGCGGAGATCGTCTCCAGGTCGCGCATTTCGCTGATGAGAATCACGTCCGGGTCCTGCCGCAGAACGTGGCGCAGCGCCTCGGGGAACGACTTGGTGTCAGAGCCGATCTCGCGCTGTTTCACGCGGCAGAGCTTGTGCGGGATGAGGTACTCGATCGGGTCCTCGATGGAAATGATCACGCCGGAACGCTGCGAGTTGATCTCGTCAACCATGGCCGCGAGCGTCGTCGTCTTGCCCGAGCCGGTGATGCCGGTGACGAGCACGAGACCCTGCTCGAGCGCGCAAAGATCGTGCAGTATGGGCGGCAGGCCGAGCGAATCGAGCGACGGTATCGTGTCCGGGATGTGGCGGAACGTGGCCTCGACCGCGCCGCGGCTGTAGTGCGCGTTGGAGCGGAAGCGGCCCAGGCCCTTGATCATGAGCGCGAAGTCGAGCTCCCAGTTTTCCTCAAAGCGCGCGCGCTGGTTCTCGGTGAAGATGCTGAAGATCAGCTCGCGGCAGGTGTCGGCGTCGAGCACCTCCTCCGTGATGGGCACGAGGTCGCCGTGCAGCCGGATCATGACCTGCGACCCGACGCACAGGTGCAGGTCCGACGCGCCGCGTTCGACCGCGACGGTCAGGTACTCAATGATGTCCGTGTCTTGTGGCATGCGAATTCCTCAGCCGAGCGTGCTGCTGGAGCCCACCCCGCGCAGGCGGCGCTGCAGTTCGCGCGGGTTGGTCGCGGCCTGGAGCGCGGTTTCCTCGGTGATGCGCCCCGCATGCACCATGGCCACGAGCGAGTCGAGGAACGTGGTGTTCGCGGGGTTGTCGCCCTTGCCCACGAAATCGGCCAGGTCGCGGAATTTGCCCTCCGCGATCCATTTGCGCGTGACCGCCTGGTTCTCCATGTGCTCGACGATAAGGGCGCGGCCGTCCGGAATGGCAGGCACAAGTTTCTGGCAAAGCAGGCCGATAAGCTGCTGCGACAAGAGCTGGAAAATGCCCTCGCGCTCGGCCACCTCGAAGAGGCGCGAGAGCCGCTCGAAGGAATCGAGCACGTTCGAGCTGTGCAGCGTGGCGAGCACGAGGTGGCCCGTCTCCGCCGCCTGCAACGCGGTGACGGCCGACGCGCTGTCGCGGATTTCGCCGAGCAGAATCACGTCCGGGCTTTGGCGCAGCGAGCGGCGCAGGCCCTCGGCGAACGTCGCCGTGTCGGAGCCGACCTCGCGCTGGGTGAAGAGGCAATTCGCGGGCGTGAAGAGGTACTCGATCGGGTCCTCGATGGTGACGATATGCCGATGATAATTCTGGTTCAGCCACTCGAGGCACGACGCCAGCGTGGTCGACTTGCCCGAGCCGGTCGGGCCGGTGACGAGGATCAGGCCGTTGGAACGCACCGCCCACGAGGCGAGCAACTCGGCCGGCAGCCCAAGCGCTCCCAGGTCCGGCACCTGCGTCTTGATCGGGCGCAGCACCGCGCCGTAACGAAAGAGGCTGCGGAAAAGATTCACGCGAAAGCGCGTGCCGTTGCTGGCGATGTAGCTGCCGTCGTAGTCGAGCGACGCGAGCGTGGCGCCGCAAATCTGGAAAAGCGACTCGAGGTCCTCGCCATGGACCGCCACGCTGCCGATGGTGCTCAGCTCGCCGTTGACGCGGAACTGCGGCGGCTGCTCCGCATGGAGAAAAATGTCCGACGCCCCCTGGCGCACGGCGAGGCAACAGAGACTATCGATGAACTCCACGCTGCCAGCGTAGGTGCCCGCGAGCGGAGCGCAAGAAGGGACGCTGCCGGATTCTTGGAGGGACGGGCTCCTGCCCGTCCGAACGCGCACGGACGGGCAGGAGCCCGTCCCTCCCATTTCTCAGACCGCTCACTTTATCAAGCGCAGCGCCATCTTCACGCGCCACGGCGTGATCCATGGCTTATGCGCCCACGCGCGGCGCAGCCAAGTGCGCGCGAGTGCGCGGTCCTTGCCACGCCACGTGCGCACCATCCGCTCGGCGTAGCAGCCGAGATAACGGTCGGCATCGAAGCCGGGCCCGAGCACGAAGTCCCGCCGCCGCCAGCCGGGCCGCGCCTCGGCCTCGCGCAGCAGGAACTCCTCCGGCGCGCCGATGGTCAGCGCGAGATTATGGAAAACGATCTTCGCTTCATCGTAGAACTGCGCGGAGCCGGTGGTCGTCTTCGCCGCGGTGTGATGGCGGTAATGCGCGAGCAAGTCGTCGAGCAGCACGATGTTCCCCTGCCCGTGCCGCGCGAGGTAACGCACCCACAGGTCCCAATCCATCACGTAGTGCAGGCCGGTATCGACGCCGATCCCGCGCACGACCGATGTGCGCCAGAACGTGCTCGGCTGGCAGAAGACGCCGACGACGATGCTGGCCTCCGCCGACGCGCGCAGTTGCAGCCGGACGCGGTTGAATTCCTCGCGCGACGGATCGCGAAACTCCGCCGTGAGGCCGGAGACGATCTCCGCGCGCGGGTTTTGCTCGAACGCCTGCGCCACGCGCGTCAGCGCTCCCGGCGCGAGATAATCGTCGCTGTTGATCCAGTTGAAGACGTCGCCCGTGCAGCGCGCGAGGCCCTTGTTGATCGCGTCGCTCTGACCCTGGTCCGGCTCGCTGATCCAATGGAAGCGCGGGTCATGCTCGTACTCGCGCAGGATCTCCACCGTGCCGTCCTGGCTGGCCGCGTCGATCACCCAATACTCCAGGTCGCGGTGGTCCTGCCCGAGCACGCTCTCGATCGTCTCGCGCAGCGTCGCCGCCTGCCGGAACGTCGGCGTGACCAGGGAAATGCGGGGCATGCCCAAACCGTAGGAATCGGCGCAGCCCTTGTCTACTTTGGAGAAGGCTTCTAGCCTGCTCGCGATGACCCCGCTCCCGCGCATCACCGTGGTGACGCCTTCGTACAACCAGGCGCCTTTCCTGCGCGAGACGATCGAGAGCGTGCTCGGCCAGGGCTACCCGAACCTCGAATACATCATCATGGATGGCGGCTCAACCGACGGCTCGGCCGCGATTATCGAAGAGTACGCACCGCGCATTGCCCATTGGCAAAGCGCGAAAGACGGCGGACAGGCCGCGGCGATCAATGCCGGCTTCGCGCGCGCCACCGGCGGCATCCTCGCGTGGCTCAACTCCGACGACTATTATCTGCCCGGCACGCTGCGGGCCATCGCGGAGCTGCTCGATCCCGCCAAACCCGGACTGCTCCTTGGCAACTGCGTCCACCTGCGCGAAGGCGAATCGCGCCTGCGCGGCTCGAACGTTCCGCTGCGCCACAGGCAAATGCGCCTCGCCACGACCGACTATATCATCCAGCCGAGCAGCTTTTGGACAAAGGCGGCGTGGGACCGCGTCGGCCCGCTCGACGACAAGCTGCAGTACACCTTCGACTGGGACTGGTTCATCCGCTGCGTCGAGTCCGGCGTGGAAGTCACGACCACCCCGCGTTACCTCGCCGCCTATCGCATCCACGCCGCGCACAAAAGCGGCTCCGGCGGCGAGAAGCGCGACGAGGAAATCCGCACGATCTACACGCGCCACAGCCCGCCGCACATCCTCAAGCTCCACGACGATTGCCGGCTCCATGCGGAGCACATCAAGATGGCCCGCAAGTTGAGCTCCAACCTCCGCCTCGACCGTCTCTTCAGCAAACCCGCGCTGCTCAAATTCTTCCTCCCGGGCATTTTCGCGAAAGTGCCGGAGCAAGACATTCGCGACTACTTTGGTTTCATCGACCAGGAACCGCGCAAGGACGCACGACGCTTCCTTGCCATCGTGTAATTCAGGTTTCGCCCGGCGCGGACGATTTATTGTATCATATCCTGCACCGGCATCGTCTAAATCCGCGATATGGCCCGATCCCTCATGCCTTTGCTCGCGCTTGTGATGGGATTGTTCCTCGCGGCTCCGGCTTCCGCCGCGCCTGCGCCCAAGCCGGACTTCACCGGCAGCTACGAACTGGCCGGCAAACGCACCGACCGGGTATTTTCCCTCGAAGTCCAGATGAAAGGCCGCCGCGCCACCGTGAGCTTTTCCACCTCGATGGCGGACGGCTCCGGCGCCGCGCCCGATGCCGACGGCACCGGCAAAGTCGACGACGATGTCCTCAGCTTCCAATTCAAGGACAGCTTCAACAACGAAGGCACGTGCAGGCTGCGCGTCCTGCCCAACTCGAGCCTCTACCAGCTCGACATGACTGTGACCAAGGTGGTTGAGCCGTCGCCGCTCCATTTCTACGGTACGCTGCAGCTCAAGAAGACGTCGGCCAAGCCGGCATCTCCCTAGGCAGTAGGCCGTTTTCACCCCCGGCTTTGTAACCATTGCGGGAAAAGTGAGTCTAACTCTATATATGATGCGATTGGACTTTCCCGGCGTTTGGTCAGCATCCGCCAGCATTGCCTTTCTTCTCTCTGTCGGCTTGGCATCCGCTCAGGACTCAGCGCCTGTTATCTTTAATAAGCAGGAGCCTGCTCCCGTCGCGCAATTTGCCCCACCTCCATCGAATACGGACCGCGACGCCATTCTCCACGTCCTTAACCGCACCACGTTCGGCCCGCGCCCGGGCGATGTCGAGATGGTGGAGAAGATGGGCGGGATTCAGGCCTACCTCCAGCAGCAGCTTCATCCCGAGACCATCGACGACTCCGCGGTCGAGCAGCAGGTCGCCCAGCTCGACATGCTGCAGATGTCCTCCGCGCAACTGCTCAGCCTGTACAAGGAGGAAAGGCAGGCCGCCAAGGCCAAGCGGGAGGAACAGGCGAAAAGTGCGGCCGCCACCGCAACCGCTCCCGCGCCGGCGGACATGCAAGAGCAGCCGGCGAATGCGGCCCTGACTCCGCAACTGACGCCCACCGCACGCCTGGGCAAGATGCTCGCCGCCGCCCGCTCCGTCTCCGCCGTCGGCCAGTTGCAGCAGGCCAAGCTCATCCGCGCCGCCGATTCCAACCGCCAGTTGCAGGAAGTGCTCGTCGATTTCTGGAGCAACCACTTCAACATCGACGTGAAGAAGAGCCTGGACCGCGTGCTCAAGGTCGCTGACGACCGCGAGGTCATCCGCCCGCACATTCTCGGCCGCTTCCGCGACTTGCTCGAGGCCTCGGCCAAGAGCCCCGCCATGCTCATCTACCTCGACAATGCGCTGAGCTCGGTGCCGCGCACGGTCAAGATGGGAGAGGTCATGGTCACGCAGCGGTTGCGCGACCAGATGATGGCGAACGGCAACGGCGCGCTCGCGCCGGAAGTCCCGAAGGTCGGGGACAAGAAGGGCGGCATCAACGAGAATTACGGACGCGAGATCATGGAGCTGCACACGCTCGGCGTCGATGGCGGCTACACGCAGAAGGATGTGCAGGAAGTCGCGCGCTGCTTCACCGGCTGGACGGTCAATCGCGACACCGGCGAATTCCAGTTCCGCCCGCGCATGCACGACAACGGCGAAAAGGTCGTGCTCGGCCACGTCATCCCCGCCAACGGCGGCATGCAGGACGGCGAGACGGTGCTCGATATCCTCGCGGCGAGTCCCGCGACGGCGCACCACATCTCGCTGGAGATGTGCGAGCGCTTCGTCAGCGACGATCCGCCGCCCGCGCTGGTCGACCGCATCGCCGGCGTCTTCACCAGCACCAGCGGCGACCTGCGCGCCGTGACCGAGGCGATCCTCACCAGCCCCGAGTTCCTCTCGTCATCCGACTACAACACGAAGATCAAGTCGCCGCTCGAGTTCGCCGTCTCCGCCGTGCGCGCCACCGGCTCGACCCTCACCACACCGCAGGCCGGCCTGCTGGAAAAGGCCGTCAGCACCATGGAGGGTTCCGGCACGCTAGGCCGCCAGCAGGCGGTGGACCGCATCAACAAACGCCCGCGCCAGTCGCTCAACTGGCACATCTATGATCTCGGCGAGCCGCTTTTCGGCTGCGCGCCGCCGACGGGTTACTCAGAGGTCTCGCGCACGTGGGTCAGCCCCGGCGCGCTGATCGAGCGGCTCAACTTCGCGCTCGCGCTGACCGAGCAGAAAGTCAGCGACGTCAAATTTGATGCGCAGTCCCTCTTCGCGGGCATCGATCTCGACCAGCCCGATGCCGTGCTCGATCACGCCGTCGACACGCTGCTCCAGGGCCGTGTCAGCGATGCCACGCGGAAAGTCCTTCAGCAAACCGTCGTGCCGCAGGACGGCGCCGACAAGACCGTCAACCCCAACAAGCTGGTCGCCCTCATCATCGGCTCGCCCGAGTTCCAAAGGAAATAACTATGAACGTGAATCGCCGTATCTTTCTCAAGCAAGGGGCACTGGCCTTCGTCTGCCTCGGTGCCGGTCCGATGTGGGGCCCGAATTTCCTGCGCAACACCGCCTTCGCCGCCGAGCTCGGCTCGCGCCGCGACAATAAGATTCTCATCTGCATCTTCCAGCGCGGCGCGGTCGACGGGCTCTCCATGGTCGTGCCCCACGGCGACCCGCACTACTACCTGAACCGCCCCGACATCAGCCTCAAGGCCCCGTCGCAAGCCGCGGGAGCGGAGGGCGTGCTCGATCTCGACGGCTACTTCGGCTTCAATCCCGCGCTCAAGCCGCTGCTGCCGATCTTTCAGCAGGGCCAGCTCGCCGCCATCCAGGCTTGCGGCTCGCCCAATTCCTCGCGCTCGCATTTCGAGTCGCAGGACCTGATGGAATCGGGCGTGGACGAAGGCAACGGCACGCGCGATGGCTGGCTGAATCGCCTGCTCGGCTGTTGCCCCGAGGACGCCGCCAAGCAGAGTGCCTTTCGCGCCGTTTCCACCACCGCGATCACGCCGCGCAGCCTGCAGGGTGAGCAGGATTCCCTCGCCATCCGCGACCTCGACACGTTCGGCCTCGCCGGCGACAAGTCGGTGATGCTGCCGGGCCCGACCGGCACGGCCAACGGCTTCGAGAACATGTACGCTTCCGCCGTGGACACCGTCCTGCACGGCACGGCGCGCGAGTCGTTCGACGCGCTCGGCATGCTCGACAAGATTCGCAACGGCGCTTACGTGCCGGCCAACGGGGCGGCTTATCCCAACAGCCCTTTCGGCAAAAACCTTCGCCAAATCTCGCAGCTCATCAAGGCGAACGTCGGCCTGCAGGTCGCGTTCGCCGAGGTGGATGGCTGGGACACTCACGCCAACCAGGGCAACGCGAAGGGCACGCTCTCCACGCGGCTAGGTCAGTTCGGGCAAGCCATCGCGGCGCTGCACCAGGACCTCGGCGACCGCATGTCGGACGTCGTGCTCGTCACCATGAGCGAGTTCGGCCGCACGGTGCACGAGAACGGCAACCGCGGCACCGACCACGGCCACGGCACCTGCTTCTTCGTCATGGGCGGGCCGATCAAGGGCGGCAAAGTTTATGGCGACTGGCCCACGCTCGCGCCGGACAAGCTTTTCCAGAACCGCGATCTCGCCGTCACCACCGATTTCCGCGAGGTCTTCGGCGAGATCGTCTCGCGCCACTTCGGCGTGCCGATGGCCGACATGCCGACGCTCTTCCCGCAGTACAGCGTGGACGCCGCGCGCTTCCGCAATTTCTACGCGGCCTGACCGCCGCTGCGCTGATGCCATTCGCGCAGCGTTTCCGCGACGACCCTGTCGCCGACGTGGCCACGCTCCTTGTGCGCGAGGGTGAACGCGCGGACGTTGCGGGAGATTTCGTCGAGCTTCGCTGGGGCGGCCAGCGCGCGCTCCACGGCGCGCTCGAAGTCGCCGCCGATGAGCGAGAAGTAGAGCGCGTGGACGTCCGGCTCGTAGGGCATGTAGTTCTGCGCGTAGGGCCAGTTCGCCAGCACGACCGCGCCCGCCGCGCCGGCCTCGTAATGGCGCCACGTCTCGCAGCCGAAGCTCTCCGTGCAGACGACGATCTTGGCGCGCTGGAGCAGCTCGAAGTACTCGGCCTTGGACACGCGCTCGTTGCGGCAAACGACGTGGTACTTGCCCTGGTCGCGGAGCTTGAGCACGCGCTCGTAGACCTGCTGGCGGATCGGGTTGTGCGTGAGGTCGCCGAAGGGATTTGGGTCGTCCGCGCTGCGGCCCGGCTGGATCGTGCCGGTGAAGAGCACGTCCACGTCGCGCTCCTTCATCGGCCGCGCCGACTCCGGGATGCGCGACTTCGGCACGCCGTTGGTGAGCGGCCGCAGCTTGCTCGTGAGGCCGATGACGCGCCGCTGGCCGTAGAGATTCTCCAGCGGCATGAGCGAGCGCCGCGGCCAGAAGTAGAGGTTGATCTTGAAGTAGAGCGTCGCCGCCTGCAGCAGCGGGAAATCCTTCGGCAGGACGAACGAGGTGTCGAGGAAGTCGACCACCGCCAGCGGCACCTTGCCGCGCGCGCCGGAGAGCAGCCACGGCGTCCACCACGTGTCGAGCATCCGGTGGCGGAGCGTGAGGTACCGCGCCGCCTGCGCGAGCGACGTCCAGAAGCCCTTCGGCCGCGGCCACGCGGCGTTCTGCACCGGACCGCTGACGACGAGGTCGAACTCCCCGCGGGCCAGGCGCGCGCGCAGGCTCAGCAGCCGGCCCCACGAGGCCGCGTGCTCCGAGCGCTGGCTCGACCGGTCGCCGGAGACGAGCTCCACGTCGTAGCGGTCGCCGTCGAGCAGCAGCGGCCCGAGGAACTCCTCGAAGTGCGACGGGCCCCAGAGCACGAGCAGGCGCAGGCGCTTTTCGCCGGGTGAACTCATCCGCCACTTATAGGGACGCGGGCCGCAAAGGCCAAAGGTTTAGCGCACCCTATTTCGCCTCGGGAGCCACTATTTTTAGTCTAAATAGAATCTGCTGTCTTTGCAGGCGCGCGCGAGCGATTTGCGATTGCTACCACTCGCGCCTTGGCTAAAATGTGCGACTTTACGCATCCTGCCCATGTCCGCCTACCAACCTTCCCGCGTGGCCCTGACCGGCGCCACCGGCGCGCTGGGTTTTGCGCTCCTTCGCCACTTTTTCGAGCACGATCCGAAGCTCCAAGCCACGCTTCTCGTGCGCAGGACGTCCAGCGCGTTCCAAGCGGAAGCGTTTCAGGCGTGGCTGCGCGCCAATGAAGCCCGCATCACCCTCGTCGAGGGCGATGTGCGCGAACTCACCGCCGCGCAGCTCGATCCGCTCCGCGCCTGCGATGGCGGCCTGTGGCACTTCGCGGCGCTCACGTCGCTCACCGCGGAGAACGATGAAGTCGCGCGTCAGATCCACGAGGTCAACGTCGAGGGCACGCAGCTCCTCGCCGATGCGTGGGCCGACGCGAAGGCCGCGGGGCCGTTCTACCACATCAGCACGGCCTACGTCGTCGGCGACCGCCACGGCATCGCGCTCGAGAGCGAGAGCGCCATGGGCCAGAATTTCCGCAACCCGTACGAGACCTCGAAACTCGCCGCCGAGACGCGCGTGCTCAAGGATTTTTCCCTCGGGCTCAACGGCGCGATCTTCCGCCCCAGCGTCGTGGTCGATGACATCGGCGGCACGGGCGGCTTCAAGATGGTCGACGCCTGCGCCTACGCCGTCGCACTCGCGGCCAAGCGCGGCGAGCCGTTCGTCTTCCGCATGAAGCACGACGCCAATCTCAACCTCGTGCACAGCGACTGGGTCATCGCCGCCATGGCCGACCTCGCGCGCCTGCCCTCCGGCCCCGGCCTCACCTATCACCTCACCGCGCATCGCGACAGCTACCTGCGCGACATCGGCGTGCTGCTCAATATCCTCGTGCCGGACCTCAAGATCAGCTTCGAGCCCAACCTCACGCGCAAGGACCTGCCCACCGCCTCCAAGATTTTCGACAAGGCCGTGACCGAGGTGCGCCCGTATCTGGATGCCGACGTCCACTTCGACCGCACCAACACCGACCGCGATCTCTCCCCCGGCACCGGCA
>Ga0209611_10006545_pt1 | contig 18996 bp, 14 predicted proteins | sample S1TSphgellanicum_3_FD_187693 | JGI IMG/M metagenome (GOLD analysis project Ga0209611, IMG submission 187693) | Host-associated microbial communities from peat moss isolated from Minnesota, USA - S1T2_Fc - Sphagnum magellanicum MG (SPAdes) (version 2) | ecosystem: Host-associated > Plants > Peat... | reverse complement strand
TTTTATATAATTTTCAGTAATTTTTAATTCTGGTTTTATATTTTTGGTTTTTATTTTCTGTACTTTTTTTTAAAATTATTTGTATCTTGTTTGTTTTTTTTTTTTTTTTTCCTTTTTTTTTTGTTGCAGAAGTAGTAGTAGCGGTGGGGGTGTCGTCGCAGTGGGGGTTTTTTTTTCCTTCTCTTGTGCGAGTTTTGGTCGAAATTTGCCTCCGGGATTCACAGGATCATCATGTGTTGTTGGAAGAATCCGTGAAGAAGGGAAAGGAAGGGAAAGGAAGGGAAGTGGGGGAAGAGCGAGGAGCTTCCTGTGATCATGGTGCAGTACGAGGAGGAGCTTCTGAGCCGCCACTACAAAGGCGGACAGAAGGCGCAAGGAGGAGGACTGGATCCCACAGGCAGAAGAAGAGGCGGAGTATCGTCTCGAGAGCAGCCCGGAAGAATGCTGTTGAGACCGAGGCCTCCTCCAGCGCTGCTGCTTCCTGTACCTCCTGCGGCTGCAGTTCTTCCTCTTCCTCTTCCTCCTCCGATGCGCTGGAGCAAGGGACTGTGCGTGAATGTACTATGGAGGGAAGCTTGGTGGGAGGGGATTCTGCTGGAGGATCTGTCGCCAGGGAAAGCGAGAATGGGAGTCTACTTCCCTGACGAGGGAGGCCAGAATGTGTTCATCATCAAGGACTTGCAGTTGTGCGAGCAATGGGAAGAAGAAAGAGCTGGGTGGAGTCTCAGAGTGCGTGGCAAGCTTCCCTTCTTCCTCCTTAAACCCTACTCCTCTTCTTCACCATCTCCATCCTCACGATCTCGATCCTTACAGAGACCCAATTTGTGGAAACAGCAAGAGGCAGTCTTTGGAGCCAAGAAGCTCATCTTCAAGCCCATAAAACCCAAAACCCCCGTGAAGATTGTGGGGGGTCCTGTGAAGAAGAAGGTGGAAGAAGAAGAAGACTCTTCTGATGATGATGAGCTACCATCGTCATGTGCAAGACTGCAGAGAGTGAGTAGATTCTCCTCTTGCATTCCCGGCAGAAGACGAGCAGTGATGATGGCCCCTGCACAACAACCCCCCACATCGCCGACTACTAGCTCAGATACTAATACTTCCTCCTCTTCTAAGCTGCTGCAAAAGTTCGGCTATGGGTATGGGCAAGCTAGTAACAACACCCATCTTCTTTCTGAGCTGCTGCAGCAACAGCGGCAGCAGCAGCACAAGAGGGTGAAGGTTCAGGAGGAACAACAGTCACGGAGGAGGGAATCTCTTCGCAGTGGGATCAAGCAGCAGCAGCACGAGGAAGAAGAACGACAGATGGGTAGTAGAACTCTTCATCATATCCGAAATTCTTACAGAGTAGTGAAGAAGCGTGAAGAGGAGGTTGTTCTTCTTGCAGCAGCAGCAGCAGCATCAGAAGGTGAGCATGTTGGAGAGGAGTTTGTGGACATGATCATCTACCACCACCAGCAACAGCATCATCAGACTGAGAAGAAATCTAGAGGTTTTGATTCTGTAGAGGCTTATTCTACTCTTGGAAGCAATTCTGTTGGGATTTCAATGGTGCTCAGAAGAAGACAACAACAACCTCGTAAATCTGCTCAAGAAGAAGAAGAGTTTGATCGATTTGAACCAGATGTCAATGTAGGGATGATGGAGAAGAATCTGCTGCACAAAGTGATGATGCATTACAGAAAACGTCCATCAGCAAACATGCAACATTGCAGTTTTGTGGACACAGAGCGTCACTGCAGCAAGAAAAGAAGGTGTGGACGAGGAGCCACTGAGGCAGCAGCAGGTCCAGCACATGCAGTGGTGGATGTGCTGATGCCTCAGTTGACACAAGATGAAGCAGCAACAGCAGCAGCAGCAGGAGCCAGAGGTTCAAAGAATCATGTTGCAGCTGTTGTTCACAGGGGTCTATTAGGGGTTCAGGAAAAGATGGGGAAAAAGAAAGGTGGTCGTGGAGGTTGTCGCATGGAGGTGAAGCTGTCAGCTCCAGTTGATTCGGTGCATGAGGGAGGATCATTGACATCCATGAATGCAAAGAAGAGCATTCTTTCATGGTTGATGGATCTTGGGATGTTGGCAGTAAATCAAAAGTTGCGCTATGTGCACCGCACGAGGAAGCAAATAGCACTGGATGGCTGGGTGACACCCGAGGGAGTTCTATGCAGTTGCTGTAAGACGATTGTGACACTGTCCATGTTTGAGGCACATTGTGGCAGCAAGCTGCATCGTCCATGTGCCAACATCTATGTTGAAGATGGGAGGACCCTTACTGAGCTACAAATTGAAGCACTGAAGAACCAAAATCCATCGGATCAGTTGGCTGTGTATTCCCATCCCGCAACAACAGTGTGTCCTGGGAGATCACGAAGTGGAGCTACTACAAAAGTGAAAGAATGTGCAGCAGATGGGAATGATGACACTTGTGGTGTATGCGGTGACGGAGGGATGCTCATTTGCTGTGATCATTGTCCATCAACATTCCATCTCACTTGCATGGAGCTGCAGGTCACATGTTTCCCCTCTCCCTTCTGGAGATTGTTATGGCACCGCCATGGTGTTGTTATTGTTCTTCCTCTCCTTCTGGAGATTGTTGTGGCATGCACTCCCTATGTTGTTATTGCTGATTTTTGTTACTTTCTTTTCAGGCTGTTCCAGAAGAGGACTGGTTCTGTCCCAACTGCAGGTGTGCAGTATGTGGTGGGCCACCAGTAAATGCGAATCCTGATGAATTTAATGAGATGACTGTACTCTCATGTGACCAGTGTGAGCGAGAATGTATGTTTCAGAAGCTTGAAAAAGACTGTGTTTCTTTTACTCGGACCCATTTTGTGTTTCCAATTTCTTTGTCAAAGAATCTCTCTGTTTACTCAGAGTAATAATGACCCATGGCAGTTACAGTGGAGCTGGGGCTGGACCAAACCCAAAGCTTGGATCATTGCAATTACTGTTGACAACTGTGAAACAAATGTGTCACTTTGATTTCTAATCTATGAATGTTGTTTTTGTGTTTTTGGTTCAGTCCATTTGAAGTGCTTGTATGCTAGAGGCTTGCCAAAGCTGCATTGCTGTCCTCAGGGAAGTTGGTTCTGTGGCCATTCTTGTGAGAAGGTATCTTATCTTGTCATACATACACTGAGCAAAGTTTAAAACGTTTTTGCTGCTTGCATTCTTTGAGGACAAAAGAGCAGTTGTTGAAGAAAAAGCATCGTCTTTCCTATAGAAAAAAGTGTCTTTTGTGCAGTAAAAATTGTGTATTTTGGTGGATCTAGCTAGCTGGGTCTTAAGGACTAAGGAGGATAATGGTGGGTGCAGATCTTCCGGGGCTTGCGGGGACTGGTTGGAACCTGTAATCCTTTGGAGGATGGATACTCATGGACATTGCTGCGATCTCAAGAGGAGGACTCAGACCTGTCACAACAAATTGACAAGGAGTTGATGGCTGAACATAAAATCAAATTGGCTATTGCTCTCAGTGTGATGCAAGAATGCTTCAAGCCCATGATTGACCTGCACACCAAACTGGACATAGTTGCTCATGCAATTTATAATCGAGGGTGAGCCTTGATGACAACATGACTGTTAAAGTAGATTTGTTTATTTGTTTGTTTATTTTCTTTCTTTTCCTTCTTTTTTGTTCTTTCATGATCAGAAGTTTCCATCCAGGGAATATCATAGATGTGCTCTCTTTGCATTTCTTTTTTTCTTTATTGTGAAGAAAGAAACAGATTAGTTATTTCCCCCCCAATCAAGTTGGCTTCATTTGTCAGCATGGAGATGCTAGTGGTACTTGTAGTAAAGATAATTTTTGCAGTTGTTCTCAACCGAGCAACACTGGATGCATTTGCAGGCCAAACCAAAAGATGGGTTGCTGAAAAAATAGGATGCAAACTAAAATGCTGTTGCAGGGGTTTAACGCCCCTGATTGCTTCCAGTAATCAAATCCAGCCTTTTTTTCCTGGTGAACTGGTGCTAAATTGCACCCAAAAAAGTTAAAAGAAGAATATTTTTTGCAGACTCTTGAAAATTTCTCCAAATTTGATCAAACCCCAAAAAAGAATTTGCCAGATTTAGACAGGTTCCTAGTGTTTAAGTCAGGTTTTTCTGCCAGATTTTCTACTGTTTTGAGAGTTTTCCAACGACTTGTTATCATCAATGCCAAATCCTTTTTGGGATGATTGCCACTAGTGCTCCATCACCAAAATGAAAGGAAAAAAAAGGCTGATCAGATCAAAAGATCATGTGCCTTTATCTTGACACCCATCCTGTGTTGGTAATCAGGTCTGAAGTCAGTCGCCTAAATTACCGTGGGTTTTACACGGTGATCTTGGAAAAAGGAGATGAGCTGATATCGGTTGCGACAGTGAGGTATGGTATTCTTTTCATATGTCCCTTGAGGCTTGCTTGTTGCTAGAAAGAATCTGGACTAATGTTGAGTGAAAATTGGAAATCATAGATAGTTGCCCCAAGTATGCGTTCTCTGGACTTCACATTTGGAAGTGGGTGAACCAGCAGATCTGATGGTGTGTGAATTGTCACATGCATTTATGGCAGTTTGTTAAATAAAAAATGGTGACAAATGTGTGCAGGGTTCATGGAGCACATTTGGCAGAAATGCCATTGATTGGAACTCGGTTTCGATACCGTCGACAGGGCATGTGTCGTCGTCTTGTGCATGCCCTTGAGCTGGTATTAAATTTGTTTGTGGCACCTTGAGGTCAAATGAGAAGTTTGTTTCATGAGTGTTTTTTTCTCTGCATCACTGCTGTTTCCTGGTCTCTGGATTTATAGGTGTAACGGACTTTTGCAAAGGCTTGCATAACTCTTGGCCAGTGTCAGCACTTTCATTCAGTGCAGAGTTTTGTGGAGGTTGTAATGTCTACCTATCCTTGACCACAAATGATGTTTTTTGAAATGCCAGATGTTGCAAATGGTGGGCGTACAAACATTGGTTCTACCAGCTGTTCCCGAAATGCAGGACTATTGGACTGGGCCATTTGGTTTCCAGCCTATGGAGGACTCTCTGAAAAGGACACTACTTGAGCTGAATCTTCTTGTCTTTCCAGGAACATCCATATTACAAAAACCTTTGGCAATCCTCCCAGCAGCTCTTCCAGGTAAATATCCTAATATATGTGGTTAGGCGGCATGTAAGGTACACAACAAGGTACCTCTCTCTAGTGGGTGAGAGATGAGCTTTGTTCATTTGTAACAATAGTGTGTTTGTGTGATCCGAGGAATCTTTCTGCTGATTGTATGTCCCATGCTTATTGATTCACATTCGCAGATCTGCAAAGGAAGGCTCATCGGCGGCCAAAGGGTTCCAAGTTATCAGCATTTTATTGCCCTGCAGTCTCAAAGGGAAGGCCGATTGAGGGTGCAAGGACTAGACAAAGCACAATCAGGCGTGTTGCAGGAGAATTACAGTTTGTGCAGAGTGAAGTCTCTAAACAACATAAGAAAAGTCCTGTCAAAGCAGATTCCAGTGGAGTGCTGGAGTCATCCACAGAATGTGAGCTTGTCAAGGTTGTGCCACCAGCCACTACCACGGAGGAAGATACGGTGTCCTTGCCTGTTGCAGACACATCAGTTGACCCTGACCTGGCTGTCTCTCAAAATCATGGTCATCTTTCTGAGGGCTCCCTTGTGCTGCATTCCTCTGAAGACAATGTGGTTTTGCTTGGCATGGAGACTGAACATAATGTTGAAAGCTTTCAACAATGTCATGCAGATTTTCTGAAAACTGAGGACATCCCACATCAACAGAATGGGTACCTTTCACACACCATGCTCTAGATTGCACCTCACTTGCTTGTGAAATCAAGGAAAACAAATATCTGTTGCATGCAATTCTGACGCCTTAAAAGTCTTGGCAAAGCAAAGGAAGAGGATAAAAATGTACTTCTTTGTTTTTCAAGCAGTGATCTGACTACTCTTCAAGCTTCATCCAGATGGGAAACTTTGTAGGCATGTTTAGCTCTGTTGCTGCCGACCAGATTGTCAATTGGGTCATGTGAGTGTCAGGTTTGTGACGAAAGATCACTGCAAACTTGTGTGCATGGATGTATTCATTGCAGGCATTTGGAAGATAGATGTGAGCCGAAAGAACTGGAGGAGGACCTGCACATGGTGGAACCAATGGTTAAAGTCATTTGTTGTGCCAAGCTGCAGGTAAAAAAGCTGGCCTCTGAAGCTCTTCTCATTTGTCACATTATGGGAAGAATTGAAAATCATCATTTAGAGTCTTTTTAGGGTGAGTGTCTTTTTAGGATTATCACACTGGCCAAAATGGTGGCATACTGGCATCATGACTTTCAGTGTTTGATTGTAGTGAGCTGGGGAATCTGTCGCATGCACACCAGGTAGGAACTTCTTTGAACATATAGGAAATGCAAATAATAAGCTTGCAGCCTCATCACTGTGGCAGGCTGAAGATGCATTATCTCATATGGAAAGAAGGAAAGGATTTTCAACGTACAGCATGTCTACTGACGTACTGCCAGTAGTTGCTGAAGTGGGGCTTGTTGATGCACGAGACAGTCTACCTGACAGAGAAGTGCTGGGAGTAACCACTACTGCGGAGTTGATTGCAACATCTGTGGAGCTAGAAAGCTCACTCCCTTTGACTACAGATAGTGCTCCTCTTTTGAATCTTCCCAAGCCAAGCGACCATGATAAGAAGACTGCATATCACATCATGGACAAGGAAGACAGATTGGGTCTAGAGGTTAGTGCCTTTGGCAATACTCTCAGGCACCCAGAAATCAGAGGTACAAGTGAAGGAGGACAAGGCAGTGACTCCCTCTTGCAGGGATTGTTGAATCACTGTAAGGATGTCAGGGAGGGAAGCTCACATCCAACACCCAAAACAGGGCAGCTGGAGAGTGCAGGTGCAACAATGTGCCAAACCGGTGACTGCCCAATTCAGGAAACAGCAAGCAGCTACAGGATCTCCTTGGCAAGGTGTTCCATGGATGCTATGGAAGGAGCCCCTTCAACGCACTTCATCCAGCAGTTAGCCACCTCAGATGATTCAATGCAGGAGACAAGGAGTCCCTCTCCTGTGGTCTCCCTGGCAAAGTCCTCTGCAGATGCTATCAAGGGGGTCCTGTTAACACCTACCACCAGGGATCTAGAAATTGCAGGGCAATCTGGTGAGACCGTGTTGCAAGGGTTGCAGAATTTGTGTGAGGATGCGAAGGAGGTGGGATCTGCAACACTCAGCATGCAACTGTCAGAAATGGGTTGTGCAATGACTGGACCAGCAACCTGTGACGATCCACAACTTGGTTCCATGAGTCTCTCTGGGGTCCTTGCTGCAAGTAGTTCAGAGAGCATGCCTTCAACACCCTCTGGAATGGGGCACCTAGACAGAGGGTGTGCAATGAGCGGGCAAGCGGGCAACAATCCAATGCAAGAGTTGGTGAGTCCCTCTAGGGTTTCCTCAGCAAATGTCTCTAAGGATGATGCAGCTACGGAAGGGACCTTTTCAAAACCAAGCTCAGGGCAGCTGCTAGACAGCAGCAGGCGTGCAACAACTGGACAAGTAGGTGATTATGCAGTTCAGGAGTCAGCAAGTCCATCCAGGACCTCATCATCCACAAATTTCACCGATCAGGCTACAGATACAGTGGTTCCTTCAACTCCTAGAATGGGTCAGCTAAACATAGGGCCTGATGCAACAACACCAGTGCAAGTGGGTAACAACTCTCCACTGCTGGAATCATCGAGTCCCTCTAACTTTCCCTTCCCTTTCTCCCTCACAAGTGCATCCACACCACAACAACAGCCACCATCTCCAGAACATCAAGCAACAGTTGGTGAGATTGTTGGTCTGAAGGATGGGCTATTTCCTATACCTGCTGATGTAAACAGATGGGTTTCTGAAGATGGGATGAAGCAATTTCCAGCTCCAGGTCAGCAAGACTGTTGAGATCATTCCTGCACTTGATTCAGAGGACAAGCTGTTAAACTTGCTGAAGCAGAAGTCAAACCTCGTGTCAGCTCCTTCCTGACACAGGGCGGCCACCACAACACATGTAGATATCTGGTGAGGTTAATGATTCTTTGAACCAATTCCAAGACCAGGAAATTTAACCCTGCTCTCTGGAGATGCCACCATGGACTGTAGGTAAGTGAGCAGTCTGTGAGCCTGCTTTTGTACATTCTTTCTAACCTGACAATGTAGGACATTGGGTGTCATCAATTTTTTTGCATAAGATGGTCAGATGACATCCTTGAGCAAACTCATTACACAGCTCAGTTAGTTAAGTGCAGCCTTCTGGCTTCGTTCCTTTCTCACTTTAGAGGTGAAAAAAACAGATCTCACTGAACGAACAACATAAGTAAGCACAGCTGTGGCTCTCTTTTGTTTCAACTAACTCAAGTTTATTTTTTCGACTCAGGGACCTCTCAATTCTTGGGGGTGAAGCTATCAGCAAAGGTGTTGCTGATCACTGGTTTTCACCCTGGAAAAGGCAAAACCATCACTTTTTGAATATGATTTGAGCCTCATTTGAGCATTCCATTTTCCAATCTCTGGCTTTCTGGATGTCACTATTTGGTAATTTTTTGCATGAGTGGTTTATGGTTGCATGTTACAGCTAGAGTTTAGCTACTGTTGCCTTAAATCTCAGTAATATATACACAGGCTGAGATGGTGCTGGATTTGGTGGTGAGTGCCACAAGGATTTGCACTCAAATTGGTAGCTTTGCAACATGTGTAGAGTTTTCTGGATGAATGGGTGCTGACTTTCATGGCCAATATCATGGCCTCAGAGATTCATGCAATGTGGCTAATATCCAAAGTACAAGGAAGACCAGCAATAGTAAAGTTAGAGGAAGGCAACCAGTGCTCAGTCTGCAAATTAAAATTGGATGAAGAAAAATGAAAACATGCCAGTTTGGTTGAGCAAAATGGTTTTGGCCCAGCATTTTTGCCAGTTTGCTGAGCCTGGTAAAAGGCACAGCAAACCCTAACCCTGCCAGAGAAGACTCCTCCCTGTTGTGTAATAGACTGCTACTCCCTGTTTCTGATTGGCCAAGTACTCTGATTGGTCCAGGTGGTTTGCTGTTAGTAGTCTCCCACCTATATGCAGTCCCAGTTTTAGTTTTATAGGTGGGGTTGGAGAAAAGTAAAAAACTAAACTCGGATGTCAAAAATATTTTTGCATCATCACATGCAAGATGCACTTACAAGAATGACACCATCCAAGAGGTCCTCAAAGCCATGCCATTTGCACTTGACAACAATGTGTTGGGAAGAAAGCAAAGAAAATACTGTTAAATACAACACATGAGTGAAAGCTGCCACTGTGAACTGCTACACACAGGTCCTTAAATGCAATGAAGCTTGTTTGACAATCTTGTGAGGTGCTTTGGCCACTACAAACTGCTATGTACAGGTCCTTAAAGCAATGGAGCTCGGTTGACAGGTTGACAACCATTTGAGCCGAAGACAGAACTTATAAACAATGAGACTAATGAAAGTTTGCTATGTTCAAGGTTTGGGAAAAGGTTGCACATCCATCAGATCTTTTGCTGCTCTTTTCAATCTGAGTTCCTGCTTCTCCCTCAAAACTCAAATTTCTGAATGTCCACTCGCTCACTGCACATTAATCTTGTGTAATACTGTGTGTCAGGAGGAATGGCTCTCTCTTTCTCTAGTGGCCACCAACTCAAGTGTCTGTCTACATTACTGTGCACCAGCTCGATTGCTGTTGTTCTGTTGTGGCTGGTGTGGCCTGGTTTTGTTGTGCAGCACCACCAAACTCTGCAGTGTCCTTCCCAAACTGCAACCAAAAAAAAAAGGTGCCAACCCAACCCATCACTTTTAACATCATTGTTTTTCAGGTTTCAAATTCCCGTTACACAGTGTGAATGGACTGAGGTTACTTGCAAGTGAAATGGGTTCATGTTTGTATTGCAAATGCCACTTCGAGGCCAAATGTGGCCATGAAGTTAGCCAATCTATGGAATGAGAGGCTGATCAAAGAACTTTGTGAAGGTGGTAATGCAAGACATAACATGATGTTCAGCTCTCTAGTACCTTATCCCTCATCCTTGTGCTCCAAGCATCATTCTTAGGCGAGCGGGCTTCAGATGGAGCTCCAGGAGTACTATTGGGTGCGGCTGCCTGGATTGGCTGACGGTTTGCAACAGGTTGTTGACTTGAGCTTGCAGCCAAATAATCTTCGTCAATAGCATAATCCCTTTGTGCGCTTGCTGAAACAGCTCGTAGTACCATTGCAAAGAACAACCCAAGTACCTGCAATCAGAGTAAATTCACCAAGAAAGAAGATTTGAGACATCTCCCATCTGCTGAAATGTATGTAGATTCTCATGAAACTCAGCATCAGATTGGAAAAAAAAAGTGCAATCATGCAACAAAAAATTGGCAGAAAATGCTCACTTCCAAAACCACAACACTCAAGGCAACCCATTTGCATATGTCAAGATTTTCCTCCACAAATTTTTGGACTTTGTCAAGCTCTCCTGTTGGATCATCAGGCAAGTCCTGAACCCAAAATAAATAAACAATAATAAATATGATGAGTTTTTGTCCTCTCCTGCAATGTGAAGTTAATTATATGTCCTTGAAGATATAACCCCGGAATTATTTTCATAACAGCAAAATGAAACAACAAAAAAATAGAAGAGGAAAGGGGAAATGGGTTGAAGCACGCAAGGTAATAATCATAGTGCCTTATATGATTCAAGTTTTACCTCACGCCAATGACGGTCAAAGAAAAGAGCTCCTGCAATCACAAACTGCACTAAAAGCAGTACAATTTGTATCACAGTATACTGCAAAAAATCGTTAAGAGATTGACCACATCCATGACCAATTGAACCAAACAAAATTATTTTATTTCTAGAAAATGAAAACCATAGAGAATTTTCTATTTATTTCTAGAATTTTCTTTAAAATGAATTTGCCCATTTGTACTTGCAAACAAATATAATATCATTGGAACTTAACATTTGATTGAATTTGGGCTCTTTGAAGCTTCTTCTTCTTCTTTTCTCATGGCCTCAAAAATCATCACTGCCATTTTTAGGATACACAAGAGAGACAAATGGTATTGCTGGTCTCTGCAGCAATATGGCCTGTGCAAGTAACAAGCAATGTGAATATACCCCCAGCCAAAAAAGCATAGATAAACCTGAAACCCCCCACCCCAGTTCCCCCAGGATTTCACCCAAAAACATAAATATCTTAGTGTAAAAAATTCTTGAAATCTTCAACAGCAACCACCAAACTGGAATTACAAAAACGTGGAAACGATACAAAAACACACACACCCACAAGCCCTAATTTTTCCTGAACAAGAATTTTCAAAGAGAAAGTGTACTAACCAAAGTTGGGGGAAGATCTGGAAGACCGAGGGACCAACTGACTGACAATGGATTTGCAACCACATGCAGCAAAGAAGAATTTTTTCAAAGAGAAAAATAAGTACTAACCAAGGTTTGGGAAGATCTGAAAGACCGACAGTCAACTTTTTCCCAGATGACAAGAAGGGTCTTCCAAGTGGTTGTTGCATAGGGATGATGTCAGTCGCCTGCTGGAGACTCAAACTAGTAAGGATGTTGAAGTTTCCATCTCCAAGAAGAAGATTATTTCCATCTGATAATAATGGGTTGGGTGAAGATGATGGAGTAGCCAAATGAGAGGAAGTTATGTCTGACTGCCATTCTTTGAACATCCAAAGAGAGTACAAGATCATGTATGCCCCAACAAGTGCCACCAAGAAATTGAGCAGCTTCAAAGTGCATTGGAGGAACCCCTGGCATGTCATGATGACTAAACTGGAGAAGAGAATTTTAGTTTGAGAATTCCTTGTCTTCTTCTTCTTCTTCAACACCACATCTGATGTACCAGCAGATAAAGGGTTTTCTCAGTTTTTCTTCAAAAGCATGATGACTACAATCCCTCCTCATTCCACAACGTCATGCACAGTTATTTCTTGCAGCAAAACTTCCATGATCATATATATTGTTAGTGAGGACAGTGAGATCCTCTTGCGACCAACAAATCCCTGCAGACTACACACAGGAAAGAAAAACCCCACATAAGCTCCTCAAACCTAAAACCGGAATCCCTTCTGCAGATTTTTCTTTGAAAAAAAAACCAAAATTTGCTGCAACTCTGAATCCAATAACCAGATGTTGAGAAACTAGCTGCTGAAAAGAAAACTCCTTATGTAAAACCAGAACCTCAGGCCCATTCCACAACTGTTTCAACATTCAAGACAAAATTCACAAAAACTCCCAGATGCTACCTTTTGTCTCTTAAGACCTTCAAACTCAGCTCTTACTGGCACATCACTGAAGAATTCAAAGAGTTCATGACTCTCTATTGGTGAAGATTGAATTCTGTGTTTTGGGTTGATCATGAGAAAACTCAAGGTGAATAGAGAGGATGCAAAAAACAAAGATCAAAACTCATAACCAAAAAACAAAAAGGAACACACACATACATACACAAACACACAAAGAAAGAAGAAAGGTCCCTTCAGCATCAATTTCCTTGTGTCATTCAGCAATCTATAGAAATTTGAGAAGATCAAGGATGACCCAATCTTCAACCAAATCCTGAAATTCCAAAACAACAACAACAACAAAGCAAAAAGAAAAGAAAAGAAAAGAAAAGGTCTGATGAAATCACAACAGCAACAAAATCCAAACAAAACCAAGAGTGAATGAAAGTCTGAAGAGTTTTTGAGAGAAAAACAAAAAAACACTCACCAAAATTGTGAAAAAAACCTCAATTGTGGAGCATTTTCTCTTAGCCCTTTTCTTCTTCTTCTTCTTCTTCTTCTTCTCCAAAAAACTACCCAATCTTCCTAAAATTGGCTAAAACTTTTTTCTTTGTCTGCAACCCCAACAGAATCCACCACCTCCACAACTTCAACATCCAGATCTGCTTCTTCATTTCCCTTGCTCAGACCCAAATATCCCTTCTTCTTCTTTTTCCCTTTTTTTTTCTTCTTTTTTCCTGAAAGTTTTGGTTTAACATTTCTATAAAAAGCAGCAAAATTTGGGAAGAAAAAAAAAATTCACAAAAGAAGGATTTCATTTTTTTTAATTTTTATTTAATTTATTATTTATTATTATTTTTGTGGAAGCCCAAAAAAGGAAAGATTTGCAACACTTTTGGGCTGAGTCTTTTAAAAGCAGCTTTTTTTTTTAAAACACTGTTCACCTTCTTTTGGGGGAAATTGTTGATTTGAACTCAGAGACTTTGATTTAGTCTATGGATGGAAATTAATTGAGGCCTTGAGGTTGACATATTTAAACCCAGGAAATTTTTCATTTAATTTAATTTTAATTTAATTTAATTTTAAACTCAGAGAGTTTGATTTAGTCTATTGAAAGGTATATTCATAAATACTTATACATACATATTATAAGCAAACAAGTGAACAAATTTGGTTTTTTCACCATGGTAGCTATTAATGTAGGTAGGTGTTAGTTCATCACCCAAGGTTTAAGAAGATATATGGCCTTTGTTTTTTTTCCTTTTTTTTTTTTTTTTTTTTTTTTTTTTTTTTTCCACTACTTACTTCCTTCCTTCCTTCCTTCCTTCCTTCCTTTAGCTAATGAAAAATTTGGGAGCAATTTTGCAAGGGATTTTTTTTTTTTAAAATGCCCCCAAAAAACACACTTTTAGAACATAGCTTCTTCATCCATCATTCTTCAGATCTCTTCTTTTGTCTTGCTGCCAAGTGGCTTCGAGTACTAAACACCTTTTGTGTACCTACTAGAGAATTGGGGGGGGCCCTCTTAAGAGTTGGTGGCCCTCTATACATCACACCATAGCCAACTCTTTGTCCTAAAGCCTAAAGTCCTAACCCTTTGAATAATCCCCATGGTCCCTTTTAGCAAAGCCCTTCAAAAGCTGCCCAACATTCACAGATAAGCACAAAAAGTCCCAGGGTGAGGGGGGGCAGCCTAGGACCGGGTGATAGCCCCGAATCTGCCCTTACATTTTGGGAATGTCTTGCACCCATGGACTTTACCCATTGTAAAGCACAAGGCAAATGTTATCATGAACATGAACATAAGTAGATCACAAGGCATAGGAAGGGGAGGGTTCTTTAACGGTGTTCCTATATATATATAGCCTTGCATCTTGTCTAAACATCAATAGAACATCGATGACAAAGACCTTATTAGTCTTGGTATGAACTAATGCAAGTATCACCCTTTTATCCCTATCAACTTGATAGGGATCTAAGCAGTGTGGTTTTTTTGTTCGAAAAGTGTCAAATTTCTCCGAAATACTAAGACTTACAAGCCAAATATCATTCCTTTCACCTAAAAACATTGTCACACCTTAAAAGGTCATTTTAAAATTTGCTCAAGTACAAAAGCTTTCTACTGCATGAGGGAGAGCTTCAACATGTTGTCAAACTACATCCTAAAAAGATCCTAAATCATTTACTTGTCTATCCCAACCATCTCAACCAGTCGATGGTTACCACCTTTTTCCCCTTGAATCCAAGCCATTCACCAAACCTTCCCCCTCTAACACAAAAACCTTTGTTATTCCTCATGTTTGCAAGAGTGTTTGACCAAACTCCATAACTCTCATGTTACAACTTACACTCGCATTTGTGAGCACTAAGCAATGAGCATTGAATTTTAAAGATTTTGCATGATCTTTTTATGGCCCAAAAAAGTTTGCAATATGCATTGTGCATTGATTTTGTTTGGTCATCGAACATTAAGTTATGAGCATAATTCTTAAGTTGCAAGTTTGCAATAATTTGTGAGCACAAGATACAATGGGTTACAGATCATGGATTTGGAATGTGCGTTGAATGATAAAGTTCAAAATTGGATCCAATTGAACATTATTGACATCATCACAATTGCAACCTATAACACATTCTTCACCTTTTATGAGCATCACACTTTTTCAAGATTAGGTCTATGAGCCATGACACTCCACATTTGGATATGGTGCAAAGTTGTAAAGATTTGATTTACAACTCGTTTTGTGCATTGGTGAAGTTTGGAAATCATTTCTAAATTTTCTTTTGCACTTTGATTGTTTGTAAATTGTGATTCACAAGTTGTAGTGTGTTTAGATTATAAATCAAGATTCATAACACCTTTCCAGTTCAAAAATTGAACTGTGATTGACAAGTTGCAACTAATGTTTGTGATTCATGAGGCACTTGTTTTCTTCTTTTCTTTTGTGGGTTCACGTTTCTACTTATGAAAATTTCAAAACTTCAATTCTTTTGTTGTTTTGTTATTGTGATTTTGCTTGAAGATGTTGTCCCTTAAGGCAGCCTTGAATTTTAAGTTCAAGTATTTTTGCAATTCCTATAACCCTAACAATGGCACTCTTCTTGTTATATATGATGTCGCTTCTAATAATATGAGCTAGTCACTTGCTAATTTGAAAGGGAAGCAACTTGTCATTGATGTTCTTATGATTTGTTTAAATGTGTCATATTCTCCTACATACTCTCTCACATTGATTCATTAGATGAACTAGTGGATGTTTTTAATCAAAGCTTATCACCACCACTAAAAGTTTAAAAACACAAATTTATGAATCAAAACAAAAATTCCCAAGTTTCATCAGCAACCAAGTCATTTTAGGTTGAGTTGCAAGTGAGTTATGATGGTTGCATGCACACTATGAAATGCAAAATTTGCTCAAAGGTTGAGCATAAATATGAGCTCTTAATTCCAAAATAGGATTCATTCCAAAAATGTGCAAATCAAAAAAAAGTTAATAGACCTATAAAAAAGTTGAAGAAAGGGGACTAATATATTAATAAGGATTGTAAACATAGCAAACAAAAAAAAATTATACTTCCGAAGGGAGGGAGTTTGTTTTGCAACAAATTACTACTAAGTTGATTGGCGAAAAACACATGAAATTGGTTTAGGTTTTTACATCGTTCCACACATTAAAAAAATGGTAGGCCAATGGTTGAATATGAAATTCACAAGGATTTGTTTGATTTTTTGAATCTTGAAAATGACCCTAAAATGCATTGAACAAACATCTTTGGTTGGGATATGGTTCAACACATGCATGAAATTATTTTGAAAGCCACAAAATTTGATGTTGGAGCGGCTCAATATTTGTCATTCACTTGTAATGCGATTAGTTTAATTGACAACTATAACTAGTTGTCAATTCTTGTTTAGGTGATTCAAAATTGATTCCAAGTGCTAATCCAAAAACCATTAAAAAATCAACCAAAAAACAAAAAGAGGCAATTAAAAAAGATTAAAAAAAAATTACCATTCTTTCTTATAACAATTCACCCTTATGCTCTAGATGATTCAACTTTTTCCACCTCCTTGGAGACTTGAAAATGATTTCCCAATCATCACATTTTAATGCCAAAAGGATGTGATAAAATGTATGTATATGATTGGATTATACATATGCATGAACACAATGGTAGAATGGCCAACACATTAGTAATGCATCAAATTGAAACTTTTGAAATTTAGGGAAGAAAAGATGTTATGTAGTCAATTCCATGCTTGTTATTTATGCCAATCCTTTAAAAACTTGTCGACATAATGTTCAACAAATCAACAAACAATGCGTTTTGAAAATGTGTAAAGTTGTTTTGTATGTGTTGGTTGCGCATGTTTACCCACATTAATAAGCATAAAACATCATTCACTAGACCTCATGTGACCTAAAGTAAGACTCGTGTGTAGTGATTGTCTACTATGCCACTCATCCTTTGAAGTTGATCATGTTGTTCTTGAAGAGTTCAATCACATGATCCATCTAACATCATTATGATGAAAACCTATCTAGTTTTTACACTTTGTGGTCACAACATAAGTATGTACAAATGTTACGTACCAAGACCCATTCATACCAACTATCTACACCATTGATCCAACCAAGTTGGCAATTTTGTTCTTGAAGAGTGTAAGGACATGATCCAACTAGTAGCATTGTGATAAAATCCCATTTAATGTTTAGCATTTTTTCAGAACTCGTGCTCACAATACAACAATGCACAAATGTTACTATTGATTGACAACACTAGATTTTGAACAAACCTCTTTCAATTTTGTGCTATAATGGAACAATGAACTTGAAAAACCAAATTCAATACTAGTCACATTTTGATTCTTTTGGTTGAAAAATCAGTTTCTAAACATCCAAGATTATGAAAGGTTTAAACCCCACATAGCCAAAAACACAAACAAAACACACTTCCATTCCTACCCTACACAAAGCATTTGTTATTCATTGTGGAAGCTCAGAAGATGAAACATAACTTTTCCATCCAGACACCACATTCATCCCTAAGGATTTTTATCCCATTCCGGAAGTTATTGCATAGCCTCAGCCCCCTTTGGGATAGAGCAAATAAATGGTGTACATGATGAATTGTTGTTTCAACCTCAATCATAGACCATTACAATCAATTTCCATAGTCTCAACAATCTCTAAATTACACTGTTAACCTAACCTCCAAATACATTAGAGAAATCCCAGCTAGTTTTTATGCTACCAGCAAAATCACTCACGCACAAATTCATACCTTCTTGACACTAACAAAGTCACACACAAAACATGCACACAAATCATTCCAAAGGACCCATACTTGGTTTTTGTGATCACCTTGAACTCCTCCTAACCATCGGTTACAAGGTTGCACCATAGCAATACCCTTCACGATATCCATCAGATACATCAAACATGAAGACTAAAAAATGATATTGAATTGGACTGCCCCACTCCCTTGTTACACACCTGAATTGAAGCAACCAAACCTTCAATTTGACTATGCACAGGAGCTTGCATTGAGCACAACACTAAACCTATTTTGAGTTGTGTGAACCTTCAACACAACAAGGCTTGGGAGTATAGTTTGTAGCAAATGTGATGCAGGCTTATGCTCATCAACATCCATTAGCAAGCCTTTACTATGTACACTCAATGCCCATCATGAGCTGCTTGCAGCAACCATCCATGATGAATGCTTATTGCTACTGTGCAGAGTCTTGCACTGAACTCTTCCATGGATGCTTGCACTCTTGTGTGATCCTGTTGCACTCAACAACAAGATTCCTTTTGAGTGCATAAAAGCACCACGCCAACTTTCTGTGAAACATGCTGACAATGATCCTCGAAACACCCATTGAAGATCATCTTCACCACCCTGGGTCATGCCCAAATTGGAGTTCAATTCACCAAAAGGGTGATTGCCATAAAAACACCAAATTCACCTTTAAAGCTTCTTCAACTCAAGAAGCAAACTGAGTTCCATGTCCAACTACAGTTCTAACCCTAATGCAACTCCTTTCCAGCGCAATTCAAAACAAATTGAATACATCACTGTAAACCAAACATGATCTTTGGTGTTCCAAACTGAACTCACCTATAACTGCAGAAATCCAAGCCCAAAACAAAGAATGCAAAACAAAAACTTTGGCATCATGCCTCCTATAACTCATGCATGTTATAAAATCTCATAACACCAAAGATAGAAGCTCCAGAAACACTTCTTAGTAAATTCAACTACTGAAGCATGTGTTAACTGGAGGGAAAATTCTTGAGCCAAAAATTCACCAAAAGCTGACCTTCTGTAGCACAATCAAGCTACCCAGCACAGATTCAGCTTTCATGGCATCTTGTGTTTGCTCACTTCAGACAGGAAAGGGAGCGGCAGTGGAAAAAAGGCTGCAAGTCCTTCACATACATGGAAAAGCCATTTGCCGCAACCACAGCTGGTTGTATATTTTGCAAACTGATAAAATACATGTTTGGAAGGTAGGAATGATTTACCAAGTCATTGAGAGAGTTGGTGGAGTTAACCTTTCCAAAAGAGCTGCATTGGGTAGCCCAGTTTTTTCACCCAAGAGAGAATCCTTTTGCTGCCTGACAGTTTCACAAACTTCACCAAATACAGGCAGGACTTGCAAGGATATATGTATATATATATATATACATTCTCTTCCTGGATGACAACTGAACCAAATTCAAACTCATGG
>Ga0209611_10006542_pt1 | contig 19010 bp, 17 predicted proteins | sample S1TSphgellanicum_3_FD_187693 | JGI IMG/M metagenome (GOLD analysis project Ga0209611, IMG submission 187693) | Host-associated microbial communities from peat moss isolated from Minnesota, USA - S1T2_Fc - Sphagnum magellanicum MG (SPAdes) (version 2) | ecosystem: Host-associated > Plants > Peat... | reverse complement strand
AATTAACTAAACACAATATGAAAAAACAATTTAAATTAACTAACCACACTTGGTGAAAAAACCCTCTTAAATGACTAGTGTTGTAGGTTGATTTAACTAATAGGTGTAATTTCCACCTAAATTTGGGCATCACTTATTGTCATCTTGTTTCACTAGCTTAATTGACCTGTCCTAGCAACTGGTCCCCGTTCACTACGGGGTTAACATGTTTTACCATGATTTCATATAATGAATCTGTCCTAGTTCACTCAAAATCCTAGTGAAATACAAGGTGAACTTGGCCACATCTCCTAGTAGTGAAAGCTCCATTTGTGTCAACACTAGTTAATATTGTTGTTGGTATTAGATCCAAACCACAAATTCCAAAGGGAACGTAATTTGTGAGTTTGCATGAAGATATGCCTATAAAGGTGAACAAAGTTGTTGTTAGTCAACCATTAGATTAAGGAGGAGGTGGCTTAGATCCACTGGGACCACCAAGACCTCCAAGACCTTCAATATATTTTGGATCACCAATGGTGCATCCAAGCATGCCACCATTACCACCAAACAGACCTTGTCATTGGCCACTTAACTATCCTAAGTATGTCAAGGATTCTGACGTAGATGTTCATGTCAGAGTATTTAAAGTTGCCATTAAAGTAATGAAACAAATGATGCAAAAATTATTAATTTTTTTAGTTTTACCCTTAGAAATATTGTGTCTAATTGGTGTAACAATTATATAGGAGATTACCTAGATTGTATTTTTGTAAAATTACAGCTGGCATTTTGTAAAAGGTATAGAAAAGTTCAGAATGATGAACAAGTTTACCTGCAATTGAAAAACATGAAGCATGATAAGAATGAAAGAGTGGAACTTTATTATGAAACATTATTGAAGTTGGCCAATAGTCTTCAACACAAGACAATAGATAGTTTTTTAACTATTGTTTTCAATCTACATTATAACCATATTTGCGTGTAGCAATAGTAGGTATGAAGAAAAAAACTTTGCAACAAAATAAGGAAGCAACTTTGTTTGTGAAAAAGGAATTTTTAAAGTGGAGGCCATAAACAATTTGTTAATACCACAAAGTAGTAAGATAATATTAGCTCAAAAACCTCAAAGAGTCTTAGAGAAAATAAGAATGTACAGTACAAATTGTCACAAGAAAAATGATAATGTTGAAACTTGTAAAGTCAAAAGAAAGGAAGACCTTATTGTTGTTTCTAAGGTTACTACTCAACATATTAAAGTACAAAAGCTAATTGTGAAGTATTCTTGTCATATTTGTGGTGACACTGGACATAAGATCATAGATTGTCTTAAGTACAATGATATGCAAAATATGTTTAAGAACAAAGGAGTGAAGCCAATAGAGAAACAAGTTATGGTAGAGCCCAAGGTTTCAAATCCTTTAGTCCATATGGTGGATGTGAACATGGCCATCACAAAGAACAAGGTTATTAAAAAAAGGTGTTTAAGGACAGAGAGCCAATCAAGAAAAAGTATATTGTTAATTGGGAAGAAGAGCAAATCCTACATCAATATTTTGTTAAGACTATTCAAGAGATGCAAACAGAAGACCCACCACAAAATCTGATTCCAAAGGAGAAAGCACAATGGAGTACAAGTTGGGTTCGATTGCCAGAATCTAAGGTGTCCACAGAACTAATTGTATCACAAAGTTTGTCTATTAATCCTATCAACAAAGTTATGTCTATGGAACAAATATTCCAAGATATCAGTGAACAAATGCTAGAAACTATTTATATTTTGGGGTTAAATCAATTGTTGAAGATAACACTAGATCTTAAAAAGTATATGCGGCATAAACTAAAGCCAAAAAAACCTAATATAGCTACTAAAATGATATTAAAGCCTAGTGTAACCACAATGGTTGAGACACATTTTGAACTAGACATTGCAGCTACAAAAGTAGATAACTAAATGGTAGTTATCCAAGTACAAGTTGGGAAAAGCATTGTTAAGGATGTTTTATTAGATGGAGGAGTAAGTGTGAACATTATAATAGAAAATTTCATAACAAAATTAGGATTACCCAAACCAAGACTAGTTCCATACCACCTTAGAATGGTAGATCAAAGTATGACTAGACCCTTAAGAATCATCAAAAATTTGAAAATTCACATACATGATATTCCATATATAGCCACATTTACTATTTTGAAAAATAATGTGGTAGATTTTAACTATTTTATGTTGTTTGGAAGACCTTGTCTCAGAGATGCAAAGGTTACACATGACTGGGGTAAAAATGTCATTATTGTTCAAATAATGGAACAGTCAGAACAATATCAGTTATTTAGAAATTGGGAATAGAAATCAGAAGGCCCCAAATACTTGTTTGTTATGACTTGATGGAAGAATTAACAAATAAAAAGGAAGATATGATGTTTGAGACATAACCAAAATTGTTTTCAATTGGCACAATTACTATTTCAAAAGAAACAATTTTATTATTGAATGTTAAAAATTAGAAGCACCAAGGAATCTGATCCCAAGTAAGGGATATCATATCAAATAATTATAAAAGTGGTGCCTTTAATAATGAAATCAGAAGACTTTTGTGTTAAACTAAAGGTGTCATTAGAAGACAAGGTTTATCCATAATTAAACCTATTACCATCATAGCCAAGATGATATTTAGGTGGATGAGACACCAATGAAAATACAAGTACAAAATCTTCAAATAGCATGTTAGACTTTGATAAAGAACAACAATTTGTTAATCTGAATCTTGGTACGGAAGCAAATCCACAATACATCAAGGTTAATTGACAATTAACAAAGGAGAAGACTAAGGAGCTTTAAATGCTACTTAAGGAGTTAAATGATGTTTTTGCTTGGACTTACAAAGATCTGAAAGGAATACCTCTAGAATTGGCTCAACACATAATTGAGTTAGATACCTCATTACCACCAGCACATCAAGTAAGGTACAAATTGAACCTTAATTATGCTGCAACTATTAAACATGACATTGACAAACTATCAGTAATTAGATTCTTTCAACCAGTAGAGGAGACTACATGGTTATCACCCATAATGGTAGTGCCTAAGAAGAAGGGAAAACTAAGAATGTGTGTGGATTTCATAAAGTTGAATGAGGCAACCAAAAACAATCTTTATCCTTTGCCATTTTTTAATGAGATATTGAACATTATAGCAAGGTATGAAGCCTATTCATTTCTAGATGGATATTTAGGATACCATTAGATTTTTATAGCCCCTGAAGATAGGTACAAAATAACTTTTGTAGTAGATTGGGGAGCTTTTGTTTGGATGGTGATGCCATTTGGTGTCAAAAATGGGACACCAACTTTCCAAAGTAGTTAAAGGGCCTTCAAAAAGTACTTAGACCAATTCATGGAGATATTTTTGGATGACTTCATAGTCTATAGTGATATGGATAATCATTTGATAAAAAATTTTGTTTTTTAGAAATGCAGAGAATATTGAATTAGTCTCAACTCAAATAAATGTGCTTTTATCATATTTTTAGGACTAATTTTAGGGTTTATAGTTTCCAAGGAAGGAAAAATACCAGACCATAAGAAAGTTCAAGCAATAGTGAATATGCCAATACCTACAAACCCATAACAGATTCAGGTCTTTAATGGTATGGTTTAGTTTTATAGATGTTTCATCAATAACTTTGCCTTTATCATGGCACTAATCACCAAGTTGATGAGGAAAACGAAACCCTTTATTTGGACCATAGAGTGCTAAGAAGCTTGGGATCAAGTTAAGTAGAGGTACATGGAAGCACCAATTTTGATACCTCCAAATTGGTAGTTGGAATTTCATGTGCACACAAATGCATCATTGTTGACAATAGGTGTAATGTTGGCATAGAATCTAACTGGTAAGTATGATCAACTTATAATATATTCATTTAGACTACTCAATAAATAAAATAAAAACTATACTACTACAAAAAGAAAAGCCTTAGTAATCATTTATGTTTTGCATAAGTTCAGACATTTTCTGTTGGGAAATAAATTTGTTTTTTATGTAAACCATATGGCTCTAGTGTACTTGGTCAACAAATCACAGGTGTCAGGAAGGATAGTAAGATGGTTGTTGTTATTCTTGGAGTATAAGTTCACAATAATTTATAAACTTGGTAAAACACATGTAGTTGTTAAGGGTTTACCCAGATTGCTAAACAATTCAGAACCATTGGGTGTCCCATATCAGACTATGGATGCATCATTATTTTTTATAGAACCTATATGGATGCAAGAAGTAAAAACCTATTTAGAGACAAGTCAAATGCTAGAAACTTTGAACTTAGTTCAGAAACAAAACTTGGTTAGAAAGGCAGAACCTTTTACTCTAAAAGAGAGAATTATGTACATTATGGGACAAAACAACAAAATACATAGATGTTTGACCACCTTAGAAGCACATATTGTTTTAAAGGAGTTACAAGGAGTGGATGGAAGACATTTTGTTCCAAATATTACTACCTAGAAAATTTTGGATGCAAGATATTGGTGGCCAATTTTATTCAAGGATGCCACTTAACCTAGGTAGTCTAGGCAGGTATGGAATATTCAATCAATATTCCAATGTTGACCACAACACAAGTCATTTGTGAAGTTTGATCCTTGGACCCCAAGGATGAAGTTCAACTGCTTTACCACCAAGCCACCCTAGTTGTTGTGTAAATAATCTAATGTTTATTTTATTTACACCATATTTTATTTAGACATTACACAAAACTTCAAATATAATAAGTCATATCTTATTGATAACTTGTTTAAATGGAAAAAATTGAAACCTTATTAATAAATTTCCTTTAATAAGGCATACAACTATATAATTACTTTTTAAAAAATGTAAATTTAGTTCAAAGGAAAATTATTCGAATTTTGTCATTGAATGACAAAATATAGTAGATAATGAAGTTGTAATATATGATTGTGATCATTAATTAAGTCATTTAGGACAACTAGTCATAGTTTCCTTGGTTACAAAGGATAAAATTTCTATTAGTGAAAGGCAATTAGAACCAATATTGCAATAGTTACAACTAGATTCTTGTATGAATATATTCTAACCAAATTTGGATGTCCATTGACCATAGTTACAAATTAGGGAGTACATTTCATTAATGACAATAATAATTTGACAGAACAATTTATATTGAAACATGTTAGTTCTACTACATATTATCCATAGGGAAATGGACAAGCAAAATCTACTAACAAAGTCATTGCTCGAGTATTAACCAACTTGGTCAATGATAAAAGAACAAAATGGGATGAACATATGTCTATAGTTTTGTTTTTGTATAAGACAACATACAAGGTGGTAATAGGTTATACACCCTATTAGTTAGTCTATGGTTTGCATCCTTTAATGCCAACAAAATATGTTCTGCTAGCTATTAATGGGGACCACAAAGATGTAGAACCAACCAAAATGTTAATAGTCAAAATCATAGAACTAGAAAAGTTACAAGAAAACATACTGGAAGCTTGGAACAATCTGGGGGCCAACTAGTGGAGCAAATTTCTATGGAGTCAATAGAAAAATACTAAGAAAAAGTTCCAATTTGGAGATTGTCTTATGGTTTCCCAAGGGAGAAAAAACACATTTGGGCAAATTGAAGAAAATATGGTTTCGTCCATTCAGGGTACAATATTTTTTACCCAATAATATTGTTTTTATTGTTTATGTTAACAATTTTGGACGGAACCCAATATTGGTCAATGTTAATAAATTGAAACCATATACATATGTGGATCAAACATGGATTCAAAGTTCAAAGGATCAAAAGTCTTTGTAGTTTATAGATGAAAACTACATGGAAGAAAGATATGATGAAGATTCAGAAGATTAAAGAAAAATAAAAAGCGTTGGGATTGATTGAATAGTAATATTAGAAGAAACCTTAGTAAATATGATAAGTCAGCAAGTTATGAACAAATACCTAGACCATGATTATATAGTTTCATAGTAATTGGATTATGGGGAAAATAAGTCAATGGCATCAAAACAAAATTCTACTAATTTGATGATTCAACATAGGTTAGAAGGTATCTATAGTGTAAATAACACCATGTCATCAAATTCAAAAATGTCGTCAGAATTATCCAATGCCACATCCATAAAATTCCTTGGTTAATTGGTATTAACTATAGCCCATGTTGATGTTAATATGAATTTAAGCAACAAATGACAAATGTCAAATAAAAAAATAAAAATTAAAACGTTGGCCCTAAAACAAAAAATGAAACGTCACTTCATGAAGTGAGGTGATTACATTTCAAAAAGCAGTAAACATTAAAAAAACTTTTTGTTTTTGTTTTCCACAAGCAAGTTTCAATTTTTTTTGTCTCCAGAATGAGTGTTAAAGAAAGTTTTGTGGAAAAATTACAAAGATAGTTTAGAGAGAAGTTATAGAAGTTGAAAAAGGAGCGAGACAAATTGAGAGAGCAATAAAAATTTGCAAACATTTTGCTTATATAGTATAGGTCTCCAGAAAGAAATCACCTTGTCCTTTTATAGTATATTCTTTTTCTTTCTAGAAATCTTTTCCAATATCCAAGTTTAAAAGAACTTTTGAAGCAATTAGAAAAAATGAAAAAGATTGTAAGAAAACATTGAGGAAATATAACTTTAGGAAGCCCAAAAGATAGGTAAGTCCTAGTGAGCAAGTCATTCCCATTTCTATTTCAGATTCTAAGGAAGACCGGTAAAAGGATGATTTACGACAACAACAATAATCACCATTACATCAAAATGAGTATACTTAGGAAAAGATTCTAGAGAGAGTGCATATTCCCAACAAGAAACACACAAAGAGAACAAGTCGACAAGCAATGGTTGCACATCTGCCTGGGAAGAAAGTGCGTACTCACCAAGATGATGAGGTTAGGTATGTCTTTACTCCAACATAGCAAAGTTATAATAACAATTTGAAGAACATTTTGCTTTGGACAAGCTCTGGAAAGGAAGAGAAAGCTTGGGCAAATAGAGTTGGATTAATAGGTTTGTTTGAAATTGGGTGGAAGACTTTTCGACACAACATTCTAGTTGAATTTTTGAACAACTAGAAGTTGGATCTTGAACATAACATAATCAAGGTTACAATGGGGGAGGAGTGGAGAATAATAGATAAGCATCTATTGGTAGAAGTTTTTAAAAATCTACCATTTAAAAGAAACAAAGGCAGATTGGGCATAAATGTTTAATGCTAGAGTAGCATTAGCAAATATAATAAATAGAGTCTTTTACACTTACAACACCAATGAAGGGTGGGTTGTGAAAAAGATGAGGTCAGAGTATGCTAATAGAATTGCTACCATTCTGCCAATTATTTACCAAAAGGATAAGGTGTAATATTTTAATAACAAGTCTACCATGATGATTCCTAAAGCAAATCATGGAGAGTCTATCAATTGGGCTATAATAATGTATTTTTAATTGGTTAAGGAATTGATTAAATGGGAGAAGTGTTAGAAAAATATGATTGAGGGAACAATCAAAAAAGAACCCAAAAAGGATGTATACCATTCTACCATAGTCCTATAAGTTCTATTTCAAAAGTGGTTTCCATTAGAAGGAGCAAAATCACTAGAGAAAAAGAAATAGGCAAAATAACTTCAAGAAGAAAAAAAAAGAAAAGACAGTTTGAGGGAGAGGTTCATTAAGAACAAAATACCTTTGAACCCTACACACATCTCTCCTAAAAAGGAAAAACAACTAAAGTCTAGGACAACCAAAAGAGTAGTTTTGATGTCTCAATCTAATGATGATGAAGAAAGTAAAACTCTATAGAAGAGGCAAAGAAGACAAGGATACTACAATGAAAGGTAATATTGATCCTCAATAAACAATAGTATTGATGAGGAAACAATAGCAACACAATTAAAAGTAAAAGGAAAAATCCATATTTCCTAAATATGATCCAAAACTACCAATTTCTCCCAAGCAGGAGTAGAGATCAGATGGGTAGGAAAATCAAAGATGGCCCAAGAAGGAGCCATAGTTTCAAGCTTAGCAGCTAGCATATGTATTTGCAGAAATCTAGATTGCACACAGGGGTTTAAGTGCATTAGGTACAAGTTCCAAGGGTCAAATTCTTAGGTTTCATACACCAGGGTTTGTGCAAGGGATAGAAGCAGAATTGGATGAGCATAGAAGAGTTGCTATTATGTTTCAATATGCAACATAATATAATGTACAAATGACAAATATTTTGCTCAAACTTTTGGATCTGGAAATAAAAAACAATTAGATTATAGAGGAGAAAGATAGATCTGTTCAGAATTTGCAAAGGGCTTTGGAGAAGGAGCAGAAGCTCAAAGCATAGTTGTAGGATAGGAATAGTGAAAATAGTCAGGTATTGGTAGAACTCCATGTAACTAAACAAATGATCAATAACATGGAGAAGCAAAGCAAGGATTTGTAGAACATCAGAATGGAAAGGGATTCCTTGTAGGCAACTTCAAAGGAGACAAATGCCAATTACTAAGGTTTAAAAGTAGAAAAGGATATTATGAGTGTAAAGCATAGCAAACTTCAGAGAGACTACAAGAACTTGGAGGAAACTTTCTTGAAGCAATAGAAGAAGTTGGAGGAACTTACAGTGGACAATGTCAATGCATATCAAGCTAAGAATAAGGTATGAAGGCAAGCAAACTAGAGGCATGCACAAATGGACAAAAATTTACAAAAACAAATGGCTTTTAATGAAAATTTGAATAAACTTTTGGAGGAAACTAAGAAGAAAAAAACCTTTCAATTATGATATTATCTTTACAAAAAAAAATACATTCAAGAAGTAGAATATTTTACTTTGGGAAAAACTCAAGGCACTATTAATGGAGGAAAAAAATGTAAACTTATGGTGGGATGTAGTTCAAGACATTGTCCAAAAAGATATAGGATTTCTTAGATGGAAAAAATTATGCCATCATTTGAATATGAGCCTTTAGTTCTATCTTTAGAATTAGAGTCTTCAAATGAAAAAAAAGATAGAGGGGATATAGATGGGGCAAGACCATTAGGTATAAGAGTAGAAAAAAGAGCCAGGAGACTTCAGAGGAAGAAAGAGTAACCCTAAAAAGGAGGCTGTTGAACAAATTTTAGAATAAGTAAAATTTAATTTGCAGGAAGTCAATTTTCAAGAGTATGCATCTATAGCCATAGAAATAAGGGAGCGAATACAACTTAAAGAACATATAATTTGGGAAGATCAGCAAGGTCAAATTGAGCTTGCGTCAAAGTTGCAGTAATAGGATCAGATTATATCATATTTGCATTAAATCAGTAGCTACAAATTGTATTAGAGCTACAATAATAGAGGCAAACTCAAATCACATCATATCTATAGTTACAATAATAGCTACAAGTGATAACAAAGTTACAGTCATAAGAATAAAGAGCAACCCATTAACAAACAACTACACAATTATCAATAAAGGCATCAAAATAGTAACAACAGACTTCGTATATAATAGAAAGTCAAATAGTGCTTCAATATGAAGTACAAACAAAATAGATTATAGTATAGATAGAACATATTATAATATAGACAGATTAAATTTCTGAATCATAGGATCAAAAACATTAGATTTAACTTTCTTAACACATTTTTCATTTAGAGTATGGGTGGGGTAATGTTAAAGGAATAATTACTCATGGTAATTATTAGTTAGTATATTTCTATTTACCTAGTTATTGTTTTAGGAATTACTAGCTAGATTACATAGTTTTTATCACCAATTGAATTTGAATAGAACATTGGACTATTTTTGTTGAGGAATATCTTTGTAGAAGGAGAGATGAGTTCCATTGTATCATTGTAGAACATGGTGTTTTAATAAAGTATGAGAAAAGAACATTTGATTTCTGGAAAAGTTTTGTTTCCATAGCTAGAATTTATTGTTTTGATGTTCTTTTCAATCATATTTTCATTACTGGATTTTAATTTTGAAACTAGTTTTAAGTGGATTTGAATGAGTAGACTTTGTTAGTATTGGTTTTATTATATTTCAATCCAAATTTTAGATTGTAATATAGGATTAGAGATTCTATATTTACCAACTATACCTATGTTGATTATACCTAGATTGGCTAAAGCTATGGTGGATGTACCATCACTGGATGAAGTTTTGTTATTTACCAATGCATTAGGTAGACAAGCTAATGTGCAAACACATAAGAATTCAAAGCTTTACAAAACTCAAAGGAGGGTTCCTTTGTTTATGGTGTCCCAAGAGAAGTCAAAGATCTCTTCTTGGTGCATTAATAACACAAAAAATTGTTTAAAACATGTCAGAAATGAGAAAGTTATGGGCCCTCCAAATGTGCATGGTCAAAAAATTGAAAAAATGCTAAACCTAGCATTAGGAAATTGTCTTAAAAACACCCAAATTCAATCCTTGTATGTTATTCTTTTGCCTTTAGAATTCAAAGATGAATTATAAAGCTTAAAGTGGCACTCTCATATCACTTTAGATCACTCAATTTGAATAAGAGATGAAAAAGTTATGAGCTTTGGAAGTAAGAGGTGTCATGACCCTAACCTTGGGCTTGCGACCAAAGCAAGGGCTTGGAAAGGTGTGAGCCAAAAGAGCAACAAAGGAATCACATTCACATTCCTGGGAGTGCGAAAAAGTGTGAGGGAATGAGCCCACACACTCCCAAGTGGACTCCCATTTTGGAAATTAGAGTTCGTATGAAATCCTGAATGTTTAGAGAACAATTTCAGGGGTCAAAACTCATTTAATTAAAGAGTTCCTTATACCATTGGAAAAATCTTGAGATTTAAATGTTTAAAATGGGCTCATATGATCCATTTAAAGATTTATAACACAAATTATGGCCGAAAGAAGGGCCGGGAGTCAAAGTGTCAATTTGATTCCCGACCAGTAAAAATCAATAATCACCTTGAATTTTGTGCGTGTAGGTAATGTGCCACATATCGTTGGAAAGCTCTTGATAAGGTCTACAATTTTGTCTAAAACCTCACTTCAATCAAAGATCTACACAAGAAATTATGGGCCTCCAAAGTGTCGAAAGTCCCAATTTCGAGAATTTCGAGATTCTCAACTTGGGGTCCTAGGGAAAATGACATTTAGATGTAGCTTTTGTGGCTAATTATAGAGAATAATATAAGGGGGAAGGTGGTGGCTTCCCCCAAGTCCATGTCATGGCAAATCTTGTGAGTCCGTGTATGCCCATGGCTCATCCGTGCACCAAAAGTGCTCAAACTATGCATTAACCAACTTGTTTGGTTAGTGTAACTTCATATGAATAAATAACCTGCTTGTCACTCATCCTAGTCCCCATTTCAAAGCTCTAACATGCCCCTCTTACCCTCGAAGTGCTACAAGTTAAGGAGTGTACCCACACTCCTTTTGTTGTTTTCACTTTCAAACTTGCATTTGAGTTTTTCAAGGAGTTTGGGGGTGCGTCAAGTTATAAGAGGCTAGGATGCAAGTTGTAAAAACTACTACTATTTAGTAGTGGAATATAACATTAAAGAGTCAACAAAAGAATTCAGAAAAGTAGTTTAGTTTTAATGATTATGTTTTGTGGTCTCTAAAAGGAAATAAATCACATTTAAGGAGGTTTATTAAGAAATGGTTTAGACCATACATAACACAATATGTGTTGCCAAATAACACTATGTTATTCGTGACAATTGAGAAGTTTGAAACTAATCTTATGCTGGTCAATGTGAATGAATTCAAATTATACAAATACATGGAATTTGAAATTCAAAAACAAAAACAATAGATGTCAATGTATTGGGAACAAAGAGTAAGTGGATTTTAGGTGGAGGATTATGATATGAAGGTGGAAGATGAAGATTGTGTAACAAAAAAACCATAGATCTAGGGTAATGAAGAAGAATAACAGATGGAAGATCTTGAGGTTAACATTGTATTGACTTTGGAACAACAAATGATGAACAAATCCTTGAGCAATAATTATAGAAATGAAGGTTCTAGGATATTTAAATATGAAGTTGGTATATCAAGGGTATTGACCAAATTAGGAAAGGAATTTGCATTGTCATTAAATATATTCGCATAATCATTAGATTTGCTGGCAAAGTTAGTAGAAGTATTCGTACAATCAATACATGAATTAACACAGTCAATAGATGAATCAACACAATCAACAAAAGGCGTACAGGGCGGATGAAATTTAGTTATTACATTTAATGTAAGAAGATTAGGGATGTAGAATAATCAAAAGATGAAATTTGAAGCAGTCATTCACATTTATGATATGAAGTGTTTTCATATAGTTGGGTGAAAGCATGTTAAACTATACCAAAAAACATCCACCCAAGTAAAAAAACACAAATTTATGACAAGTAGATTAGAAAATAGGTGATGCCTTTTGAAATTGTCCTTTTGAACTACATGAAGGCCTCAAATGTGATATGTTGAAATTTTTGAAAGTTTCAAAATTTATATCAACCTTTTTTAAAACCTACTTTCAATCTACTTCGCAAAATTTGCAAGTTTGTCCAATTGTGAGAAAGTAAATTGAAAGTAGGTCAAAAAACTTTAATTTGGAAATTTCACTCATATGTTGCATTTTGAAAGGTTTTGGGGCATGATTCAATGAATTAAGCACATGCAATGCACTTTAATATCATATCAAAAAACATGTTTTGGATGCCAAAGATGAGTTTATGGAAAACTTACTTTTGAGGGGATTCATATTGTCATAATCCAAAAATTCAACTTCCAAAAAATGTGTATCAAGGTGCATAATGGCTCAAACATTAATAACACATCATTTAAATAGTTTGATTTGGAAAAGGTGCAATATCAATCAAAGTAATAAATTTGCAATAAATAAATAAATTAGTGAGAGTAATAACACACATTAAGAATGACCATATATGGTTTATTTAATGTGATAAGCACCTCCCAAAATTTATGGCATGATTAAAATGCTTAAAATGCAAAAGATTCCACATCCACTTTTACTTATTGGTAGGGATGACCAATTGTATACTTTACCATGCTTACACCTTGATTTTGAGGATGAGGCTTTAATTAAAAAACGACGGGCATGCTAAAAAATGAATGAGATAGGTGGGAAGCTCAAGGATGAAAATATACAAAATAACTGTCGAAAGTTGTTTTTGTTTGTTATTAGTTGTGAACATTTTTGAAATTCTAAAGTTCATAGAAGCATGAGTGTGGAGAATGCAATTAAGAAGTTGTAGAGAGTAACAAAGGAGAAGGAAATGTAAAATAATTAATATAAACGAAGACAAGAAGAGGAAGCAAAACTGTTGAAAAAAAAAAAAGCAAAAAAGTAGAACATGCTGGAGTGCTGAATATTCAGCCATTGGATGTGAAGTTGCTGCCACATTCACCATCATCTTTAAAGTGCGAAGAAGGTAAAACATATAATGAGAAGATGCAATTTGCATAGACGATAATTCATGATATATACAAAATTAGAACATTTGCAGTTGAGTTTTTGTGTAGACATAGAAGAAGTTGGAGTGCAAGTAATCAAGCAAGACCAAGAGATATATCAATGGATCTGATGTACATTGAAGAATAAGAAGAAGACAAAGTTGTGGAACAACAATCTATTGGAGGCACAAGCAACGTAGAAGGATGCAAGGGAGGAGGACGTTCCTAAGGCGAGCGTGCAACCATCAACAAAAGTGTATACGTGTTGACAAAAGTGCAACCAAGGGCGATGAAGATCAATATGAGTGTGCTAGGGGCTACAAAGGCAAAAAAACGCGCAACCATCATGGAAAAAACCACACTTCTAAATAAAGGTATTCGTATTCTAGATCCTAGCTAATTTATGTGGATATAGATGAAACGAAATTACGATAAGCATGTTGAGAGGATGGAGAATTGGAAAGACATCAGTGAGGAGGAAGAATGGGCTTTTAATGTAGGGCTTGTTACTTTGTTTCTAATGAATTGGGAAGCATTAATGTTAGATGTCATGCTAGAATTTCTAAACAAATTATCAAAGGCAAAAATATATATTTTGGGTATCAGGACAAGGTGTATGTCATTAGCAAACAAATTGGAGTTTGTGTTGAAGGGTATATAGAAGACTAGAAAGGTAGGTTAATAAGTCCATAGCATTGTAGGCATTACAAAGTTGTAGAATTGCACCCACAAATTTTGTAGTAGATTAGTGGAATGTAAAGAGTTTGGGTTTTCCATACTTTGTTAGATATCCAACAATCATATCTATGATTTATTAGAGAGAAAAGGTGACGTAATTTAGCAATAAAAATGCCATCACATTGATGAGAACATAAAAAGGTAAGAAGGTGGATTAGGCATAGATTATACAATAATTTGTGTAGTGAACTAGATCAGTAGTATAAGTATGTCAAGAGAATAAGGGGGATAAGTAGGACACTTGTCAACTAGCCTTGATGCTAGTAAAAAAATTAAGAATTTGTTTGTCCACCAAAAATAGAAGCACAGAAACCATAGGCCAAGGTCAAGAGAATTAGAAAGGAGATGCAAATAACATTGGAGAATAGAAGGAAGGCTACAATAAAATCTCCAAAAAGTGCTCTCAAAAACAAGAACAGAGTTAAAGAAGGTGGAACCTCAAAATCAAAAGTTAAGAAGTAACATGAGAGCATAAAAACATGGGCACAGAAAATGAAAGGGAGAGTGGCACCCTCTACAGTGCCAACATTAGTACAAGCAGGTAGGCAAACTATAGAGGTACCACATATGTAATCTCCATAGGAGAAACAACTAAGGGAACACATGCAAAAAATTAAGAGGGAACATGACATAAGGTTTCTAGAGAATGAAGAGCATTTGCAAATGGAAGGGGATGTATATCCTACGACACAAACAAGTACACAAAAATTTGTGGAAGAGGTAATTGTAGAAATAATGCAAGTAATTAAGGCAATTGAATTGTTTTAGATCGTGGCAATTATGAGTCTACATATGGGGAATTTGAATTTGGAGGTGAATAGTCTAAAAACCATATTGGCCACGGAGGAGAAGGAGAAGGCAGTCTTATAGGAGGAATTGGACAAGGAGAAGGACTTCTAGAAGGATATAAACATAACATAGAAATTTGGAAGAAGAACAAAACAGAGAATGAGTAGAAGATCAAAATGCTCATACAAAATTATAGGATGAGAATAAAAAGCTCAAGGTTAAGACATTCTTGATGAAATCACAAGTTGAGGAATCATGGGAGTTGAAGAACACAACTGAAGCCTAAGAAACTACATAGAGAAAATGGGCAAAGGCACTATTCCATTACAAACAATAATAGGAGGCTCTAGGTAGTCAGGTGGAAGCACTAATTAAGGAGAAAAAAGAGAAGGAAAATGTCTTGATGGATTTGGAATTGATGAATCTAAAGAATATTTCTTTGCTTAATTCTAAAGAACTCATAACAAGGATAATAGAGGCTGAAAAAAAAAGTTGGTGGAGGAAAATACGGAGTATAGGAGGAATTTACAATAGTTGTAGGCATAATTGGAGACTGTAAATGACCATAAGTAGAGTTTGGACCCAACTAGTGTATAGAAAAGGCTGAGGATTATGAACAAATGTTGCAATATTACACTCTAATAAGGACAAAAAACAAGATGAAGGATTCTGATGCAAAGTCTAAGGAATGGTGGGAAGTTGTAGAGGAGTACTTTGCAAAGGAGTTGGAGAAGTATCTAGCTCAACATAGAGTTGATGAGAAGAACCTCAAGTACAATTTGGAAATATATCAAAAAAAATTTCTAGATTTTGCATATGGAAGTCCAACAAGTACAAAGGCATTGGGCCAATTTGAGGATATTAAAGCAGAGCCCAATGAGACAACTCAAGAAGAGGACGCATAAACTGAAGAACCACAAGACCTCAAAAGAAGGGGCCATGTAAAGAAAAAAGCACAGATAGCTCAAGAACAAAAGCATGTGGAGATTATTCCAACAATAGAGGTAGAATTATCAAAATACAACCCTTGGAAGTAAAACCATAGATTGAGTTAGTGGAGGAGGAGGTCAGAATTGCAGATCCAGATCCAGTGGTGGTTATAAAATCACTGGTTATTGTACAAATTGAGATTATAGAAACTATAGTGGAGAAGCCAGAAGCCTAGAAGGTTGCATAATGTTTTCATTTCATTTTTTGTCATTTCACAAGGATGTCGGGGACAAAATCCAAAGTACAAAGAGGGTAATGTTAAGGGGGTAAGTTGATTACATTGTTTTGGATGAACAAGGAATTTAGGATAAGGAATGATCATTAAACATTATAAGTTTGAATTTTGAATTCTTGTTTAAATTTGAATCATGTTGATGTGCCTTGGGGACTACCCAAAGATGGGAGTTTTGGGAAAAGGATTTCATTTGTAAACATATAATTTTGGAGTAAGGAAATAAATGTAAGTACTTTGTAGCAAAAAACCATAAATTTTGTTTTTGACATTCCATAGATTTTATTTTGTTATTTTGATTTCATTTCAATAAAACATGGAATTTTGCTATATTTTGATTGAATTTTTTAGTACATTAGAAAAATACAAACTTCTGTAGTGATTTTCATATTTATATTATTGTGTGAATTTTTTGTAATGTTAAAAATGTAATGAAATGAATTGTAATTTTGTTTTTGTATTTTTCTACATTGTATTTTGAAGTGTAGATTTTGGTTATATGAAATAACCATGAATCTGGTGTTTTAATGAACTACAAAAGTAGGTGTGTTTTGAATCAAGGCAAGAATTATGAATGTATGCATATTGTAGTGCAAATTTATTGTTATGGTAAGTGTAGAGTTTTGCAAAAATTTAATCCACATCTACCAACAACTATTATGTAATTATCCCCTTAGAAGTATGGTGTACTAATAAATAAATTGCCATGTCAAAAAATCAATTAATTATATTATAGTTACAAGTGAGTTGAAAATGGGTCTTTTATATGATGATTAATACACATTATAAATACATATGTAGTCAACCATGTTTGACTTTTTAAGGAATTGCATTATAGTTGCATGTGGTAACTAATTTTCAATTATGATTCCCATTGATACAATTAGTACAGCCATTAGTGTGCCATTACTAAAGTACTATTATTCAACTATGTTATGATTATAATACAATCTACTTATAATTTAATAAAAATACATGATATTCATCAGCTATTTTTATTTTCATCATTTTGAGTGATTTAAAATGTTATGGGAGTGCTACTTTAAGCTTTAGAAATGATCTTCATTTGAAATGTAAAGGAATAGGAGTAATGAAAAAGTAATAAGAAGAGAAATAAACTTTCCAATTTACAAAACACATTTTTTTCTTCTTTGGACCCCTCCTAGTTTCAAACCTCATAACTTATTTCTTGTTCATTTTAAATGATATAAAGTGTTATAAGAGCACCACCTAAAGTTATACAAATCATATTTGAACTTTAATAGCAACAAAGCAACATATAAGGCTTTTTTTAGGTGTTTGGGAAGTACCCTTTGTAGCATTAGGTGGTTTGGTTTTTTAGTTTTTGACCCCCTCTACTTTGGGGGGCATAACTTTTTCAATTCCATTTTGGACAATTTTTAGTGCCTTAAAAGCTCCAATAGGAGGGGTTCAAGTTTGGTTTGGACATTAGAAACAATGGAATCCTCCCTTTGGATCTGGTCTACCCTATGCGTTTAAGTGTTATATTTGCAACTCACTTACAACTTAATTTACAATTAAAAGATTTAACCCATTTGATTTTTCTTCAAATCCCATGTTACAAACTATATAAAGAAGGCTTGTTCTTTTATATTCTCACATTAAAATACAAGTGTGATTTTGGGATGAATTCAAAAAAGCTTAACCTAAAGGCAAAACATAAAATACACGTCATGTGCACATTGATGGGGCCTCCATACAATTGGACTGCACCTGAAGAGTGTTATCACATGCAACCATAAATAGTTTGTAATTGCTAGATATGGAATATGGTGTAATTTGCATGATCTTTAAAAAATGACATGTTTTGGACTTGCGGATTTTATAAAACCCAATTTTGTAAACAAATCATGTTGTATGTGTAATCAAATTTAAGATTTGTGAATCCATCCTCTTTGCACATTTGAAATTTGTGTCTGGATCTATGCTCTATAATGATTATGGGTTTTTTGTAAACATAAGATATAATGATCATTTACAATTTTACACAAGTACTACCTATCTATTTCCTATATTTTTGAATTATGGATGATTGGACTTATCATTGATAATTTGCTCCAATAAATGATTTCATATAATTGATAAATATCAAATAATGAAAAACAATCAATAAAAATTCATTTAAAGCAACAATTTTTAATGCAAACTTTATAAGGCATTCATTTTGTAGACTTTTGTTTTGGTTTTCATTTTTTTTGGCATTGCCTACCAAGGTGAAGATATTGTGTTTAAATTCATTATGGAATATAATAACTTAATGGATTTTGGACCCCATGTAGTAGGTCTATTTTTATATGATGATTTTTGAAAATGATATTTTGGCTTGTGTTGAAACTTGGGATTAATGATAGAGAACTATGATATCTTGAAGGAGTTTGGTTGCTTTTAAAGATTTTTTTAAAGATTATATTTCTACATGGAAAAATATTGGAATTTCAAGGCCACAATGACATTGAAAAGATTGAATATTGTAAATGACAAAGCCACAATGACACATAAAAAAGATGATAACTAAAGATTTTTGGCTACCAAACATGTGGTGACCAAAATTTTTAATCACTAAACCTATGGCAACCAAAACGTTTTGATTGCCATAGGATTGGCGATCGAAATCTGTTTTCAATTGCTAATCGTAACGAAGGCAACCTAATTATGAACAAGGAGTTTCTTGTGTTCATCCTGATGGATGTGATGCATAGTTATGACATTCTTGGTGCGAGAATGTTATGGAAGCCCAAAGAAGCAAGAATTTTAAAGAATTTTTAAAAAATTTATAGATCAACCAGTGTAATTTGGTAAACATTCGCGGGTAAAGAATGTT
>Ga0209611_10006541_pt1 | contig 19011 bp, 17 predicted proteins | sample S1TSphgellanicum_3_FD_187693 | JGI IMG/M metagenome (GOLD analysis project Ga0209611, IMG submission 187693) | Host-associated microbial communities from peat moss isolated from Minnesota, USA - S1T2_Fc - Sphagnum magellanicum MG (SPAdes) (version 2) | ecosystem: Host-associated > Plants > Peat... | reverse complement strand
CAGATAGTCGTACGGCGTGGTGCGCGTGAAATCCGCCTTGAGGTAATCCGGCGCGAGCTGCGGCAGCACGTAGCGATCCTCGAGCTGGATGGGGCGGTCGTCTTCGAAGTGCACGATGACCGAGCAGTAAAGCTCGCTGCGCGGCGCGATGCCGAAATATTCGGCGAGTTCGCCCACCGCGCGCACCCGGTCCAGAGAGTGAATCTCGGCGCGGTGCACGTGGCCCCGTGCGCGGATTTCCTCGGCGATGCTGCGCACTTCGAGGGGATGTGCATGGGCCTGGCGGTCGGCGACGAAACTGCCGACACCCGCGATGCGCACCAGGATCCCCTCGTCGCGCAGCTCGCGCAGCGCCCGGTTGGCCGTCATGCGCGACACGCCGAAGGATCTGACGATGTCGTTTTCGGAGGGCACGCGGCTGGAGGTGCCCCACTTGCCGGAGCCGATGTTGTCGAGAATGTGCCGTTTGACCTGCTGATACAGCGGCTGCGGCGAGGCCACGGTGCGGTTCATGGACGCAAGCATAAGCTGTATAGACAGGTACAGTCAACCTCCTCAAACGATCATGTTGGAGCGCCGGCAAACCACTGGCACGAGCGACCGTCTGACGCCGTCAAAGTGTTCGAGCGGCGGCGGCCGCAGGGTTTCTCGCGCGCGGCGAGCGGCTGTCACGCGGCGGCGAGGCGGCGCATCAAGGCGGCGAAGCGCGGTGCGAGTTCCGGGTCGCCGGCGTGGCGCCCGTCCTTGATCACCCAGCGGCCGGCCACCATCACATCGCGGATGGCGGCCTCGCCGCCGGCGAACAGCAGGTGATCCAGTGCCGTGTCCGGTGCCGCGCCGAGCAGGGCCGGGTGCCCGGCGTCGAGCACCAGCCAGTCGGCGCGGCGGCCCACCTCGATCACACCCGCGGGCTGGCCGATCGCCTCGGCGCCGTGCAGTGCGGCGTCCCGCCAGAGTCGCGTTCCGACGTGCGGCTCGGCGCTCGAGGCAAGCACGGCACGGCGTCGCTTGCGCAGCCGTTGCTGATATTCCAGCCAGCGCAATTCCTCGGCGGGGCTCACCGTGCATTGGCTGTCGGAGCCCACACACAGACGGCCCTGCGCCCCGACGAAGCGTGCGGTGTCGAAGAATCCGTCGCCGAGGTTGGCCTCGGTGGTGATCGAGACGCAGACCGCAGCGGCGCTCGCGGCGATGCCGGTGATCTCCCGGGCGGTGGCGTGCGTGGCGTGTACCAGGCACCAGTGGCGCGACAGCACTCCGGACTCGAGCAGCAGCTCGATCGGGCGCCGCCCGGTGGCGCGCACGCAGGCCTGCACTTCGAGCAATTGTTCCGCCACATGGATGTGCAGCGGCATGGTCGGGTCGAGTTCGTGCAGCCGCTGCGCGGCGCGCCGCAGTTCTTCGAGCGGCACCGCGCGCAGGCTGTGAAATGCGACACCGACGCGCTGGCCTGCGGCCGACTTCATGTGCGCTTCGACCTCGCGCAGGAACTGGTCGGTGTCCGAGGCGAAGCGCGCCTGTTCGGGCTTCAAGGGCTGGCCGCCGAAGTCGCTGGTCTGGTACAGGGTCGGCAGGAAGGTGAGGCCGATGCCGGCGCTCGCCGCCGCGGCGCCGATCGCCTGCCACAGCGCGTTTGCACCGGCGTACGGCTGGCCGTCCGTCCGGCGGTGCAGATAGTGAAATTCGGCGACGGTGGTGTAGCCGCGCTTGAGCATCTCCACGAAGAGTTGAGTCGCCAGGATTTGCAAGTCTTCGGGTTCGATGCGGTTGGCGAGCGCATACATGGCGCGGCGCCAGGTCCAGAAGCTGTCGCGTGCCGAGGCGCGATACTCGGTGTCTCCGGCCATGGCGCGCTGAAATGCATGGCTGTGGGCGTTGGCCATGCCCGGCACCACGATGCCGTCGACGCGCTCGAGCTCGGCGCCGCGGTTGCCGGGGTCGGCGACGCGCCCCTCCTCGCCGCCGCGGTTGCCGGTGGCGTCGTCCATACCGCCGCGGCCGCCTTGAGAGCGGTCGATGGTACCGCCGTCGGGCCGCGGCCCGCGGGCGATGTCGCTGATGATGCCCTGGCCGGAGACGGTGACCAGGACGTCGCGGGCCCAGCTTTGCCCGAGCAGCACCTGAGAAAAATAATAGCGACGCACGTTGACTATACCTGTATAGGGAACCACGTTTGCCGTATCATACGGGCAACTGTGGGCGCAGGCGATACGAGTGCAAGAATCTTCCAACGGTCATTCTTCGGACGGCCCATGGGACCAGGTGTGGATCGGCGCCAACCTCGCCCGCATGGTCGCGGGCGCGGAACCTTATGGCAACCTCCCGAACGCGGCGCTCGCGGTCAAGGGCGAGCGCATCGTCTGGATCGGCACGGCCGCCGCAGGCCGGGCGGGTGCCGCCCGTCACGGTGCCGTGATCCACGAGTCGGACGGTCTGTGGATGACTCCGGGATTGATCGACTGCCACACCCATCTGGTGTACGGCGGTAATCGGGTCGAAGAGTTCGAACGGCGGCTGTGCGGCGTCTCGTACGAAGAGATTGCGCGCGCCGGGGGCGGCATCCAATCGACCGTTCAGGCCACGCGCGCCGGTTCGCACGCCGAGCTCCTGGCGGCCGCATCCTTGCGTGCGCGGCGGCTCATGGCCGAGGGCGTCACCACCATCGAGGTGAAGTCCGGCTATGGGTTGGACCTCGCCACGGAGCGCCGGCTGCTCGAAGTGGCGCGCGACTTGGGCGCGCAGTTGCCGGTCACCGTCAAGAAAACGTTTCTGGGCTTGCACGCGCTGCCGCGCGAGGCTGCCGTCGAGCGACGGCACTTCGTGGCCCAGGTGTGCGGACCATGGCTCGAGTCGTTGGCGGCCGCCGGCCTGGTCGATGCGGTCGATGCGTTTTGCGAAAGCATCGCGTTCACCGTGGCCGAGACCGAACAACTGCTGCGCGCCGCGCAGGCGTTGGGCCTGCCGGCCCATGTGCACGCCGGCCAGTTGAGCGACATGGGCGCGGCGGAACTGGCGGCGCGTTGGCATGCGTTGTCCGCGGATCATCTCGAGTACCTGAGCGCCGCGGGCGCGCGCGCGCTCGCGGCCGGCGGGACTGTGGCGGTACTGCTGCCTACCGCGTTTTTCACTCTCCGACAGACCACACCCCCGCCCGTCGCCTTGCTGCGGGAGGCGGGCGTGGCGCTCGCGGTCGCGACCGATTCGAATCCCGGCAGCTCTCCGTGCACGTCGATCTTGCTGGCGCTCAACATGGCCTGCACCCTGTTCGGCTTGACCCCGGAAGAGGCGTTGAGCGGCGTCACCCGGCAGGCCGCGCGCGCGCTGGGCGCGCAGGCCGACATCGGCACGCTCGAAGTCGGCAAGCGTGCGGACCTCGCGTTATGGCGCATCGAGCGGCCCGCCGAGCTCTGCTACGGCTTGGGCGCGAATCCCTGCGCGGGTGTCGTTCATGGCGGGCGAGTGCGCGCGGCCGGCGGCTGACGTGCAGAGCTCGTCATCCAGACGCGCCTGACGCGCCTCTTGTATTGCCTCCTGGCATCGCGGATCATCGTCGTTCTCATGGGTAAAATCATAGGTAAAATTTTGTCGCCCGCGGCCACTCAAGTCGACCCGGCCACCGACTTTCGCGCGAATTCCTGATGCTTCCTGCGGCAGCAGCGCTCCGGGTTGGCGGCGGTCATCGATTGCTATCAACCCGGGTTGACGCGGTGATCGAGCAGGCGATAGCCGAACAGCGCCTGGTTGGCGCGGTGGTGCTCATATCCCAGGATGGGAATATGATATATCAGTGCGCCGCCGGCATGGCCGATCGCGAAGCAGGCGTGGCCATGCGCCTGGACACCATTTTTCGGCTGTCCTCGTTGACCAAGCCCATCGTCACCGCCGCCACGCTCGCGCTGGTCGAGCTGGGGTTGCTCGAGCTGGATGATCCTGTGACTCGATGGCTGCCGGGTTTTCGGCCCAAGTTCAGGGGCTGGGGCAAGAGCGCGATGAGCATGCGGCGGCTGCTGTCGCCGAAGCCCGCCAACACCCCCATGACCGTGCGGCATCTGCTGACGCACACCGCGGGCTTGAGCTATGGGTTTCTTCAGCCGCCGAACAATCCCTATGAGACAGCCGGCGTCTCCGACGGGGTCGCGGATCCGGGATTGTCGCTCGAGGAGCAATTGAAGCGGCTCGCGAGCGTGCCTCTGTTCCACGTTCCGGGAACGGCTTGGGAGTATTCGCTGTCGATCGATGTCCTGGGGGGAGTCATCGCGCGCGCCGGGGACGCGCCGCTCGATTCTCTGGTGGAAAAGCTCGTGACGGCGCCCCTCGGCATGGTCGACACGGCGTTTTCGGTGCGCGATCGTAAACGGCTGTCGTCGGCCTATATCGACGGCAAACCGCCACGGCTCATGCAAGACCCGGATGTGGTGCCGTCCGAGAACGGTACGCGAATCCAATTTTCTCCGTCGCGGATTCTGGATGCAAACTCCTTCGCGTCGGGTGGCGCGGGAATGGCGGGGACCGCGATCGACTTCATGAATTTTCTGGAGACCGTGCGCCAAGGCGGCGGCGCCATTCTCACGCCACACAGTGCGCGGTCGATGATGACCAATCAGATCGGCCCGTTGCGCATCAACCTCGAGGCCACCCCGGCATGGGCGTTTGGGTTTGGCGGCGCGGTCCTCATGGATCCCATCTTGGCAGGGGATCCGCGCGCGGCCGGCACTTGGAAATGGGGCGGGGTCTACGGGCACCACTGGTATGTCGACCCTGAGCAACGCATGAGCGTGGTTGCGCTCACCAACACGACTCCGGAAGGTATGACGGGCCCCTGGCCCAATCAATTGCTGGACGCGGTCTACCCGACGCATTGATCTCTGCGCCGCGCCGCGTAGCTCGCGCCGAGCGAGACAGCGAAACCTACGGGACATGAACCGTCCGATGATGTTTCGCGTAATGCAGCTACGGTTTTAGGGTTTGGCCTGACAACGGGCCGCCGATTTCGCCGAGAAAATGCAGCCGTCTTTCGTTCACGTTAAGGTGAGAAACAAAATGTCCTCGAACAAAGCCTTGCTGTCGAGCATCCGCGCCGTCGCACGGTTACCCCTCGTCAGGGAGATCGTCTACCATCCCTCGGTGCGCGGCAGACTCATTGGCTTGCCAGGGTTCGGTAAGTTCTATGGCAGCGGATGGGATTTTCGGCATCCGTTCGACCGCCGCTACGACACCGAGACCAGCGGCTGGATGCCCGCCGATCAACTCGAGACCAGCCCCTACGCCTCCGAGGGATACATCTATGCAGGATCGCAACCGAGCATCATTCGCACGGCACTGAATACCTTGCCGGCGCTGTCCGATTGCGCCTTCGTCGACCTGGGCTGCGGTAAAGGGCGTCCTTTGCTGGTTGCTTCGGAGTATCCGTTCCGCAGCATCGTCGGCGTCGAGCTAACACCCTCAATGGCGCAGAAGGCGCGCAACAACGCTGCGATCGTCAATCGCCAATTTGCCAAGCGGACGCCGATCCAGATCGAAGAACAAGATGCCGGCCAATATGTGCTGCCCGCGGGAAACACCGTCGTCTTCCTCTACAACCCATTTGGCGAAGAGGTGATTGCGAGGGTCGTCTCGCGGATCGAAGAGGCTTTGGCCGTCGCCGGCCGATCGATTTTCGTGATTTACTACAATCCTCTACACGCGCATTGCTTTGACGCCTCGCCGGCGCTGCGCCGCTATTTCGCAGCCAACTTGCCCTATTCACCGGAAGAGCTGGGGTTCGGTCCCGAAATCATGGATGCCGTCATCATCTGGCAGGGAGGCGGCGCCGCACCGGCGCGCGACGGCGCCGATGCGAAAATCAAGACAATCTGGCCGGCTGTGCGCGCAGAACTCGCCTAGCCAATCCGAAGGGCGTACCGTCGCATGATTGCGGACGACGGCCGTCAGAATTTGTCCCACGTCCAATCAAGACATCGATCCGCTTCATCGCATTCAAGGGAACCGCTACTTTCCCGCCTGCACCCTGCACTCACTGGTCCGATGGACAATCAAAGGAGATGCCTATGACTTCCGTGAATTCCGACATCCCACGTAATGCTTCCGACGCGCTCGATCAGTTCCATCAAGCGGCGGGCCCTGCCATTGAAGAGGGCAAGCGCCGGGCTGGGGTTCTGTTCGACCAGAGCGGCGACCTGATCGACACCGCCAGGAACCGTGCGAGCGAGACCGCCGCCGACCTCGGCAAGAGCGTGATCGCTTTCACCAAGAAGAATCCGCTCTCTGCCCTGTTGCTGGCAGTCGGTGCAGGGGCGCTGTTGATCAGCGCCGTCAAATCCGTGCAGCTGCGGCGCTAACTCAAACAAAGGGGAGCTTCGATGAGAGTCAAGACAGTGGTGAGAAACGCGGCACGCGCCATCAACAACACCATCTCCTCCGGCGCCACGGAGGTGGAGGCGACGGACATCCTCGACGCTTTGAAGCGGGAACACGACGAGGTGAAAGACCTTCTCGAGGAGCTGAGCGATGCCGCGAGCGCGGCGCAGCGCCGCAACCTGGTACAGAAAATCAAGGCGGCCCTGGTGCCGCACACCAAGGCGGAGGAAAAAGTCGTATACGATGCAGTCATCGCGCTACGGGACAAGGATGCGCAGACCGACGGCCACGAAGGCTACCTTGAGCACGAATGGGCGGCGAAAACCTTGCAGCGTCTGGAATCCATCACTAACGCGGCGTCGCCCGAGCACAAGGCCGCCGGCAAAGTGCTGAAGGAACTTGTCGAACATCACATTGACGAAGAAGAACGCAACGTCTGGAAGGACGTGAAGGAGCACTTCTCGGATGAAGATCGCCAGGAGATGAACGCGAAGTTCCTGGCGGCAAAGCGCCGGGTGAAGGTGTAACAAAATCCCTGTACATTGCGCGACCCGGGAACGAGCGGCAACGCGAGCCGTGGGCGGTGGCGCGAGTGACAAGGGGTACCCGTCAAAGGGGTGCCTGTCGAGTGCGAACCCTTGGGAATGCGCGGATTTGTATTGAAGACATCGCGACGAGGTGACGACGTGAAGATCCGGTTTGGCTATGAGTTGGTATACGGCGTGCCCCAGCAGACGCCGATGATTTTCACACTGCATTGCCAGCCTCAGGCAGGTCAGCAATTGCTGCGGCCGGACATCATGTGTACCTCGCCGGTCGTTCCACTGTCCTTTCATCCAGACGTGTTCGGCAATACCTGCACTCGACTCGAGGCTCCGCCCGGTCTGTTGCGTCTGACCGCCCTCGGGGTCATGGAGGACTGCGGTTGGCCCGAGCCCGCCCACTGGGCGGCAGCGGAATATGCGGTCCGCGATCTGCCTGCGGATACCTTGCAGTATCTGTTGGCGAGCCGCTACTGCGAGACCGATCTGCTGATGAACGAGGCATGGCGTCTCTTTGGTCACCTGGCGCCAGGGTGGTCACGCGTGCAGGCGATTTGCGATTTCGTCAATCGCGAGGTCGCCTTCGGCTACCAGTTCGCGCGGCCGACCAAAACGGCGCTCGAGACATTCCGGGAAAGGCAGGGCGTGTGTCGGGACATGGCCCACCTGGCCATTTCCTTCTGCCGGTGTCTGAACATTCCTGCGCGTTATTGCACCTCATATCTCGGAGACATCGGCGTACCGCCCGTCGATGCGCCCATGGATTTCGCCGCCTGCATGGAGGTGTTCCTGGGTGGTGCATGGCATGTCTTCGATCCGCGGAACAACGCCCGCCGGATCGGCCGCATCATCATCGCGCGCGGGCGTGACGCCGGCGACGTGGCGATCAGTACGGCCTTTGGGGCGGCGTGGCTGCAAACTTTCCGGGTATGGACCGACGAGATCTCGGATGGCGTTGCGAGCCGGATACTCACCGGCGACTGTCAAAGCGAGGCGAATCGGGCCGCCTAAACGCCCCCATTCACCTTGACACTCACCCCACCGGTTCCTACAATCGCCGGCCTTTGTCTCCGGGCCCACGCCGGGGGCACGAACGCCCGTTAAGCGCACCTCGGGCCGTGCTTTGACCATCGGGTGCGGATCCAAGGTATCTATGGCGACGACGACTCAGCTCATCCGCACCGGCCGCAACGAACCGGCGTGGAAATCCAAAGTTCCGGCGCTGGCCGCATCGCCCCAGAAGCGCGGCGTCTGTACCCGCGTGTACACCACCACGCCGAAGAAGCCGAATTCGGCCCTTCGCAAGGTATGCCGCGTGCGCCTGACCAACGGCTATGAGGTTTCGAGCTACATCGGCGGCGAGGGCCACAATCTGCAGGAGCACTCGGTGGTGTTGATCCGCGGCGGGCGCGTCAAGGATCTGCCCGGGGTTCGCTATCACACGGTTCGCGGCGCGCTCGACTGCGCCGGCGTCAGCGACCGCCGCCAAGGCCGCTCCAAGTACGGCGCCAAGCGCCCCAAGAAGTAAAGGTTTCCCATGTCCCGCAGAGCCGCAGCCCCGCATCGCACCATTCTTCCGGACCCAAAGTTCGGCAACGATATGTTGGCCAAATTCATCAACATGGTGATGGAACGAGGCAAGAAGTCCGCTGCCGAAAAGATCGTCTATGGTGCCATCGACCGCATCGGCGACAAGAGTGGGCGCGCCGGCGGCGACGCGATTGCTGTGTTGCAGCAGGCTTTGGACAACGTCAAACCCGTGGTCGAGGTCAAATCCCGTCGGGTCGGCGGCGCCACGTACCAGGTGCCCGTTGAAGTGCGCGCCAATCGGCGCCAGACCTTGGCCATGCGCTGGGTGATCGAAGCGGCCACCGCCCGCAGCGAGAAGTCCATGGCGCATCGGCTCGCCGCTGAATTGATGGAGGCCGCCGAAAATCGTGGCGCCGCCGTCCGCAAGCGCGAAGACACGCATCGCATGGCTGAAGCCAACAAGGCGTTCGCGCACTATCGTTGGTAGCGCCGCTGCCGGCTGGTATTAGCTTCATCCGGCCTTATATATGTTGATCTCGGACGGGGTCGCTTCGACCCCGTGAATAGTGGGCGCGAAGCGCCTGGTAAGTGGCGCGAAGCGCCTGGTAAGTGGCGCGAAGCGCCTGGTAATGCTGGAAACCGCGAAGCCCCTGGAATCCTGGATAAATATGGCACGCACTACGCCCATCGAGCGCTACCGAAACATCGGTATCTCCGCTCATATCGACGCGGGGAAAACCACCGCGACGGAGCGTATTTTGTTTTACACCGGCGTGTCCCACAAGATCGGCGAAGTGCACGACGGGGCGGCCGTCATGGATTACATGGAACAGGAGCAGGAGCGCGGCATCACGATCACGGCCGCGGCGACCACCTGTTTCTGGAAAGGCATGGACAAAAGCTTTCCGGAACACCGCATCAACATCATCGATACGCCCGGGCACGTCGATTTCACCATCGAGGTGGAACGCAGCCTGCGGGTGCTCGACTCGGCGATCGCGGTGTACTGCGCCGTGTCGGGTGTGCAGCCGCAATCCGAGACCGTCTGGCGCCAGATGAACAAGTACGGCGTGCCGCGCATCGCCTTCGTGAACAAAATGGACCGCGCCGGGGCGGACTTCCTGCGCTGCGTCGACCAGATCCGTACCCGCCTGCGCGGCAACCCGGTGCCGATCCAATTGCCCATCGGCGCCGAGGACGGCTTCGTCGGCGTGGTCGACCTGGTCAAGATGAAGTCCATCTGGTGGGACGAAGAAACCCAGGGCATGAAGTTCGAGTACCGCGAGATCCCGCCCGAGATGCGCAAGGAATGCGAGGAGTGGCGCGCCAAGATGATCGAGGCCGCCGCGGAAGGCGACGAGCAGCTGCTGAACGAGTACCTGGAGAACGGCGAACTGACCGACCTGCAGATCAAGCAGGGGCTGCGCGCCCGGGCGCTCAAGAACGAAGTGTGCCTCGTGACCTGCGGCTCGGCGTTCAAGAACAAGGGCGTGCAGGCGGTGCTCGACGCCATCATCGAATACATGCCCTCGCCCACCGAGGTGCCGTCGGTCAAGGGCCAGAGCGAGAGCGGCGAACCCATGACCCGCAAGCCCGACGACGACGCGCCGTTCTCGGCGCTGGCGTTCAAGATCCTGAACGACCCGTTCGTCGGGAATCTCACCTTCTTCCGGGTGTACTCCGGCACCCTGAATTCCGGCGACCAGGTGTTCGTGCCGAACCGCAACCGCAACGAGCGCATCGGGCGCCTGTTGCAGATGCACGCCAGCGAGCGCTCGGAAATCAAGGAAGTGCGCGCCGGCGACATTGCCGCGGCGGTCGGGCTCAAGGACGTCACCACGGGCGACACCCTGTCGGACCCGCAAAAGGTCATCATCCTGGAGAAAATGGAGTTTCCGGAACCCGTGATTTCGGTCGCGGTGGAACCGAAGACCAAGGTCGACCAGGAGAAAATGGGTCTGGCGTTGCAGCGCCTGGCGAAGGAGGACCCTTCGTTCCGCGTGCACACCGATCAAGAGTCCGGCCAGACCATCATCTCCGGAATGGGCGAGCTGCATCTCGAGATCATCGTCGACCGCATGAAGCGCGAATTCAAGGTGGAAGCGAATGTCGGCAAGCCGCAGGTGGCCTACCGCGAGACCATCCGCGGCACGGTGGAATCCGAGGGCAAGTTCGTGCGCCAATCCGGCGGCCGCGGACAGTACGGCCACGTGTGGCTCAAGATCGAGCCGCAGGAAGCCGGCAAGGGCTACCAGTTCGTCAACGGCATCGTCGGCGGCGCAGTGCCGCGTGAATTCATACCCGCCGTGGACAAGGGCATCCAAGAGGCGGTGCAAACCGGCGTGATCGCCGGTTATCCGATCGTCGACGTCAAAGTGACGATTTTCGACGGTTCGTACCACGACGTCGATTCGAACGAAATGGCCTTCAAGATCGCAGGCTCGATGGGCTTCAAGGACGGCTTTCGCAAGGCCAAACCCGTGCTGCTCGAGCCCATCATGAAGGTCGAGGTGGTGACGCCCGAGGACTACTACGGCGACATCGTCGGTGACCTGAACCGGCGCCGCGGCCAGATCGTCGGCATGGAGGATTCTCCGTCCGGCAAGATCGTGACCGCGGACGTGCCGCTTGCCGAGATGTTCCAGTACTCGACGGCGATGCGCTCCATGAGTCAAGGCCGGGCGAACTATACGATGGAGTTCGCGAAGTACATGGAAGTGCCGAGCAATGTGGCCGACGCCGTGTTGAAGAAAGCTTCTTGAAGATCCCAAACGCTATTTATTTCTGAGAGGTACATGCCGTGTCGAAGGGGAAGTTTGAGCGAACGAAGCCGCACGTGAACGTGGGGACGATTGGGCATGTGGACCATGGCAAGACGACCTTGACGGCGGCGCTGACGAAGGTGATGGCGGAGAAGTTCGGCGGCGAATTCAAGGCCTACGACCAGATTGACAAGGCGCCGGAGGAGCGCGCGCGCGGGATCACGATAGCGACCGCGCACGTGGAGTACCAGAGCGAGGCGCGCCACTACGCGCACGTGGATTGTCCGGGGCACGCGGACTACGTGAAGAACATGATCACGGGAGCGGCGCAGATGGACGGGGCGATTTTGGTGGTATCGGCGGCGGACGGACCGATGCCGCAGACGCGCGAGCACATATTGCTGGCGCGCCAGGTGGGGGTGCCGTACATCGTGGTGTTCCTGAACAAGGCGGACATGGTGGACGATGCGGAGCTGCTCGAGCTGGTGGAGCTTGAGGTGCGGGATTTACTGAGTTTGTACAAGTTCCCCGGGGACAAGACGCCGATCATCACGGGATCGGCGTTAAAGGCGCTGGAGGGGGATGGGAGCGAGATTGGGGTGCCGGCGGTGCTGAAGCTGGTGAAGTCGCTCGATGAGTACATCCCGGTGCCGAAGCGGGCGGTGGAGGGAGCGTTTCTGATGCCGGTGGAGGACGTGTTTTCGATTGCCGGGCGCGGCACGGTGGTGACGGGTCGGATCGAGCGCGGGATCGTGAAGGTGAACGATGAGGTGGAGATCGTGGGGATCCGCCCGACGGCGAAGACGACGTGCACCGGGGTGGAGATGTTTCGCAAGCTCTTGGATGAGGGGCAGGCGGGGGACAACGTGGGGGTGCTGCTGCGCGGCACGAAGCGCGAGGAAGTGGAGCGCGGTCAGGTGTTGTGCAAGCCGGGGAGCATCAATCCGCACACCAAGTTTGAGGCCGAGGTGTATGTGCTGACGAAGGAGGAAGGGGGGCGGCACACGCCGTTCTTCAAGGGGTATCGGCCGCAGTTTTATTTTCGCACCACGGACGTGACGGGGGCGGTGGAGTTGCCGGAGGGGACGGAGATGGTGATGCCCGGGGACAACATCAAGATCGTGGTGGAGTTGATTGCGCCGATCGCGATGGAGCAGGGGCTGCGCTTTGCGATCCGCGAAGGCGGCAAGACGGTGGGTGCCGGGGTGGTCGCCAAGGTGATCGCCTGATGAGCACCCGGAAGACGGGCGGCGCAGGCGTCGTTGTGCAGGTCATTGCGTAACATTTACAGGGCAGTAGCTCAATTGGCAGAGCGGCGGTCTCCAAAACCGCAGGTTGGGGGTTCGATTCCCTCCTGCCCTGCCAGTAGTCGACGCGAGTTCCCTCAAGGTCAGTGACTATGGCAGAAGTGCAAGCACCGACGGGTGCGTCGGCCCGGGACACCGCATTGATGGCGCTGTCCGTGCTGGTGCTGCTGGGGGGCGTGGTCGCGTTCTACTGGTACGACGAATGGGCGCTGCCGCTGCGAGTGGCCCTGGTGGTGGCCGGGGTCGCCGTGGCGGCCGGACTGATGCGCTTCACTTGGTATGGCCGGGAGTTCTGGCAGTTCGCGATTGCGGCCCGCGTCGAGTTGCGCAAGGTGGTCTGGCCGGGACGCGAGGAGACGATCAAGACCACGTACGTGGTGTTCATTTTCGCCATTCTGATGGGCTTGTTTTTCTGGGCGCTCGACTGGGCGCTCACCTGGCTGACCCGGTGGTTGAGCGGCCAGTCCGGTTGAGAATTCGGAGCTGTCTATGTCCTTGCGATGGTATGTGGTTCACGCCTATTCGAACTTCGAGCACAAGGTCTCGGAGTCCTTGAAGGAGCGGGTCAAGCGTGCCGGACTGGAAGCGAAGTTCGGCGAGATTCTGGTGCCGACCGAAGAGGTCGTGGAGATGCGCGACGGCCAGAAGCGCAAGTCCGACCGCAAGTTCTTCCCGGGCTATGTGCTCGTGCAGATGGAGATGGACGAGGACACCTGGCATTTGGTCAAGGAGGTGCCGAAGGTGTTGGGTTTCATCGGCGGCACCAGCGACAAGCCGGCGGCCATCACCGACAAGGAAGCGATGTCGATTCTGCGGCGCGTCGAGGAAGGCGTCGACAAGCCGAAGCCCAAGGTGTTGTTCGAGCCCGGCGAGGTGGTGCGCGTGACCGACGGTCCGTTCAACGACTTCAACGGCGTGGTGGAGTCCGTGAATTACGAGAAGAACCGCCTGCAGGTGGCGGTGCAGATCCTCGGGCGCTCGACGCCCGTGGAACTCGATTTCTCGCAGGTCGAAAAGGGCTAGATTTTTATCTATCGGAGGGGGTCGCTTCGACCCCCTGAAGAGTTGCGCGAAGCGCATGGGAACTTGCGCGAAGCGCGTGGAATTTGCGCGAAGCGCGTGGAATTTGCGCGAAGCGCATGACAAGGGGAGCTGTTCTTAGGGGCAGCGCTTGCACCCACAGGAGTTTTGGACGATGGCAAAGAAAGTCACGGGCTACATCAAGCTGCAGATCCCCGCGGGCCAGGCGAACCCCAGTCCGCCGGTGGGTCCGGCCCTGGGCCAGCAGGGCGTGAACATCATGGAGTTCTGCAAGGCCTTCAATGCGCAGACCCAGGCCTTGGAAAAGGGATTACCGACCCCAGTAGTGATCACGGTGTACAGCGACCGCAGCTTTACCTTCATCATGAAGACGCCGCCGGCGTCGGTGCTGATTGCCAAGGCGCTCGGCATCCCGAAGGGCAGCGCCACGCCGAATACCGCCAAAGTGGGCAAGGTGTCCCGCAAGCAGCTCGAGGACATTGCCAAGGTGAAAATGCCGGATCTGACCGCGGGCGACCTCGAGGCGGCGGTACGCACCATCGCGGGCAGCGCCCGCAGCATGGGCGTCGACGTGGAGGGCGTGTAACATGGCGGCCGTTGCAAAACGAACCAAGTCCTGGAAGCAGAAGTTGCCGCCAGGCAAGTCGTACGCGATCGATGAGGCACTCAAGCTGGTCAAGGAATTCGCCACGGCGAAATTCAACGAATCGGTGGATGTGTCGGTGAATCTCGGCGTCGACGCCACCAAGTCGGACCAGCAGGTGCGCGGCTCAACCGTGATGCCGCACGGCACGGGCAAGACCGTGCGCGTGGCCGTGTTCACCCAGGGCAAGAATGCCGATGCCGCCAAGGCCGCCGGCGCCGACATCGTGGGCTTCGAGGACCTGGCCGAAAAGGTCAAGGCGGGACAGATCGACTTCGACGTGGTCATCGCGAGCCCGGATGCCATGCGCATCGTGGGTCAGCTCGGTCAGATCCTGGGCCCGCGCGGCCTGATGCCGAACCCGAAGGTGGGCACCGTGACGCCGAACGTGGCGGACGCCGTCAAGAACGCCAAGTCCGGGCAGGTCCGCTACCGCACCGACAAGGCCGGCATCATTCATGCGCAAATCGGCCGCGCGAATTTCGAGCCGGCCGCGCTCAAGGAAAACCTTCTGGCGCTGGTGGCGGATCTGCAGAAGATCAAGCCGGCCACCTCCAAGGGCGTGTACCTCAAGAAGCTGACCGTGTCGTCGACCATGGGCCCCGGCGTCCCGGTCGACCAAGCCAGCTTGGGCCTAGGCTGATTATATCGGAGGGGGTCGCTTCGACCCCCTGAAGAGTTGCGCGCAAGCGCATGGGAATTTGCGCGCAAGCGCATTGATTAGACGAGGGCGCGTAAGACCGCAAGGTCGACCGCAGCCACCGTCGAAGACCGCAGGCGGGCGAGGGCGCCCTTAAACATCGGCCTGCGCAGATGGTGGGACCCGAATCAGGAGTACCTGTGAAGGTCGCACCGGGTGTACGGCGGCGCATTCCGCGAGGAATGTGCCGGCGCAACCCAAAGGGCGGGTAGGAGCGGCGGCGCTCCCACCTTATCGTGTGACGCTTCTTACGGAGGTCTGAATGGCACTCAAGTTGGAAGAGAAGAAAGTCGTGGTGGCGGAAGTCAACGCGGTCGCGGCGAAAGCCCTGTCCGTGGTGGGCGCTGAGAACCGTGGCTTGACCGTGACGCAGATGACCGAACTGCGCGCCAAAGCGCGCAAGGAAGGGGTCTATCTGCGAATCGTCAAGAACACACTCGCGCGCAAGGCGGTTGCCGGCACCTCTTTCGAGTGCATTTCTCCGGCGCTGAAGGGACCCATCCTGCTGGCGTTCTCCAACGATGATCCGGGCGCGGCCGCGCGGATCGTCAAGGCGTTCGCCAAGGACAACGACAAGCTGGTGACGACGCTCGTGTCGCTGGGCGGGCAACTGCTCAAGGCCGATGCGCTCGAGCGGGTGGCTGCATTGCCCACTCGCGCGCAGGCGCTGTCGAAACTGCTGGGGGTGCTGCAGGCGCCGATAGCGAAGTTCGTTGCGACGTTGGCCGCTCCCAACTCGAAGTTGGTGCGGACGTTGGCTGCCGTTGCCGAGGCCAAGAAGAGCGGTGCGGCGCCGGCGGCGGCGGCGAGTTAAACCTGATTCGGGTATCAAACCCATTAGACAATTTGGAGATGAATGATCATGGCTGTTACTAAGGACGAAATACTCGACGCGATATCCAAGATGTCCGTCATGGAAGTGGTTGAGCTGATTTCCGACATGGAAAAGAAGTTCAACGTCACGGCGGCGGCTCCGGTCGCGGCAGCGGCGGGCGGCGCCGCCGCTGCGGCGGCTCCGGCGGCGGAAGCGCAGACCGAGTTCAGCGTCACCTTGAGCGAGTTCGGCGCCAACAAGGTCGGCGTCATCAAGGTGATCCGCGAAATCACGGGGCTGGGCTTGAAGGAGGCCAAGGACCTGGTCGAGGGCGCGCCTTCGACCGTCAAGGAAGGCATTCCGAAGGCCGATGCCGAAACCATCAAGAAGAAGCTGGAGGACGCGGGCGCCAAGGCTGCCATCAAGTAGTGATTATTGCCGACACGCGCAGCTCGATGGTTGCCGCAAAACCCGCGGCGGCCGTCGGCTGCGTGCTTTTCAGGCGCTTCGCGCCGAATCTACGGGGTCGCGGCGACCCCGTAGATTCGGTTTGTTGAGACAGCCGGGTAGAGATTCGGGTAGGGATTAATTTCGGCGCGCAGGGCCTGGATGGGGCGCAGCGCCTGTTGATACTGGAGAGCACCGCACATGGCTTATTCGTTCACCGAAAAGAAGCGCATTCGCAAGAACTTTGGCAAGCGTCCGAGCATCCTCGGCACGCCCTATCTGCTGGCGATCCAATTGGACTCGTACCGGCGGTTTCTCCAGGCGGATGTCGCGGAATCGAAGCGCGACGAAATCGGCCTGCACGCCGCTTTCGACAGCGTGTTTCCTATTTCCAGCTACTCCGGCAACGCGACGCTCGAGTACGTGAGCTATCGCCTCGGCGAGCCCGTGTTCGACGTCAAGGAATGCCAGCTGCGCGGCCTCACCTACGCCGCGCCGCTGCGCGTCAAGGTGCGCCTCGTGGTTCTCGACAAGGAAGCGAGCGGCGCCAAGAAGCCCGTCAAGGACGTGCGTGAACAGGAGGTATACCTCGGCGAGCTGCCGCTCATGACCGACAACGGCACCTTCATCATCAACGGCACCGAGCGCGTCATCGTGTCGCAGCTGCATCGCAGCCCCGGCGTGTTCTTCGATCACGACCGCGGCAAGACCCACTCCTCGGGCAAATTGCTGTTCTCGGCCCGCATCATTCCGTACCGCGGCTCGTGGCTGGATTTCGAGTTCGATCCGAAGGATTGCGTGTTCGCGCGCATCGACCGCCGCCGCAAGCTGCCGGTGACCATCATCCTGCGCGCCTTGGGCTACACCGAGGAGCAGGTGCTCGACATCTTTTTCGAAAAGAACGTGTTTCATCTGTCGAAGCGCGAAATCGAGTTCGAGATCATCCCGCAGCGCCTGCGCGGCGAGACCGCCGCGTTCGAGATCCGCGTCGGCAAGAAGGTGGTCGTCGAGGAAGGCCGGCGCATCACCGCGCGCCACGTCAAGGAACTGGAAGAGGCGGGCATCAAGCGCCTGCCGGTGCCGACCGAGTACCTGCAGGGCAAGGTGCTGTCGCACGACATCGTGAACACCGAGACCGGCGAGATTCTGGCCAAGGCCAATGAAATCCTCACCGCGCCGACCGTGGGCAAGCTGATCGAGAGCGGCATCACCGAGATCCGCACGCTGTACGTCAACGACCTGGATCGCGGTCCGTACATCTCGGACACCCTGCGCATCGATCCGACCAAGACGCGCCTCGAGGCGCTGGTCGAAATCTACCGCATGATGCGCCCGGGCGAGCCGCCGACCAAGGATGCCGCCGAGAACCTGTTCCAGAACCTGTTCTTCAACGGCGAGCGCTACGACCTGTCGCCCGTCGGACGCATGAAATTCAACCGCCGCGTGGGCCGCGATGAGATCACGGGATCGGGCGTGCTCAGCAAGGAGGACATCATCGAGGTCATGAAGACCTTGATCGACATACGCAACGGCAACGGCCACGTGGACGACATCGATCACCTCGGCAACCGCCGCGTGCGCAGCGTCGGTGAGATGGCGGAAAACGCCTTCCGCATCGGTCTGGTGCGGGTCGAGCGCGCGGTCAAGGAGCGCCTCACCATCGCCGAGAGCGAGCCGATCATGCCGCAGGAGATGATCAACGCGAAGCCGGTCGCGGCCGCGGTGAAGGAGTTCTTCGGTTCGTCGCAGCTGTCGCAGTTCATGGATCAGAACAATCCGCTGTCGGAAGTCACGCACAAGCGCCGCGTTTCCGCATTGGGCCCCGGCGGCCTGACCCGCGAGCGCGCCGGTTTCGAGGTTCGCGACGTGCATCCGACGCACTACGGCCGGGTGTGCCCGATCGAAACGCCGGAAGGTCCGAACATCGGCCTGATCAATTCGCTGGCCGTGTACGCGCGCACCAACGACTACGGCTTCTTGGAGACCCCGTACCGGCGCGTCTCGGGCGGCAAGGTCACGGATCAGATCGATTACCTGTCGGCCATCGAAGAGGGCCAGTACGTGATCGCGCAGGCGAACGCCACGCTGAACGACCAGGGGGAGTTCACGGACGATCTGATTTCCTGCCGTACGCAGAATGAGTTCACGCTGTCGTCCCCCGACAAGATCGACTTCATGGACGTGTCGCCGAAGCAGATCGTCTCGGTGGCGGCCTCCTTGATTCCGTTCCTGGAGCACGACGACGCGAATCGCGCGCTCATGGGCTCCAACATGCAGCGTCAGGCGGTGCCGACGCTGCGTTCCGAGACGCCGATGGTCGGCACCGGCATGGAACGCGCCGTGGCCATCGACTCGGGCGTCACCGTGGTGGCGCGGCGCGGCGGCAGCGTCGATTCCGTCGATGCGTCGCGCATCGTGGTCCGCGTCAACGACGATGAAACGACCGCGGGCGAGCCCGGCGTCGACATCTATTCGCTGACCAAGTACACGCGCTCGAACCAGAACACCTGCATCAACCAGCGCCCGCTGGTGAAGGCGGGCAACGCGATCAAGCGCGGCGACGTGCTGGCCGACGGCCCGTCCACGGATCTCGGCGAGCTCGCGCTCGGCCAGAACCTGCTGGTGGCCTTCATGCCCTGGAACGGCTACAACTTCGAGGACTCGATCCTGATCTCCGAGCGCGTGGTCGAGGAAGACCGCTTCACGACCATTCACATCGAGGAGCTGACCTGCGTCGCGCGCGACACCAAGCTGGGTCCGGAGGAAATCACCGCCGACATCCCCAATGTGGGCGACTCCGCCCTGGCGAAGCTCGACGAGGCGGGTATCGCGTTCATCGGCGCCGAAGTGCGCGCCGGCGACATTCTG
>Ga0209611_10006540_pt1 | contig 19012 bp, 14 predicted proteins | sample S1TSphgellanicum_3_FD_187693 | JGI IMG/M metagenome (GOLD analysis project Ga0209611, IMG submission 187693) | Host-associated microbial communities from peat moss isolated from Minnesota, USA - S1T2_Fc - Sphagnum magellanicum MG (SPAdes) (version 2) | ecosystem: Host-associated > Plants > Peat... | reverse complement strand
CGCATCATTCAAGCAAAATTCCAGTTCTTGACTTAGCACTTTACGCCTCTTCTAGCGTTGCCATCAGCGGATGCTGATGTTGTCGCGCATACGCGATCACCTGAGCCACCTTCGTCTCCGCAATTTCATAAGTAAAGACCCCGCAGACTCCTTTGCCCTTGGTATGGACCTCAAGCATAACCCGGGTTGCTTTGCTTCGGTCCATAGAAAAGAACCGTTGCAGGATATCCACCACGAATTCCATGGGGGTGTAGTCGTCGTTGATCAGCACGACTTGATAGAGTGGCGGACGCTTGATCTTGGGCGCCGCTTCCTCGACGACCAGCCCCGTGCCACCTTCCCGACCGCGTTCGTTGTCACTCATGTAGATAACAGTTTATAGGGCGCGTTCTCGCGCTTTACAAGCCGTCCAAGCCAATCCATCCGGGAAGTTCCCTGTCGCCAATCGGTGTCACTTTACTTTAACAAGCAAAAACAAATGCTTGAGCGGCCTAGCAGGTAGCCCTATGATCACCCATCACGGTACGCAAGGCTTGCGTATCGCTCACGGTACCCATAACTACATGTTCGATACGCGCGCAAACGAATGGCTGGCCCGTCTGCAGGGTAATGGCCCCCGGCTGATCTCGCTTGGGTTGGCGGCGCTCATCGCCGTCGAGCTTGCAAGGATCGCCATTTCATTGTTGAGCGGCGGCCCGGTCAAGTCTCCCCAACCGGTCGTGACCGGCGCGCCGCCGCCCATGCAACAGCACGGCGTCGATGTCCAAAGCGTCATCTCGGCTCACCTGTTCGGAATTGCGACCATCGACCCCGCGACTCAGGATCCGGCCAACGCCCCGCCGAGCACGGCCAACCTGGTGCTCGCCGGGACGATTGCAACCCAGGACCCAAAACGCGGCGTCGCCATCATCAGCGACGGCGGCCCCTCCAAAGTCTATTCGGTCGGCGACAACATCGGCGGCGCGTCCTTGCATTCGGTTTATCTCGACCACGTCATTCTCGATCGCGCGGGAATCCTGGAGACTCTGCTGTTGCCGAGACTGCTCGGGCCGGGCATGAACGGACCGCCGGTGGTGCGGCGAACCGGGGCGGATCCACGCACCGTGGCCGCGGTCGACAACATACGCCGCATGGTGCAAGCGGACCCGAGCATTCTCGATCAAGTGATGCGTACCGTGCCCTCTTATGACAATGCCGCCGGAAAACTGCGCGGCTTTCGCGCCTATCCGGGTCGAAATCGGATGATTTTCACCAAGTTGGGGCTGAAACCCGGCGATTTGGTGACGGCGATCAACGGCACTCAGTTGGATGACCCGCAGCGCAGCCAGGAAGTATTCAATACGATTCAGACCTCGGATCATGCCACCGTGACGGTCGAACGCGGCGGACAGAAACAGGACATAACGCTCAACATCGCCCAAGTCGCGGCCCAGGCGACCCATGATCTCGAGGGCGATCCGAACGCCGCGGGCGCAGCCGCGCCGGGCGTGCCGCCTGGCAGCAGCGCACCGCCCGGCCCACCTGCGAATGGCGGCAACGAGAATCCAACTGAATAGCACGAGTATCCATGATGCCGAATCCATTTAGATCGCAGCTTCTGGGCAGGTCGCCGGTTTTGCGCAGCATCGCCGCGCTGGCGCTGGCGGGGCTGTTCGCGTCGTCGGCGGTGGCGGCGCCGCCCCCGCCGGCGAGACCGGCGGACGGCCCGACGATCACGCCGAACTACAAAGACGCGGACTTGAGCCAGATCATCCAGGCGGTCAGCGAGGTCACCGGCAAGAATTTCATCATCGATCCGCGAGTCAACGCCAAGGTCACCATGCTGTCGGCGACGCCGATGTCTCCGGCCGCTTTCTACGAAGCGTTCCTGTCGGTATTGCAGGTGTATGGCTACGTGGCGGTACCGGCCGGCAAGGTGATCAAGATCATCCCGAACACGGACGCCCGGCAATTTCCTTCCATCGACCTGCAGAACGACGTGAATTCCTCCTCCGATGAGATCGTCACCCAGATCATCACCATGAAGAACATCAGCGCGGCACAGTTGGTGCCGCTGCTGCGCCCGCTGATCCCGCAATATGGGCATCTGGCCGCCTATCCGGGCGGCAACATGCTGATCATTTCCGACCGCGCCAGCAACGTCAGCCGCATCGTGCACATCGTGCAGCGCATGGATGAGAGCGGTGATGAACCGGTCGAGCTGATCCCGCTGCACAATGCGAGCGCCGCCGACGTGGTGCGCACCATCAATTCGCTCAATCAGGGGACTGCCGGGGCCGAGGGCGGCGGCGCCATCGTCAAGGTGGTCGCCGATGAGCGCACCAACAGCGTGCTGTTGACCGGCGAGAAGTCCGCACGCCTGCGGATCAAGGCGTTGATCGTCGATATGGATACCCCCTTGTCGACCGGCGGTGACACCCAGGTCCGATACCTGCGTTACGCGGACGCCGAGAAGATCGCCGACAAGCTCAAAGGCCAGGCCACCGCCTCGGCCAAGGCGCAAGGCGGTCCCCCGCAACCGGCCGCCGGCGGCGCCGGCGGCTCGGCCAACGTCGATGCCAGCGTGACCATCTGGGCGGATGTCGCGACCAACGCGCTCATCATCACCGCGCCGCCGAAGATCATGAAATCGCTGATGGCGGTGATCGACAAGCTCGATATCCGCCGCGCGCAAGTCAAAGTGGAGGCCATCATCGCCGAAATCGACGTCAACAAGAGCTCCAATATCGGCGTGCAGTGGCTGCTCGACGGCGGCAACAGCTATGGCTACGGCGTCACCAATCTGCCCGGCAGCGGCACGAGCGTCGTCGACCTTGCCGCGGCGGTCTTAGGCGCGACCGGCAGCATCAATACCACCACAGCGACGACCACCGGCACCACAGCGTCCACCACGGGTATCAGCAGTTCGACGGTCGGCACCGGAGCGACTTTCGCCATCGGCAAGTATAATTCGAACACCGGCCGGGGCTTCGCGGCACTGATCCAGGCGCTGCGCAGCGACGGTTCGAGCAATATCATCTCCACGCCCTCTTTGATCACCATGAACAACGAGGAAGCGGAGGTGAAGGTCACCCAGGAGATTCCGCTGATCACAGGTTCATACTCGAGCTCCACCGCGAGCGTGGCCGGCACCACGAGCCCCTTCACGACCATTCAACGCGAGGAGGTCGGCACGATATTGAAGGTCACCCCGCACATCAACGAGGGCAATTCAGTGCAGCTGAAAATCGAGCAGGAGGACTCCTCACCGGGCGCCAAGCTCACCGATTCGGCCGACATCTCCACCAACAAGCGCTCCATCAAGACGACCGTGCTGATCGAGGATGGCGGCGTGATCGTGCTCGGCGGGTTGATGTCCGACACCGTCACGGAGAGCGAGGACCGGGTACCCGGATTGGGCGCCATTCCGCTGCTCGGCAACCTGTTCAAGTCGCGCAGCGGTTCGCGCCAGAAGAAGAATCTGGTGGTGTTCATCCGCCCGAATATCTTGCGCGATGCCGATGCCACCGAGACCGTCAGCGAGGAGAAGTACGACAAATTGCGCGAGGATCAGCGGACGCTGAACAAGGGCCACATCACGCTCTTGCCGGGCCAGAAACAGCCGTCCATGCCGGCGATGCCGCCGGGTGCCGGCAGGACGGTGCCGCCGCCCGCGGGAACGAATGCGCAAGGAGCGCTCCCCAACGACCCGTCGCCGGGCGCGCCCTCGAGCCCGCAGTCCACCTCGCCCCCGCAGGCGACGCCCCTGCCTGCGCCCGGGACGGCGGCACCCGCACCGGCGCCCTCGCCATGAACGCGGAAATGCGCGATCCCGGCGAGCAGCGCAAGCTGTCGTTTCCGTTCGCCAAACGGCACGGCGTGCTGGTCCGCGGCATCGCCAACGGCGTGGCGGACACCGTCTGCCGGCCGGGCGTGACGCCGCAGAGCCTCGCCGAAGTGCGCCGCTTCGTCGGCGTGCCCTTGAAACTCGAGCGTGTCACGAGCGAGTCCTTCGATTCCATGCTGCGCGTCGCCTACGAGGCAGGCTCCGGCGCCGCCATGCAGATGCTCGAGGGTCTCGACGACAATACCGATCTGGCCCACCTGGCCGAGGACATCCCGGAGTCCTCGGACCTGCTGGAAAGCGACGATGAGGCGCCGATCATCCGCTTGATCAATGCGCTGCTCACGCAGGCGGTCAAGGAGAACGCCTCGGATATCCATATCGAGCCCTACGAGAACCGGCTCGTCATCCGCTTTCGGGTCGACGGCGTGCTGCGCGAGGTGCTGCAGACCAAGCGCGCGGTGGCGCCACTGGTGGTCTCGCGCATCAAGGTGATGTCCAAACTCGACATCGCCGAGCGCCGGCTGCCGCAGGACGGCAGAATTTCGTTGCGCATCGCCGGACGCGCGGTCGATGTGCGCGTCTCCACCCTGCCCTCCGGCCACGGCGAGCGGGTAGTGCTGCGCTTGCTCGACAAGCAGGCCGGACGCATCGAACTCACCTCGTTGGGGATGGACCCCAAGACTCAAGAGGTCATGGATGAGATCATCCACAAGCCGCACGGCATCATTCTGGTGACCGGCCCCACCGGCTCCGGCAAGACCACTACGCTGTATGCCGCGCTCGAACGGATCAACGACAACACCCGCAATGTCATGACGGTCGAGGATCCGATCGAGTACTACATCGACGGCATCGGCCAGACCCAGGTGAACACCAAAGTCGAAATGACCTTCGCGCGCGGCTTGCGCGCGATCCTGCGGCAGGACCCGGATGTGGTGATGGTCGGTGAGATTCGCGACCTGGAAACCGCCCAGATCGCGGTACAGGCGAGCTTGACGGGCCACCTGGTGCTCTCGACGCTGCATACCAACACCGCCGTCGGTGCGGTCACGCGCCTGCGCGACATGGGCATCGAGCCGTTCCTGCTGTCCTCGAGTTTGATCGGGGTGCTCGCGCAGCGCCTCGTGCGCGTGCTGAACCCGGCCACCCGCGAGCCGTTCATGGCGGGCGAATATGAACGCCGCCTGTTGAACCTCGAAGCCAAGGGCGGTCCCGTGCAGCTCTACCGCCCGAGCTCGGAACCGGGCAACGGCTACCGCGGCCGCACCGGCATCTATGAACTCATCGCCGTGGACGATCACATGCGCACGATGATTCACGATGGCTCATCGGAACAGGACCTGGAGCGCTACGCGCGCACCGCGAGTCCCGGGATCCGCGACGACGGCCGCAGAAAGGTGATGGCGGGCGAAACCACGCTCGAAGAAGTCCTGCGCGTCACGCGTGAGGACTAGCCCGGGTTTGAGGCCCGGCTAAGCTCCCATGGGTGCCTTCGAATACACCGCGCTCGATGCGCAGGGCCGGGAGCGCAAGGGCCTGATCGAGGGCGACACGCCCAAGCATGTCCGCCAGCTGTTGCGCGACAAGCAGCTCCTGCCGATGGAAATCCAGGAGACCGCGCAGCGCGAGCTGAAGAAGAGCCGCGCCCGCGGTTTCATGCGCCGTGGGCTCTCCACGCTCGATCTCGCCATGCTGACCCGCCAACTGGCCACGCTGCTGCGCTCCGGACTGCCGCTCGAGGAATCACTCGCCGCGGTCGCCGAGCAAACCGAAAAGCCGCGGGTTCAGCGCATCATCCTGGGTGTGCGCAGCAAAGTCGTCGAGGGCCATCCGCTGGCCGACGGCCTACGCGACTTTCCGCAGGCCTTTCCGGAAATCTACCGGGCGACGGTCTCGGCCGGCGAGCAATCCGGCAAGCTCGATTCGGTGCTGGAGCGTCTCTCGGACTACACCGAGTCGCGCCAGGTCATGGGCCAGCAGGTGAGCAACGCCCTGGTGTATCCCATCGTGCTGCTGGTGCTGTCGTTTGCGATCGTGTCCTTCCTGCTGGCCTACGTGGTGCCGCAAGTGGTGGCGGTGTTCGAATCCGGCCACCAGGAATTGCCCCTCGCCACGCGCATTCTGATCGGCATGAGCGATCTCATCCGGCTTTACTGGTTCTATGCCCTCGCCGTCATTGCGGCCGTCACCTGGGGATTCCTGCGCTGGCTCAAGGCGCCGGAGGCGCGGCTGCGCTGGCATCAGTTCCTGCTGCGGGTCCCGCTGATCGGCAAGCTCATCCGGGGCCTCAACACCGGCCGCTTCTCGCGCACCTTCAGCATCTTGACCGCGAGCGCGGTGCCGGTCCTCGAGGCGCTGCGCATTTCCGCCGAGGTCGTCAACAGCCTGCCCATGAAGAGGGCGGTCGAGGATGCGGCATTGCGGGTGCGCGAGGGCGCGCCCATCGGCAAGTCGCTCGCGGCGCGCAAAGTGTTTCCGCCCATGATGATTCACTTGATCAGCAGCGGCGAGAGCAGCGGCGAATTGGAAAAGATGCTCGAGCGCGCGGCGACGAACCAGGAACGCGAGATGGACGGCCTGCTCTCCAATATGACCAATCTACTGGGGCCCTTCATGGTGGTGTTCATGGGGGCGATCGTCATGTTCATCGTCATTGCACTTTTGTTGCCGATTTTTCAGCTCAACGACTTGGTGAAGTAGCGGCGCAGAGCGTCTGGCGGGTCCACATTGCCTGCCGGGGGAGACAGCCTGTGGACCACTGCTCTTCCCGTGGTCCACAGGCTGTCTCCCCTGGCTGGCAGCGCGAGCGAAGCGCCGTTGCGACGTAATTCTCGGACTGTGCGCGGGGCTATTGCGCGCGGGCTTGGTTTCCGTTTATAACGCGCCCGTGTCAGTTCACCGGAAGGCCCAAGCTGCCGTCAGCATGAGCGAAAAGCCCGAATCGGACGAGTTCGAGGAAGACGACGTCGAAGATGTGGCTCCCGGCGGCGATGACGTCGATGTGGACCACATCATGCGCGACGTGGAATCGCAGCGCCGGCGCGCTCCCAAGGGCGGAGTGGAGCCGGCGTGGCGGCGGCTCGAACGCGTCATGGAAGAGCGGCGCACGGCGGAACTGATGAGTGATTTCGACGATTACGAAATCGGCGACGACGATGAGGGCGGCGAGGATGAAGCGCCCGGACACGGCGACAAGGGCGCCAAAAAGAAAAAGAAAGGCCGCTGAGGGGTAGCGTCAAAGGCTCGCAGGACAGCGAATCTCGGCGCTGTCAGATTTCGTTGCGCCGGGCGAATTGCCCGATATGATCCGCCGCACGGAAGGCGAGCGCCTGAATGGTCATGGTCGGCTGTCCCCGTCCCGACGTCACGAAGCTCGAGCCGTCGCAGAGAAATAGATTCGGGACATCGTGCGTGCGGTGATGTTTGTCCACCACCGAGGTGGCGGCATCATTCCCCATGCGGCAGGTGCCGAGCAAGTGCACCCCGCCGCGGGCGAGGCGCGGCGCCGCTCTCCAGACTTTTTCCGCGCCCGCGGCCTGCATGATCTCGACCGCGCGATCTTGCAAAAAGCGCGCCATGGCGAGGTCATCCGGATGATCCTTGTAGGTGACGCGGATGGCGGGAATGCCCCAGGCATCTTTCAGGGTGGGATCGATGCTCACGCTGTTGGTTTCGACCGCCAGCGAGGTGCAGTGGCCGGTCGACATCATCGAGCGCGGAAATGCCTCCAGGCGATCCTTGAATTCCGGTCCCCAATCCGGCAGATCACCGCCGCGCGACAGCGCCCAACCGACGGGCTGCGATCCCATGCGGGCGTCGATGCCCCCGCCGCCGTAGAAACCGCGCTTGAGGTCGGCGTCGTAGAAATCGTGCAGGATGCGTGTCACCTGTACACCCTTGTATTCGTTGAGTTCGTGCGCGAATTGCGCATGCACGCCCGAGCCCTGATTGAACATGAGGTACTTGCCGACCAGGCCGCTCGAATTCGCGAGCCCCTGCGGAAAGGCGCTGCTCGAGGAATTCAGCAGCAAGCGCGAGGTCTCCGCGCCATTCGCCGAGAGCACGACCGCGCGCGCCTTCTGGAACTGCTCGCGTTTGTCGGCATCGAAATAAAGAACACCGGTGGTGCGCCCCGCCGGGTTCAGCGGCACGTGAAATGCATAGCTATGCGGGCGGATCTCGCAGCGTCCGGTGGCTTCGGCCTCCGGAATCATGGTGTACAGAGCCGAGGATTTCGCCATGACCTCGCAGCCGAAACCGATGCAGAAGCCGCACTGCGCACACGCCGGCCGGCCGCGATACGGTTGCGAAACGATGGCCATCGGCGCCGGAAAGGGATGCAACCCGACTTTGCGGGCGCCCTGCTCGAACAAGACGCCGGAGGATTTCACCGGCAAGGGCGGCATGGGGTACGGTTTGGTGCGCGGCGGATCGAACGGGCTCGCGTTCGCAAGCCCCGACACGCCGACCTCCCACTCCACTTTGGTGTAGTAGGGTTCGAGTTCCTGATAGCTGATCGGCCAGTCGGCGAAGCCGGTGCCCGGAATGGCTCCGAGCAGGCTAAGCTCGTTGAAGTCGTTCTCGTGAAAGCGCCAGTAATTGGCGGTGAAGTGATTGCTGCTGCCGCCGACCATGCGCGCGTAGATCAGCGAATTGCCCATGTGCGGACGGACCGCCGTTTGCGCCGGATCGTCCCTGAAGGTCTGCGGGCTCAGCGCCGGATCATTGGTGATGCCGCTCAGGTAATTATATTTGAACTCATCGTGCTCGAAGTCCGCGGCGCTGAACCGCGGTCCCTGCTCGAGCACCACGACGCTGAAGCCCGCCCGGGAGAGCTCGCGGGCCAAGACGCCGCCGGCGGCGCCCGAGCCGACGATGACGAAATCCACGGTGTCGCTGGGTTTGAACTTGCGGGAGATCAAAGGTGCAAGGCGTTGAGGGTGTGATTCAGGATCGCATCCGCGTCGCGATATTGCAAATTCAAATTTTTTTTGGCGCCCTCAGTATGCCCGCCGGTCGGAGATCCCAATTTACCAGAGCCATCCAGTCGCGAAACATCGGATCATCGAAGGTGTAGCCGCCGCGCGATCCCGCCGGTTTGGTGAGGACGTGCAAATCGATCAACGATCGCAGTGCGCGACTGATGGATCCCGGCGATACTCCTTCGGATCCGAGGCCAGCGGCATATTCTCGCTGAGCTTCAATCGAAGAGACATCTCTTCCGGCAGCGATACGTCGACAAATCAGCATTTGCAAGGGATTCATTTGATCCAAGATGTAATGAAATTGATCGGATGCCAGCAGTCGCTCGATACGCTCATTGAGAACATCTTTGAATGATGATTTATCGCCGGATACGAACAGGAAGACCAGGTCGATGAGTGCTCGTGGTTGGTATTGAAATCTTTCGAATGCGAAGGCGAGGTCGTTGCTCGATATGCGTCGGCGAAATCGCGTCTCAGCATGTACCGCAACGAATTCCAAGAAGTCATTCCCGAGCGCCGGAAAAGACAGGATGCTCGCCCCTTCGTACAGTGCCGCCCTGGACCTTGAAAACAGTTCGCGGAGCCGGTCTTGGTTTGAACCGGTAAAGATCACGCGCACAGACTGTCGACTCTTTGTGATGGCGGACCTTAGCGCGGATACGATGGCCTCGCTGCGTTTCGCCACCGCAAGCTCCTGGATTTCATCGAAGAGCAGCAATACAGGCTTCTTCGCCTTACGCACCAGAGTCTTCAAGAGCCAGTCGACGAGCAGGAAATCCGAATTCGGACGCGTCCGCGTCGGTTCTTCACCAAGGTCCAGGGTCATCGAGGCCAGGCCCACTTTTGTGACCTTGGTCTTCATGCGTTTACCGATCGTCGTGAGCGGAACATCGAGATCGTCAATGGCTTCCTGAAGCCCATAGTTGATCGCCGACAGCACATCATCACGATTCTGCCAAACATCGATGTAGACCGGCAGGAAGCCGTTCGCCAGGGCGGCCGGCATGATTTCGGTTTGAAGAAAGGTCGTCTTGCCCCAGCGGCGGGGCGATTGAAGCGCGATGGGATCGCCGGGACCATCACGCAGCAGAGTCAGATACGACGAGACCAGCTTCGGTCGTGCGAAGTGCCATTGTTCATAGATCATTTCATTCATTACAACACATTACCCATTTATGCGTAATTACGCAAAATGTGGTAATTTATCGTAATTCGCGCTCGCTCAGCGAAAATTCCGCGACGCCACCGTCAGGTCCCCGAGCAGCGCCGAGAGATTGACCAACCGCTCCGCGATCACATGCTGCACATCCCCCTCGCGCTGCAGCTTGCCGTGCACTTCGAGCAATCGCGATTCGAGCAGGGGCGCGCGCTGTGCGACCGCGACTGCATTCCACACGATCAAGTTCACGTAGCCGGTTTCATCTTCCATGGTGACGAAGGTCACCCCGCCCGCACTGCCCGGCCGCTGGCGCGTGATGACGAGACCCGCCGTGATCACGCGTTTGCCGTTCCGCTGATCCCACAGTTCCTGCATGGTCAGCACGCCGCGAACTTTAAGCTTGTCGCGCAGCAGCGCCAGTGGATGACGCCGCAGCGTCAAACCGGTGCTGCCATAGTCGGCGACGATGTCCTGGCCCTCGCGCGGCGCACGCAGCAGCGGGATTCCCTCATCGATCGCCGTGGCCGCGGGCAGCAGAGGCATGGCGCGCTCGACGCCGGTCACCTGCCACACGGCGCGATGCCGGTGTCCCGCAAGAGCGGCCAACGCATCGGCGGCGGCGAGCGCCTCGAGATCACGCCGGTCGAGATCTCCCCGCTCGGCGAGATCGGCGATGGAGTCGAAGGCTCGCAGGGCACGCGCGGCCAGCAGCCGAGCCCCGCCATCGGCCGACAAATGCTTCACCATGCGCAAACCCAAGCGCAGCGCCGGCCGGCCATCGGCGCGTCGTTCGAGGGTGCAATCCCAATTGCTCACCGCAACGTCGACGGCGCGGACCTCGACACCATGGGAGCGCGCATCGCGCACTAATTGAGCCGGCGCGTAGAAGCCCATGGGCTGACTGTTGATCAGGGCCGCGCAGAATGCCGCGGGCTCGTAGTGCTTGAGCCACGCGGAGGTGTACACGAGCAAAGCGAAGCTGGCGGCGTGCGCTTCCGGAAATCCATATTCGCCGAAGCCTAGTATTTGCTTGAATATCTGCTGCGCGAAACTCTCCTCGTAGCCGCGCTCGCGCATGCCGTCGATCAATTGACGCTGAAACGGTTCCAAGCCGCCCTTGCGCTTCCAGGCCGCCATCGCGCGGCGCAGCTGATCCGCCTGGCCCGGTGAAAAACCGGCCGCGACGATCGCGAGCTGCATGACCTGTTCTTGAAAGATCGGTATGCCGAGGGTGCGCTTGAGGACTGCCTCGACATCTTTGCTCGGATAGGTGACCGCTTCTTCGCCGTTGCGGCGGCGCAGATACGGATGCACCATCTCGCCTTGAATCGGACCGGGACGCACGATCGCCACTTCGACCACCAGGTCGTAATAATTCTGCGGACGCAAACGCGGCAGCATGGACATCTGGGCCCGGGATTCGATTTGAAACACGCCCGTGGTGTCGGCGCGGCAGATCATCTCGTACACGGCTTTGTCCTCGCCCGGCACGCTCGCCAGATCGAGTGTCCCCGTCATCGCGGCGGAGCCGCCGAAATCATTGACCAGGTGAAACGCGCGGCGAATCGCGCTCAGCATCCCCAAGCCGAGCACGTCCACTTTCAGCAACCCCAAGGCATCGAGATCATCCTTGTCCCACTCGATCACGGTGCGGTCGGGCATCGCCGCATTCTCGATGGGCACGAGTTCATCCAAACGGCCGCGCGCGATGACGAAGCCGCCCACGTGCTGCGAGAGATGGCGTGGGAAACCCAATATTTCTGCCGTGAGGGCGATGAGACGCGCGATCAACGGATCCTGCGGATCGAATCCTGAGGCCCTGATGCGCTCGGGATCGATGCGTTGCCCGTCCCACCATTGCATGCCGCGCGCGAGCCGGTCGACTTGCGCAAGGTCCAATCCCAAGGCCTTGCCCACATCGCGCAGGGCGCTGCGTGGGCGGTAGCAGATGACGGTGGCCGCCAAGGCCGCGCGCTCGCGGCCATATTTCCCATAAATATACTGGATCACCTCTTCGCGCCGTTCGTGCTCGAAGTCCACATCGATGTCGGGCGGCTCGTTGCGCTCCTTGGAAATGAAACGCTCGAACAACATGGACATGCGCGAGGGATCCACTTCGGTTACACCCAAGCAATAACAGACGGCGGAGTTGGCCGCGGAACCGCGTCCCTGACAGAGGATCCCTTGCGAACGTGCGTATTGAACGACATCGTTCACTGTCAGGAAGAACGGCTCGAATTTGAGCTCTGCGATCACGCGCAATTCGTGTTCGATGTTTTCGTGCACGGCCTTAGGTAGGCCGTCGGGGTAGCGCCGCGCACAGCCGCGCATCGTCAATGCGCGCAAGTGACTCGCGGGTGTGGCGCCCGCGGGCACGATTTCCTCGGGGTACTCATAGCGCACTTCATCGAGGCTGAAGTTGCAGCGCTCGGCGATGGCCAGCGTTTGGGCAAGTAGCGGTGCAGGGTACAGCTCCGCCAGGCGCGGCAAGGGCCGCAGACAGCGCTCGCCGTTCGGAAACAAGGCGTAGCCGGCCGCTTGCAGCGGCGTGGTCAGGCGAATCGCGGTCAACACATCTTGCAGGGCGCGGCGGCTGCGGCGATGCATGTGCACATCGCCCGCGGCGACGCGCGGCAACTCCAGCGACTTGCCGAGCGTGTCGAGCGATTCCAAACGGCGCGCATCGAAACCGCCGGTCAAGAGTTCCACGCCGATCCATAGACGGCCCTCGAAGCGCTCGCGCAGCCACCGGCCGTCCTCTTCGGAGCGCGGCGCCTCCTGTCGTTGGGCCCCCTGGCGCGGCGTCCTGTCCGCACCCGGCAGCCAGATGATCAGGCATCCCTCGAGCGCATTCTCGAGGTGGCTGCGCTCGAGCGCGTAGCGGCCCTTGATGTCGGCGCGGCGGGCGCGGGTGATCAAGCGGCAGAGGGCGCCGTAGCTCGCGCGATCGGTGGCGAGCGCGATGAGTTTGAGCTGATCGAGGCAGGTGAGCTCGGCGCCGATGATCAGCGGCAGCCCGTGCTCCTTGGCGGCGACATGGGCGCGCACCACCCCCGCGAGGGAACATTCATCGGTGAGTGCCAGCGCGCGATAATTCAAACGCTTGGCCTGTTCGACCAATTCCTCAGGATGCGAGGCGCCGCGCAAGAAAGAGAAATTGCTCAAGGTATGGAGTTCGGCGTACACGAGTCGGGCGGAGCGATGTCCACCGTTCAAGCGAACACTCCATGCAGATACCAACGCTTGGAGTGACGTTCCTGAAATACCCACAGCCGCGCGCCCTGGGGTTGCTGCTCGCCACCGAGTTGCCGGGCAATGCCATCGATTTGCCGAGCAATGTAATAATCGCGCGCCACGCCTTTACCGTCCCACCAACCGCTCTCGATACGTTCAGGGCCCGCCTCGGCCCGTATGTCCGTTTCGGACAGGGGCAGCGGTGCATCCAGCAACCACACGGGGCGCGGCATGTCGTGGTGGGTCATTACTTGATCAGCCCTCTTACCACCGCTGCCCAATAAAGAGGTCAAACGTAGTTCGTGGACGCGCCGCCAGGCCGCTTCGGGCCGATGCTCGGGAATGGAAATCACCCCGTACACCGCTTCCTCGCCCAAGCGGGCGCGCAGACGTTCCACCAATTGCGGCGCAGTATCGCGGCCGCCGCCGCTTAGTCCTCCGGCGAACGCATCGAGCGATGCAGCCGAGAGCGGCAGCAGGGCGCCGGAGATCAATTCCATGCTGCGCACCGGCGCCTCGAGTTCGAGCCGCGTGAGTTTTTGGGCAAGCACTTCCGCCAAGCGGCGACGTTCACTCGTGATGCTCGCGAGTCCCGCCTGCACACGGGTTGCAGCGATCTCCCGATGGCGCAGTTTCAACCGCAACGTCTGCACACCGGCCTGACGTTCGCGCAAGAACTGTGCACAGCGTTCGATCAACGGTTCGAGCGCCTTCTGCAGATACGCGGCAGTCTCGATCTCCGATTCAAAATCACAGCGCTCGCGAAACCGTTCGCGTGCCACGAAAGCCCGGCGCGGCGCCGGTTGCCGCGCCAGCGCGATGTCGAGGTCCCACACCATCGCAGTCCCCAAGCGGCGCGCGAGACCCGCGCGCGGCAAGCGCAGCAATTCACCCACCCGCGTCACGCCCATGGCGCGCAAGGTTTGCAAACGTTGCGGATCCCAGGCCGTACACGCGATCGGTAACTTCCCGAGGTGACCGGCCAGCGTCCCTAGATCTTCGATGACGACCGGGTGGTCCTCCGCCCCCCGCGCGCACCAGAGCGCCGCCAGGGTCGTGGGGGCTGTGGCGCTTCGAGCCTCGAGCGCTAGATCGCGCCAACAGGCATCGATGTTGGCATGCAAGGTTTCAAGGGGACCCAGTAACTTGAGGCTCCCCTTGATGTCCAGCAACAACGCGTTAGGCGGCTCTATGCTGACGAAGGAGGTGAATCGTTGCGCATGCAGGCAGAGCTTCTGCAAAGGACCGGGGTCGGCTTCGGTCAATGCGGGGAACACTGCGGCATACCACAACTGCCGTGAACGCGGCCGACTCACGGCTTGCGGTGTCTGCAGAACACCGCGCGCGCGCCGCAGCGGCTCCTGAGCGGGCTGCACCGGCGGCGGCAGCGCGGCGGCGGTTGCAAGCGCGATCGGCGGCGCCGGTGCAGCGGCGGTTGCAGTTGCAGGCGTCATCGCCGGCGCCGGTGCGGCGGCGGCAAATAAATCTGCCGTCCGGGATTTCGCTGTTCGAGATTTCATATCGCAAGATCGACAGGCCCGGGTCGGCCGCCTTGTACTTTGAGTAGATCGAGATGCGGCTCGTACTCGCCGCGAGTCACGAGCAACCGCAGGCTGGCGGGCGATGACTCAAACCGATGCCGCGCGGGACGAAACAACACGCCGAGTGCGCCGCCCTCTTCGGCCGCGAGCTTCAAACGCCGCAGCCATCGATCATCGGTGCCTTTCAACCACAGCAGCACGGCGGCGCAGACACCTGAACTCAAGGCCTGTTCAGCAGCCCACAGCGCCTCTGTGGCGTTAGCGGGCCGCACCACCAACAGACGCGACAGTTCGATCCCTTGCTGGGCTAAGGCGGGTGCGTAAGGCTCATAGGGCGGCGCTATCCAGACGAGCCACGGAGCGTCTACCGCGCCCGAGTCGGATGTCCTGGCGGGGTCTGCGGGGCTTGGGGCTGCAGTGCTGGGGGCTGCGGTGCTGGGGGCGGTCCCGCGTTGAGAGGCCACCAGGGCCGGTAAAAACAGCTGGACTTCGCCCAAGCCGGTGTCGTCGAGCAACACCTCGATGAGCGACGCCGTCGGCCACCCGCCTCCCGGTAAGCGCGCATCGAGGGCGCTTCTCCCGGTGGACCAAACCGGACGAGTGGGGGCGGCCGAGGCGCCTTTTAACCTCCAGACGCGTGCATCGGCCAAAACATCCGCAAGCGACGATGGGTCACGCGGCATCCACGTCTTTACCGCGACGAAGCACTCCGACGACCACCCCTTCGATGAGCATGGGTTGTTTTTTCAGATCGACACGGATGGGTTCGAAGTCGGCATTTTCGGGCAGCAGCCACACGATGGTGCCTTCCTGACGATAGCGTTTGACGGTCACCTCGTTTTCCAAGCGCGCGACCACGATTTGTCGATTGCGCACCTCGGGCGTGCGGTGCACGGCCACCAGATCACCATGCAGGATGCCGGCATTTTTCATACTCATGCCCTGCACTTTCAGCAGGTAATGGGGCGTTGGCTGAAAGAGTTGCGGATCGATTTGATAGCGCCTTTCGATATGCTCTTCGGCCAGGATCGGACTGCCGGCGGCGACACGTCCGATGAGCGGCAGACCCAATTGTTCGCGCAGAATGTCTTTCAGTTGGATGCCGCGTGAGGCGCCGGGGATGAGATCGATGACGCCCTTGCGCTGCAAGGCTCGCAGGTGTTCCTCGGCGGCATTCGGCGATTTGAAGCCGAGCGTGCGGGCGATTTCCGCTCGCGTGGGCGGCATGCCGTTTTCCGAAATCGCGTCTTGAATCAACCTTAAGATCTGGGTTTGACGGGGAGTGAGGTCCGACATGCATCACCTGTATATGTGGCCAGTGACTGTTATTATATACAGTCTGAGGGCACTGGCAAGCCCTTCTGAGGCGCGGTAACTTCCCGCTGCGTCCTCAATCAACGGCCTGCCATGACGAAAAAACCTCGACACCATTCCCCAAAAGCCTCCGACACCTCCCAAGACCCCTCCCCCGAAGCCGCCCGCGACCGCCTGTTAGGCATGGATCAGCCGATCACGCGGCGCGATTTTCTGAACGGCATGGCCTTGAGCGCCGGCGCCGCCGCATCTGCGCCACTATCTCCCGTACTCGCGGCGGCCTCCCTGACCGACCCCGCGGTCGCGATGCCCGACCGAACCGAGCAAGCAGCGTCCGAGCTGCCGCACGCCGCGCAAGACGCCTTCGGCTACTACCCGCCGCTGCTCACCGGCATGCGCGGCAGTCACCCGGGTTCATTCGAGGACGCGCATGCACTGCGCGACGGCCGCACCTGGCCCGCCGCCACGGATACCGGCGAGGAATACGATCTGATCGTGGTCGGCGGCGGCATCAGCGGCCTCGCCGCCGCGCATTTCTTTCGCGCCCAGACCTCCGCCGGCAGCCGCATCCTCATTCTCGATAATCACGATGACTTCGGCGGCCATGCCAAGCGCAATGAATTCAATCTCGACGGGCACCTGAATTTGATGAACGGCGGAACCTTGCTGATCGACAGTCCGCGGCCCTACGGCCCGATCGCCGCGGGGCTGTTGACGACGCTCGGCATCGACGTTCCGAAACTCATCAAGACCACTCAGCACTGGAAATTCTACGAACAGAGAGGCTTGCAGCGCGGCGTGTTCTTCGATCGAGAGACCTTCGGTGCGGACAAACTGGTGGTCGGGGTCGACATGAAGCCGGTACGCCAACTCCTCGCGGATTCGCCGCTGTCGATGCGCGCAAGGGAAGAAATCGCGCAGATCGAGGAGGCGCATATCGATTACATGCCGGGTCTTTCCTCCGATGAAAAGAAACAACGCCTATCCCGCATGAGCTATGACGCATTTCTGCGCGACATCGTGCGCGTCGATCCCTCGGTGCAGACATTTTATCGCGCCCGCTCCATGGACGAGCAAGGCGTCGGCACCGATGCGCTCAGCGCGCTCGACTGCCGCACTCTCGGGCTGCCGGGATTTCAGGGCATGAGACTCGAGAAGGGATCGATCGCGCGTATGGGCTACACACCGGCCGGCTACGAGGACACCGGTGGATCACTGCGGCTGCATTTTCCCGACGGCAACGCCACCATTGCTCGGCTGCTGGTCAGAGACCTGCTGCCGCGCGCTGTTCCGGGCAAGAGTGTCGAGGATGTGGTGACCGCGCGCGTCAACTACGCGCAACTCGATCGTCCAGATTCGCGCGTGCGCGTGCGCTTGAACAGCATCGCCATTCGCGCGCAGCACATCGGGGACCCCGCCGACGCGAAGCAGGTCGAAGTCACCTACCTGCGAAGCGGCCGCCCGTTCAGCGCCCGCGCGCGCGCTACGGTGCTCGCCGGCTACAACATGATGATTCCGTATTTGTGTCCGGAGCTGCCGGAGGCTCAAAAAAACGCACTGCACAAGTTGGTCAAGACTCCGCTGGTGTACACGACGGTGGCGTTGCGCAACTGGCGGGCGTTCGACAGGCTCAAGCTCCACACTGTCTATGCCCCGGGGGCATATCACACGAGTTTTCGGCTCAACCCTCACGTCAATATCGGGGCCTATCAGAGCATGAAATCGCCGGATGATCCGATCCTCGTGCACATGGTAAAAACCCCGTGCAAGCCGGGTTCCGGATTATCCGAACACGAACAGAATCGCGCCGGCCGCGCCGAACTCTTGGCAACGAGCTTCGAGACGTTCGAGCGAAATATTCGCGATCAACTGGCCCGCACACTGGGGGATGGCGGCTTCGATCCGGCACGAGACATCACGGGTATCACCGTGAATCGCTGGCCGCACGGTTATGCGCCTGAATACAATCCGCTGTGGGATCCGGACGGTCCGGAAGCCGAACGACCGAACGTCATCGGGCGTGCGCGCTTCGGTCGCATCGCCATCGCCAATTCGGACGCGGGCGGCGCCGCGTACACCGACTCGGCGATCAATCAGGGGCATCGAGCGATCACCGAATTGGTGCACGGCGTGCTGTAAAACTTACATTCCGCACCGCATTCTTAATCGCGATTTAATTTGTTTCGAATAGAAGTTAATATAAATAGTCGCCGCGAAACGACAATTAGCGATTTCCAGTTGCATTCGACCCGCGAATTTGGCTTGATGTGCGACTGTGTTGCAACGCAGCCGGGTCTAAACGTGAGACTGGCGCTGATTGTGGCGGCACTTCGGACTTTAGGACTTTCCGATACTTGGACTTTCCGATACGAATGAATTAACCCTAGGGGAATATTGATATGACTTTGACCACCACTCTTAAGGCTTCTCTGGCCGCTGCCTGCGTAATTGCATTCGCAGGCTGCACCGATCTGAAGCCGATCCAAGCCCAGATCGATGATCTGAAATCACAGGTCAGCAAACTGCAGAGCGACACGGCGAAGGCCTCGAGCGATGCGGCGGCTGCCAACAGCGCGGCTGCGAGTGCGGCATCGGCTGCTTCCGGCGCGCAGAGCACCGCGAATCAGGCATTGTCGACTGCTCAGGCGAATTCGACCGCCATTGAAGCGATCAACGAGAAGATCGATCGCATGTTCAAGAAGTCAGTGTCGAAGTAAATCGAGTTTTTCGATACTCGGGCGCCGCGGGTAACACCGCGGCGTTTTTTTTTGCGCGGGCACATGACGCGATTCGAGCGTTCGTAAACGCTGGCCCGCGAACGGCATCATCGGGCGAACGGGCTCAACTGTCCGATGCCATATCAATTGATGCCATATCAATTAATGATATGTTACTGCTGCCGAGACTTGCGCTCTCGCGTGAAGGTCCACCAGTCTCGGGATTCGCCGGTACA
>Ga0209611_10006539_pt1 | contig 19015 bp, 5 predicted proteins | sample S1TSphgellanicum_3_FD_187693 | JGI IMG/M metagenome (GOLD analysis project Ga0209611, IMG submission 187693) | Host-associated microbial communities from peat moss isolated from Minnesota, USA - S1T2_Fc - Sphagnum magellanicum MG (SPAdes) (version 2) | ecosystem: Host-associated > Plants > Peat... | reverse complement strand
CCCCCCAACTATCGAAAGAACCGGCGGTTATATAGAAGAGCGTGTTTTCGGAAATTTTCAAAACTTTCGGGAACCAAGGTTCAAAATGTCAAAACCGGGGTTTTGAGTTTTCTCACGTCAAGTAAGGGAGTAAATACCCGGACTGATAACATGAGGGTACACACAGCTGGTTTTGATACCAGCACAACGTCGGTCAGGACCACTACGCGTTCGGGGTGGTTGGAGTGGCGTAGCCACGGGTGTCCGAAGGTCACGGGTACCACTAGTCATTCATGAACAACACAAATCAATTTTGATCACTTGAATATTTTTAAAAACACAATTAAAATAAACCATCATGATGTGGTTCATTTTGAAATTTGTAGATCATTTCCAATCACCCATGGATGCCATAAATCATTTTTAGTTGTTGGGAAACCCCAATGGTGGAAATCATTTCTAGTTGCCCATAGATGTCCTAGGTCATTTCAACTCACCTATGGGTGGAAGATATCATTTTTCATTGCCCATTGATAGCATCGATCATTTCCACTAGCCCATGGAAGACAAAGATAACTTCTAGTTAGTTTTAAATATTAATAAAAACATTGGACATAGTTTCTGGTCACCAATGGAAGGCATTGATCATTACCTATTAACAATGAAAAATGGAGATCACCCATGATGTTTTTGACCACCCAAAATGGAAAGTATAAAAATAACCAATGGTGCAAATCTATCTATGAAGCGAGGTAATTTGTTTGTTTTGTTTTGTACCAATGAGATCCACCAAACCGAGATGCTTTAGATTGCATTCTCGGTCTCTTTGGAAAGCTCTTGAGGAGGAGGTGCATCAGCTTGGTTTCATGGCATTTAAACTTCCAGTGTAAAAGTTCTTGAATATTGAATGATTTTTCACTATAAATTAAATTAAATTAAATCGTAGTTGAAAATTTTGGAAGAATTGGAATCTGCCTTTGGTGTTATTGGAAAGATCTCAATGAGGAGGATTTAATGGAATTTATTTGGTAAGATTTGGATTCAGAATGTGGGATATTGATCTTTAAATGATTTTTTCCACTAAAAATTCAAGTAAATTCCAAAAAACCAGATTTTGGAAGGAAAACTTAGTTGAGGACCTGGTAACATTTGGACCAACAGCACATGCCACACTAGTCATTTCTAGACTCAGACCATTAGTTTTATTCATATTCATACTTCAATGAATTAAATAACCTATGAGTGAAAAACAATGAGGAATTTTTTTTTCAAATGAATTTAGGACAGGGAAGTCAGTATGGGCATCAAGTATGATGAACAAGTTGACAAATGTTGACATTGCAATTGACATAAATTTGACACATCATCTCAATTTGATGACCTTGCTTGTCCAATGGCCATACATTCTTAAAGGATTTGAATGAAAACTTATTGGGAATTTGATCAAACACATAGAACACATCAAGACCTTGCCTATTTCAAGGCAATTTTATTTCACCATCTTTCTACACAATTGTGTCAATAATTTGATTTAAAATCTGTTTCTTTCTCATCAAATAAATGGATCCTTTTTAATTCATTTGCTCGAAAGTTTTTGGAACTTGTATGGAAATTTCCCCTTGGTACATAATCTCAGGTGTTGCATTTAAACAACACAAAAACAATGAAGTGCTACAATGAAACCATTCCTGTTACGGAATGCTTGTGTTATAGGAAGGTCCTTTTTATTTTGTCTACATTGATGTCATGTGAACACTTGCAGGACTTTCAACATTGCAATATGAAACAACAAATCTAGTGTTTGGTTTATAACGCTTAGTGATAAGCAAGCATCCAAGTTGATGGATAATCGGATGCTACACAATTAGATATCTAACATCTATTTATGAAGGAAGGTAGTTTGTTTGTTTTGTTTTGTTTGTACCGATGAGATCCACCGAACCAGGATGCTTCAGATCGTGTTCTTGGTATCTTTGGAAAGCTCTTGAGGAGGAGGGTTGCATCGGCTTGGTTTCATGGCATTGGACTTGTGCTGCAAAAGTTCTTGGATATTGAATGATTTCTTCACTGAAAATTAAATTAAATCATAGCTGAAAATTTCGGAGGAATTGGAGTGTGCCTTTGGTGTTGTTAGAAAGATCTTGATGAGCAGGATTTAATGGAATTTATTTGGTAAGATTTGGATTCAGAATGTGGGAGATATTGATTTCCAAGTGATTTCTGCTGCTGAAAATTCAAATAAACTCTAAAAATCCAGGTTTTGGAAGGAAAACTCAGTTGAGGACGTGGTAGCACTTGGGCCAATGGCACATGCCACACTAGTAATTATGAAATCATGAGAGAGGAGTCAACAGGATGGGTCAAGTTGCAAAAGACTCACTAAAAAAATTTGCTTTTATTTATGCATAACTTGTTGCTATTGAAATTAAAGACAATTATCCAAAATGCATTTTTTCTTGGAGATAGGTGGAAAAATCACAATTCCAAAACTACTGGAAGGCCAAGTGTGCTTTTTTACTTTCAAACATTTGATATAAGAATTTGCAAAGTTTCCCAGAAATGAAAAAATAGACACAAGAATTTACCCTAGAGAAACAAGAATTTCTAAAAGTTACCCAATTTTATGGGGAAAAAGCAACAAAATTTGTCAGAAAACAATTAAATTGATATGAAGGTTAGTAGTTAGAACTTAGTAGGCTTAACTTGATGGAATTCCTAAAATAATACATGTAGTACTATGGGTGTGGACAATGGTAGACAATGTTGACAACAAAATTGACATTCCCAAGGCATTTCTAACTTTTGCTCACAAATGGAATCTCAACCTTTTGTAAGAACATGGGGGTTCATGACAATACTCCACTACATCATGGACAATACCTAAGACAAAATTCTAATATCATGGGACTAATCAAATGAAGGGCCTGACAAATTCAGTCGACAAGTATCCGCTACTTGGATGTGACTTTTGCACCATTGACATTGGGCATGTTCTTGTGAAATACCCTAGTACCTAGGCTAGTTCGGGAGCAAGCTATGCAATGATTTTATTTTTTCAGTAAGTCATATTTGCCAGTAATAATCATTTTTTACAATTCATCATTATACTAAATAATATGGCTATTCTGCTTGAGAACTTCATTCAGATTTGTGGCATGGCAGGAACAAATTTTTCAGAATTTTTGGCAATTCCAAAATGTAATTAATTAGTGCCTAACCAGCCTAGGTACCAAGGGTAGTTTAGATAGACAATGAAGAGATTTCACAGTAATTGTTGATAGGCTTTGTGAAGGAACATGGAAATGAACCCTAGCTGTTAGCACCAACGGAAACATAATATAAAATTGAAATGTAAAGTTCCAGAATTTACAATTATGATATTATGAAACCCAAATCCAACATGTTTATGGTTATGCTTTGGATGGACATCAACATGTAATCAAGAAAAGGGGTTTTTTATTGTACATCTTTTGGTACATTCTTTGAAAAGACAAAATGATGCCAAAGTGAAAACCAGAAGATGACAAGCTCCATGTCTAAGAAGGTACAAAACATAACTTAAAGAACTCTTTCATTGTTAGGTACTATATGATAGGGTGCTATTTGCCTTTTTCAAGACGTAGGTTGCAAATGCACAGAGAGAGAAGACAAGTTTGCAAATGCACAATTGTGTAATGCACCTCCATCAATCTATAGTTTTTGGATTTGGTTTTTGAGCCAAGATTTACTTTATTAACATCCACTTTATGGCATATGTGTAAAATGAAAAATTGGAGTCATTGAAGACATATTCGTAATCCTTTGTATTATACTATAACGCCAGTGCTTAAGACGTTGGACAATCACAGTAGGTTTTGTAGTGGACTATCGTCAGTACTGGCAATGCCCTGGCATCTGAGCTTTACAGGGTATGAACTGAGGCTGGAGCAGGGCATTACCCAGCATAATAACCAAAGCTCACACATCCGGCAGGCCCTTCAACTGATATGAGTAAGCTTCTACAGTACCAGTGGAAGGGCTTGCCCTCTGTATGGGGACATTTCACAAAATGAAATGCCTGCCAACAGAGTTATTACACAACTCATTTTGTTGATTTTTTAACTATTGCATGTACATAAGATGTACTATCTCATTATAGGGTTTTGTATTACCATAGTACAAGGGCAGCTTCAGCACATATTTGCTGAATACTTAATTAATTTTGAAGATTCCATTTCAAAAATATATATATTTCAGAATATTCCAAAACGTTCTCCATTTTCCTCCACAATAATTTGTTCTTTGACAACAGTACTTTTTGAAAGTTTAAGAGTTTCTAAAAATAATATATTTTGTCCTGAAGCTGCCAAGGTACTGCCGTATGAAGACTTGCTTTACTGATGCCAAAAACTCATTTTGATGATGTTTGCAAACTTGGGATTCTAGAGTGCATGCATTTTCCATCCCTTTTACAGGATGCTCCCAAAATTTGGGGTCAAGGACTCCTGCCTCATGCCAAGCCCCTCATTTCAGATTGCCCTTGGGCATTACTGTACAGTTACTTGACCACTAGCCTTCTCCAGGTAGCTATGTTGTCTCATCCTAAAGCACTCAGAGGAGTTCTGTTGTGTATGTATTTGGAAGGTACCTTATATCCATGAATATGGATCTTAGATTCATGTATAGGTATAAGGTCCCTAGCACTCCTAAACAGTACACACAAGTTCCGTCCTACCACCTCACAATCTAGGTATGTTTAGGCTTATGATAAGGTTTGCCTTGTGCTCTAAATCAGGTAAAAAAGCCCACAGGTTGGCAACATTCAAAATGTTAGGCCAGTCTCAGCTATTGCCTCATCCTATGCCCCTTGTTTTGAGAATGCACCTTGGGCTTTACCCTATACTTAAAAGATTTTCTTCTAATTACATATAGTTGGCTTCCATAAAGACCTGTGTAGAGTTTCATAGTGTCCACAGAGGACATGTTACAGGAATTTTCCTCTGCAAAGGATGGACATTTCAAAAAAACACACATAATGCTTGTGATTGTCACCCTGAGGATGAGGGGATTACACCACCCCCGTCCCCCCCCGGCGCCCTTTTGGGGTGTGGCTTTGTGAGCTACTCAGCCAGCAGGTTAGGAGTTCAAATCCCAACTGGTCCCCCCTCTCCGCAGGCTCTGTGAGGACAGTCAGCTACCCTTGTGGTTAGGGTTGAGCTTGTGTTGGCAGAGTTATCAATACGAAAAAGGGTTGTTTTTCAGGCTTTCTGGTCGTTGACTTGCTAGACTTCAGAAAGAAAAAAATTGAAAATCATCAGATTTTGTACTAAGTTCCAGCAGGGTAGCATATAATATAGAAGGAGGCTTTTTTTTAATCCCTTTTTTGGGTTTGTAGCCCTTTTCACTTTAATAATCTTATGGGGATCATTGCGACCTCCGCTACAATACAAATTTGGAAAACAAAAAAGCACCGTTTGAGGGTGTCTGTGCTCTGCTGTACCAGCGGAAGTTTTGCCTTACCGCCTACCTACTGAGACAGGTGGGCTACCAAGAACTCATTAGTAATTACTGAACTACTTGCCTGACACTACTTGTTGGACAACAAGTTTTCATTTCCGAATCAAAACCAAGACTCACGCAAACACCTAAGCAAAAACAAAACAAAAGACCTGAAACTATTTGGGTGAGTTTAAGAAAACAAACACTAAAGAGGAGCAACAAATGAAATGTGGAGTGGTTTATGATGATGCACTTTGACCATCGGGCTTCTGGACTTCAATGACCCAAGACCGGGAAGGCTATAGGGTCTTGGTTAATTGAACTCCGTTGACTCCTCAAGTAAATCTCACATGTTGCTTCCCTTGGCTTTCTTGGCAAAACCCCTAGCCTTTTTTTTAAAAAATTTCCGCATGCCAACCTTTCCCCATCCTCGCTGACTCCCAACCCATTCCCAACAACTTTCACATTTCCAGACCACCCTGGGGAAACACATCATTGTCCTCCATGGGGGAAAACAATGTTTGCGGCAAAAACCATCATTAGGCGCAATCACATAAAGCTCCCCTAGAACAACCACTAGAAGATCTTCTCCCCCAGGGCATGAATATTTGCTTTGGGCACCTGCTTCTCCTAGGGGCATCCTTCCTCACTCAGGGAACCATGCAATCCCTCCATGCACCATTCCCCTAAGGATTCCCAACTTCCCTGATGCTCCAAGATCCCTCCTTCCTTGGGAAGAAACTACATCTCCCCTAGAAAACTATGCACCCTCACTGAGGAAACATCGTTCTTGCTTAGCCCCAGTGATTTTTCACATATCCTCGTGCAATTTTTATTTCATTCACATGGTTTTCAAAGTTTAAAGTTTCATCAAGATCTCATTATTGTGCCCCCCAGATGGATTTTGTCAAAAAGTTCGCATTCTTTGAATGTTGTCGGTTCCATGTCCCGATGACCCCTGCATGTGACCTATGTAGTTCCCCCTTCCACTCAAATTAAAATTGGATAGATAGTGCAATCTTGTTATTACTCTTTCCATGGACCATAAGGGATTTGCACCTACTTGACAAGGGTAAATTGGTTTTAATTTGGTTCTATTTCCACTTTAAATTGCACATTACATTTTGTTCCCTATCTCATATTTGAGCTTGTGTTCTTACTTTTACACCTTGCACATTTGCTTTCCTTGTAGTTAAGTTTTGGATGAATTTTCATTCAAAACATTTACTATTAGTGTATCAATTGCGAATTTGATGGTGCATCTATGAAGTCTAGTGGTGCATTGGAGACCTTAAAAGTTAACTTTGTGTATTTGTACTTTGAATTATAACACCCTCTCAAAAATAGTTTTAGTTGTTACAAATTTTGCTAGGTGAAAACATAAACAACTAGGCATGGCTTCTTCATGCATTGTGCATACATAATCATTCCATGGTAAAAAATACCTAATTTTCTAATGGCAAGTGTAATCAACCTATTGAAGAAACACAATTTTGTTTCCAGGGATGATTGTCAGTTCCTCTAAGTTCACTCAAAGCATTTAGAATCAATAGTTGCCTCACAATGTTGACATATAATGTGCATTTGGACATGAAAATGAAAGGGTGAAAAAACTAGTAATTGATTGACTAAAAAATCAACTCATTGGATTGGTTGAGAAGGCAACCTTTATGAAAAATGAAATGAATGCACAACAAACCTATCAAGACAAAATGCTAATATGGCTTTAAAGGTGGGCAAAACTATGTTGCACCTAATTTGCACTATTCCATTATTATTACATGGACCATGTTGACAACCAAGGTGTTCCATGTCATGTCCATCGAGCCACAATGTTTAAGGGTCTACACGTATAATATGCATTATGTTTGGGTCAAACCATGAAAGATTGAATCATGGACAATATTAAGCCATTCTGTTTGCTACACATGTGATGGAAAACATGAACAACATTGCTTGAGCAAGATCCCATTAAAAAATTGTGGATTTGTAATCATTTCAAGTACTCTTACATGATATTCACATTATTATGGATATGTACGCTAGTTTGGAATACAAACATCACAAGGGTGTTGAAACTAACATCAAGTTTTAAATGAATGCAAATCTGAAAACATATTCTATTTTTCAATAGAAAAGCCCCCCTTTCGCAATTATGTCTATTATTATTTTTTAACTAAAAAATATAGTTGAAAGGAACAAATGTAGTTGCAAAGTATTTTTTGTAACTAGGAAATGTTTTTTTCAACTACAAACCAAAAAGTCAACAAGTACAAATCGAAAATGACATTGTAGTTGAAAGTGTCATCCACATGTCAACATCACAACAATAGCCACTATTTACAATTTCAATTGCAAACCACATACCACTATAATTAAAAATTGTTTTCAATTACTCTCGACTGGTGAATGAACCTATGAAATTACCCAAAAATCTAATTGTAATTTTGATAAGGTTGCAACTATGTAAGTTGAACATCTAGTTAGTGGTTTGGTGACATGTGGCACATTCACAATGTTGACACATGACACATTCATAAAGTTTGGGGTCAATGAATAGTTAAATGACATGTAGCACATCCACATCCATAGGCTAGGTTATGTGGTGCTTGAACATTGGTCACTTAACTTAACCATAGGTTATATCTAAACCTAGTAACTTAAGCTAAGCTTAAACATAGGCCATTTAACTTATGCTTAAACTAAGGCTAGACCTAAGCACCCATGTTAAGCCTAAACCTTGGCCACATGGCATTTGACAAATGAAATCCTATTTGATTTGGTTTACCTTTTAGGGTTGAACCTTTTTGATTGATCATCCCAAATGGTTATTACATGTTCATGATTATTGTGTTTCTTTAACAACTTTAGTGCATTTTTTTATATATTCGGATTTTTGGAATGAAAGCCAAACAACATGGAATAAACATTTTAATTATAACCTAGGTGTAGCCTAATTGCAACTCAAATAATTATAATTTAGTTGCAACCGAATTACAAATTGGTCTAAACTTAAACCTAAACTAATAATCTATTTAACTTAATATAATAAGAAAAACATAATTTCTGCAATTATATAATAATTTATTAAATATCCTTACTACTATTTTGATCAATATTATAATTTATTAAATAATAATAAAATAATAATTTAAAATTTTTTGGAATTAATAACCAACATTAAAATAAAAATTATAATTCCAAAAAAAATTTAATTGTATATCATTACTTGATATATTGTAAACAATAATTGAATTTACATAGAAATACTAAATTATTCATGTATTGAACATACAAATTATTAAGTTGATTTAAATTTCAAATTTTCATTTTCAAATTAAAGTGTAATATTTATATGCACAAAAAAATCATCATACATAATCATTCATTTGTGTGTGTGTGTGTGTGTGTGTAGCTTAATAATTAATGAATTTTTATTGTAATTTAAAAATATATTAAAATGTCATATGTGTAAAAATGAATAGACATTAAAGTTCCAAAAAATAATTAGTTATGTATCATTACTTGATTTGTTGTAAACTAACATTTGATTTCCATACATGAATAAATTACATATATTTAACATAAAATATTACAAAATTATATTTTATAATTTCCTTAAATTATATTTTGAAATTAAAACTTTAATACTTATATGCACCAAAAAATATTTGCATTATACATAAATATTCATTTACACAAATAAAATTTACATATAGTTTAATGTTAATGGAATTTTATTACAATTTTTAAAAATATTAAAATATCATGTGTATGAAAATGAATAAACATTAAAGTTCCACAAAATCATTAATTATGTATCATTATTTGATATGTTGTAAACTAAAATTCGATTTACATAGGATAATAAATTTAATGTATTGAACTTACACATTATTACAAATTTATATTTCAAAATTTCCTTAAATTTTATTTTGAAATTAAATTCTAATATCTATATACACCAAAAAAATAACCATTCCTCCATACAAATAAAATTTAGATGTAATTTAATGTTATCATAATTTTAAATAAATATTAAATAATATACGTATAAAATTAAAGTTGCTTAAATTAGTTTTTTAACCTAGTTGAGAGAAATAGTCATAACAAAATTGCAAACAAGATTGTTTTTCATACATCCTCTAAACATTTTATAATCATCCATATATGTGTGTTGATGGTGTCACCAAAATAGTTGAACACTAATCAATGTTTTGACTACATGCCAACTAGAGCACCTTAAATGCCAAAAATATTTCAACATTGGTTCCTTAGTCAAAACATGTTTCACATTGTTTACCAACATAGTTGGGCATTCAACTTGGAGATATTGTTGATGTCGGGAATATTTGGCAAATGACTACCAAGTTGAAAAATGTTTTCAACTATATAACAATATAGTAGATAAGTTGATTTAATTAATATTTATTATAATTTTATTTAAAATTTTAAAGAATCCTAGGTGCAACATAATTGTAAATGACATGTAGTTGAAAACATTTTGGTTAAAAAAGGGGGATTTTCTACTATTCATTTCCAACAAGAATTGATTAGCTCAACATCATTTGGGCTCAATTTCAATATCAACATCTAAATTCCATAATTGAGAAAACTTGCATTAGATTTGGGGCATCAAAAGGTCATTGCTTGTGATGTAACATATTTTGGAACTTGAATGACAAAAAGGTATTGTCACCAATTTCCATTTGATGCTTACCATTAACACATGATTAATGTCAATCACCATGGTCTTTTGAACTAATTTACAATTTTTTTGTGCTAGTTCATGTTATAGACATTGATTGTTAAATTGAATGAATGGAAAAATGAAATTCATATTGTTTTGATTGTGTTAGCTTAAAATAAGAACTTGGATGTTTAGCCATGGTGACAACAAGCCAAACTCCAATAATATTTTCCTAAATGGAATGTAAATGGGTGCAAACACAATAAAAGGAGCTATAAGGTGTGTGAACAATGTTTTAAAATAAATTTTTAATCTTTGAAAAATCACAAAAGGAGCATAATAAATTGGATTATCAATTTTTTTTCTTTTTAGGTTCCATTACTTGCTAGGTTTCAATTTTCAAAACTTGATGCAAATTGATGATGTTTCAAGAATCCTTTTCCATGTTGAAAACAATTATGGATAACGTTTTGTTTTTTTCAATTGTTTTTTTTTGTTATCAAATGTGCACCAATCATTCTCAAAATTGAAGAGGATCTTAATCTTGATGGTAGAAAAAAAAAATCACTTGAAATTGATGAATTCATTTTAAAACACATTTGAATGCATTTGTTTCAAATGTATTGTTGACCTTGAAAATGATCAAATTTGATAATGTGTCTTTGACAAAAAATATTGATTTTTATGTTATTCCAAAGGATTAGCACTTGAACTAAAAGTGTATTTTAAGAATTTTTTATATTTTTTATATATTTTAGGAAGCACTTAAGGTAAAGGGTAAATTTTCATAGTTTACTATTAAATAATGGCATATTTTGAGGATATTCTAGGTATATTGTCAAACATATTAGGTATCTTTATGTATATTATTGCAATGAATTTTAGGCACCTTATTTACATTTAAGTTTTTTTTAAAATGTTTTTTCAATGAGTTTCATTTGAATTTTTTTTGCACATTGTTTGGAATAAAATGGAAGTGACCTCCTTGTGGTGTTACCTAACAATGATTATCATCATAGAATTTACCTTCAAGGAAAAATAATCAAAATTAAATTCTAACATGGAATCCCAATAAAACTATATATGTTAATGCAAGAATTTCTTAGTCTAGCTAACCTAGTGGGCAACCTAGTAATTTCTAATTACTAGTTGTAGGTATTCATTTATTTTCTCCCATTTATCAAGAAATGAAGCTACTTGAGTAGATAATCCTTGAAAATAAGGTGATTGGCATGAATTTGCCAATTAACTAAAGATTTTTGAAGGATATTAGGATATTAAGAGCCTATTTTGTAGGAGGGATGAAATGCCTTTATGTCTTATGAGTGATGGGGAATTCAAGTGAGTGGGGAATTTTTCATTTTTTCTTCATTTTCTTTTGTGTGGCTTCCTCATTATCTCATTATTGCTTATTACTTCTTGGAGATTAGGAAGAAGGCTAAAAAAAATTATATTTTTGTTGTTAGGAAATAAATACATTATGTTCCATGAAAGTATTGAAGGTACTTTTTTTTTGTTTCATTTTGTTTAGAGGATGAAGGCCCACTACTACAAAATGTGGGTTTCAATAGGCCCTTTTAAATGAACTAGTGCCCACTAGGTCCCATTCAATGGTATTGGTGAATTCACTCAAAATCTAGTGAAATCAAATGGCATACATGGACACATTTTGTTGTAGTGAAGCAATAGGTTTGCCATGAATATTGGGTTGCAAAAGTGCTATGAAGTGGTTGGAAGGTAGTTAGCTTCTAGCTTCACCTTGAAATTTTGGAAATTGTTTGGAAATGTTTGTTTTTGGTTTTCTTTGATTTATTATATAAAAGGTAGGACTACCTTCTATTGGGCAGTCCCTTGGTTAAGTGATTTTTCATGTTTTCATCCACTTTTACCTAACAACCTTCATCTTATGTGAATTTAAGTTATTAGGTTTATAATTAACCAAGAATGTTATTTCATGAGCTTATGAGTATGAATATGAATAGGTGAGCATGAGCAAGGGAACATGACCAAATTTTTTAAATAATATTTTTCCCATGTTGAAAGAATATTTAAAATATATTCTACCGCACCTAGAATAGAATATTTGTTGACATGGAAGAATATTCTATGTGTCATGGATGAATGATATTTATGGATGAAAATGTGCATGAAAAATGAAAATGGATGAACTTTTTATGAGCAATAAGATACATTCCAAACATAATACAAGAAATTTATGTGGGTTTATTGTGAATAATTCAACATATGAAATGTTCAAATTACATTTGAATTAACATTTCAAATTCCATAAATACCAAATATATTCTAGCTTTGTAACATCCAAACCATATAAAATTTGAAATTAAATCAAATTTAGTGGCACAAAAATATGTTGACCCACCAAGAGGTGTGTGCCAATTGAAACATTACTTATCCACCACAAAGATGTATGCAACAATTAGGAATTGAAATAATATCAAGCACCTTAAGACATCTTACCATTTTGAACTCTTTTTTATTTTCAATTGTTCTTTCAACCCCTTGGCAACTTGCGCAATGAAATTGCATTCTTTTTCATTCTACTACTAATTTGCATGCAAAATACCTCAATTTGCATTATTTGCATGGGTAATTGCTAGTTGCATCTTTTGTTCTTCAACTGTGTGCTTGCAATTGTAAAACCTCTTTACTCCAGTGGCAAAAAGAAAATTGTCACCAACTGTCACACTAAACACATTGCACCTTAATCTCAAGCATACTAAAAAGAATTTGTGAGATGACAAAAAAACCGTTGGAATATCCAAAAGATAATACCAAGCTAAACCCCGTCAAGCATTTGCTTGAATTCAAAACATGGTGAATAAAATGGAAGAGAGTAATTAACAAAATAGTGGAATGGGTGGCATGGTGATGGGCTAATGCAAAGATGGACGAAGAAAGTCTTTTTATAATGAAGCAAAATGTGAGCATTTCCAAGGATGATATCACTAGGAGAAAAACCCCATTTTTCAACTATGTTTTCATTCAACTACTTTTTAGCTATCATTTATATTTGCAAACATCACTTTCAACTACAAAATGGTTTTTGCAACTCAAAAATGACATTGTCAATGAATTTCCAAAATAGTCGACAATGTTGAGTCAACTTTACAACATAGTTGAAAACAACATACATGTGTCAATTTGTGGGTTAATGTTGAAGTGACAACATTTTAGTTGAAGATGACATACATTTTAATTGACACAACATTTCAACAGTAAAATGTTGACTGGCCTTAGTTGATTCCATGTTGGCAAGTCAATGGATGAACTTCATCCACCTACATGTCACGTCATGGAGGAAGGGCATGAAATTTTGAAATTTTGAATATTATTCAATTATATTATAACCAATGGAACATTGACACATGTCACATGGGCATTCATGGTCCACCATCAAACTAAATTATTTGATGTGTGCCATGTGTATGGTTTCAAAATCTTGAAATTATTGATTTATTAAAAATGTCAACATATGATATTGTGCCACATGGACACTTATGTTACACACTTGCATGACACATGGCATCTTGTTGTTTGTAAATCATCCAACATATGTGAAGTCGAGCCAAAGTAAAGATATCAACTATAAGGTAGTTGAAAGCAAGTTGAAAAGAAGTTGAAAGTATGTTGAAAATAAGTCAAAATTTATGTAAATTAGTTGGAATTACAAGTCTACACAAATTACAATCACAATTGTAAGACTACTAAAGTTAAACTATGGGGATAATACACCTAGCTAAAATTAAACAAAGAAAATCAAACCATAATAAAAGCATAGTCTATTTATACATTAACAACTAAAAATGCAAAACCTATTATAATCTGAGAATTATGCAAGGAAATGGTCCCATCTACATCCCGAAGATGCTAATGTTATTAATAAGACATTTATTGGAATAATGAAATGACTCTCCTATAAGGTGGTTGTCCTATGTTTATGCACTATGGTGTGAACTCGTTGTTGGCATGATTAATTGGATTGTTGCCTTATTGGACCATGTCTTTTGACTTGTTCATAGCTCCACCTTGCATTTTTTAATTTAAAAAAATGAAAGTTATGAGGAAACTTAATAGGAATCTAAGTTATAATGCATCAAGGAAAAGATTGTGCATTAGTTGCACACATTAAAAATCAATAAAAACATCATCATTTACTACTCAAAAATAAGGAAATTTGACAAAGAAAAAAACACTTTGAAATCTAGAAAATTAAAACTAAATAAGGAATAGAAATGGCACACATCATGGGCTTATTTTATAAATAGTTGACAAACATAGTTGAAACCTAATTGAAATCTAATTGAACCCAAATAAAGGAAAAATTATATTGTTGAAACTTAGTTGAAAGTAGCTCACTAAAACAAACATAATCAAAACCTTACTTCATTGATGGTTGAAAAGGTTCATAAATTTAGCTTTCATTACCCAAGTGTTTGTTTTGGAATTGTAAAAGAAGAAAAACCAATGAGAGTTGAAGAAAAAACTTTCATATTTACAAAACATGTTTTTATTTTTTCTTCTATTTAGACCCATCATACTTTCAAAGCTCATAACTTTCTCATTTCTTCTTCATTTTAAATGATTTAAAGTGTTATAGAAGCGTAACCTTAAGTTCTACAAATAATCTTTGAACTATAATAACAATAGAGCAACAAAAAAGAAGTTTTTGGGCGTTCAAGAACTGGTTGTGGTTTGATATTTTGAGTTCTTGACCCCCCTTATTTTGGGGGCCATAACTTTTTCATTTATAATCTGTCTTTGATGATTTTTAGTGCTTTAGATATGCCAAGATGAGGGGTTCAACATTTTCTTGGACACTAGAAACAAAAGAGCCCTCCCCTTGGATCTAGATTGCCTTAAGCGCTTAAGTGTACTAAAACCGACCCAATTATCTTGATGAAAGTTCAAAGAAAAACCTAGTTGAAAAAAAAATCAACTAGAGTTCAAAACAAAACCTAGCTAAAAAAGAATTTAAATAAAGGTAACATGGTGGAGAAATAAAAGAAGAAATATCTTGGTAAAGAGAAAATGAACAAAAAAAAGGAAAAATGTTTTTAAGCACCTGCAATTGTAAGAGGCATGTGTGGCGGTGGCTTCCAAACTCCATAAGCTTGTCTCCCCATGTTATTCATGTTCACTTGGTTTGACACCATATAACCTTCATGTGCATAATAATTTTTAAAAAAAATTGCAATGAAAAGAAGAAAAAAGAGCTTGAACATGATAAAAATAAAAGAGAAAATAACTTAACAATAACCTCAAAATGAAAACTTGAAATTCCTCGCATGCAAAAGGCATGATGCACTCACTTGAAAAAATCCATGAATTGATATTAAACTACATGATTTAAACTTCTAAACACAAGTTGGGCCTAAAGAAAAGCAAAATAAAACAAAACAAATTGTAAAAGAGGAAGAAAAATAAAACTAGAACACAAAAAAGATTCAAAGTGAATTACAATGTTATATAAAAGCAGCCCCTTCATCCGTGGATGGATGAAGTATGTGATTATAGTTGGGATGTTAACTAACTTTCAACTATGCAAGTTGACATTGTTTCAAGTAGTTTTTAACTATAATTCAAATTTTGAATTTCCTGCCAACACATTGCCACCACTGTTAAATGTCATACCATCCATTCATAATTAATTATGGCATTATATATATTATATGACATATAATGGCATAAATGGAATCATTTATAAATGAATGAAAATTTATGATATAATTTTTAAAATTATAAATGGTATAATTCTAATTTTGTGGCATTTTATGGAATTTTAATGAATATGAAAAATGCCATAAAATTATATACCAATTATTTTATACCACAAAATTGAACCCTTGCTAAGTTAAAGTAGCTTGTTTAACCTAGTTAACTATCCTAGCTTAGGTTTAATTAGTTTCCTTACTTAACTTAAAGCCTATGTAGACCTACGTAAGTAGTAATAGGTTAAGTATAGGTAGGTTGTGAGTCATGACACCATGATTAAATAAAAATCAAGTAGGTACCTACCTAAAAACCTTGCCTAGTTACCTAGTTACTTAATACCTATCTACTTATACTTAATTAGTTTAAGTAACCTACGTACCTACATTTGACCTAACATATCTACTTGTTACTTGCTTAGGGACCTCCTATTACATCTAGGTAGACAATAAGTAGGTAGGTAATCATAACTTACCTTCCCTTGCCACCCCATTTAAATTTAGCCTCATTAGTTATCCAACCTAGCTACTTAGGTAGCCTACATGCTTACATGTTTCATTAGCTACCTAGGGTGTTATAGGTAGGTGATAAATAATAAGTTAAATAGAATTAGATTATAACATATGTAATTTAAAGTAGGGTGTAAGTTATGTTATGTAGGTCAATAGTTTATAGGTACCTAGGAAGGTAGGTACGTAATATATAAGTATAAGTTACAATAGTAAGTAGGTAACATGTCCCTAGGGTGTAAGTAATGATAAGTAGGTAGGTGGGTAGATAATATGTGGGTAGGGTGTAGGTAATGATAATTGAAGTTGAGGTATAGTTGAAAATGCATGCAATATTTCATCCATCAATATCCTTCTTTCATCCATTCAAAAACAAGGTCCACTAAAATAGTCAAGCAATTGACTTGATTTTGCATAATGTCATGGCAAAGTGGAATCCTCAATTACTCTTCAACTGGGTTATATATATATATTTAAATATTTTGACGGTCAACACCTATTAATGGTCAATGTCCTACACTTACCAAACTAGTCAACACGTCAACTCATTTGAGATGCCATCCCATCCACATGGAATTTTTTTAAATAAATATTATTGTGTAATCGAAACAAAGTTGAGGAGGACATGTAATCGAAAACCAATTGGTTAAAAAATGCCTTTTTTCTCCTAGTGTATGGAGGATTACAATTTTGCAATATTTACACATGCAATGGACTTCTTCAAAAAACGTGCGAGTTTAAAGAAATCAATTCCAGAACATTTTTTCACAAGCTTATTGAACAATTTGTCAATAGACGACTTGCTAACACTTGGGGATTTGCTATCCACAAAATTCATGAATCTTCAATGACAACTTTATGCAACTCTAGGTAAGTGGGCTTGGGTTCCACAAAAATTGAAGAACAAAGTCTTAAAATAATTAGCTAATTGTTAAATGATAGGTTTGGCCCTAAAATTATGAGACATGTATGATAATAGAAAAAAACGACAAATTGGAAATTGAACGAGAAACCAAAATTCTATTCTTTACATTGAATCTAACATAATAGACGTGTGAAGATGAATATTTGTTCAAAGTATGATATCACATAAGGAAATTTTTATTTATGAAAATTTTTAATAAATTATGATTGAATTTGAACGATGTTGAACAAATCCATAATGATTGTTGAGATAAATAGTCAATAGAAATTTCAAATCAAAGCAATAAATGATAATTAAAAATCATATACATGATGTTGTGGTTGTTGAGACAAATGTAATCGTTTTGCCATTTGGAGTCGTTCTAGCATATGCAATTCTCACCTGCATCAACAAAAACCAAGAGGGTAGCAGAAACAATGTGATACTTGCGTTCAAAAGGGGTCAAGGTTCTTTTATTTAACAAATTAGGGTAGGCATAAGGTGTGGGAGTGACGGTGGAACCTTATGAAAATTCGAACATCCTAGATCTAATGGATTCATCGAACCTTAATTTCAATAGTGGATCTAAAAGTGTGTGAAGGTTTTTGGTGATGCAAATTTTAATTCCAATTTACTATGTACTACATAGTTAATTAGTGCATGGGAGAAAAAATAAGTAGGGGATATCAAAAGAGTAAATGGTATGTGGGGATGTTACTTCAACCATTGAATTGATTTAGTCAAGTAAGGACTCCAGGATGTTTACTTGTTACTACCGATAAATTGTCCTAATAGTTAGTTACTTGAAATAATTAGGATGAAAAAGTAGGATGTGAAGGCCAACAGATAGAAAGGATAAGGATCAAGCTCAAGAACTTCATCAAGATATCCAAAATAAGGGGAAGGATGAGCCCTCCAATCCCATTAGTTATGAGGATTGTCATCCTATTTGATTGGAGGATGGAATATTTTTTGTCTCATTGGGCCCAATAATTTTCATCCTAAATTCAATTGGAGGGAAAATCATTCTCAATTCTCATTGGCTCTTGAAAGATGAGAAGGCCATTGATTGGAAGGGAAGATTTCGAAACTTTCATTAGACAAGGGGAACAAGCTCAAAGAAAGGTCACATATGGAGGCTTACCAAAGGAGAGAATAGTATCTTGTGTTGGGGAAAGGGAAAGGAAGAGAATGAATGTGTGAGGAAAAGATTAGTTCTTATGTGTGGAAAGGTGTTGTTCATGCAAAAGATGTGTGCAAGAAATAAGCATGGAAGGATTTCCATGACAAAGCCTTTGGAGTTTTATTTCAAATAGTTGTTCCTCCCAAATCCATCGTTGGATTTGTGTTAAACTTTAAGAGATGTAGAAGGTTCTCTCCAAATTTCAGCATCATTGGGTGTATTGTAAGGGAGCTACGGTTGCCGGAAGTAAAGGGTGTTTGTAGTGGAGTTCATAGAAAGATTTCCATGACAAAGCTTCTGGAGTTTTATTTCAAATAGTTGTTCCTCCCAAATCCACCATTGGATTTGTGTCAAACTTAAAACAATTTTTGTTTAAAAGGTGTAGAAGGTTCTCTCCAAATTTCAGCATCATCGGGTTTGCTGTAAGGGAGCTACACTTGCCAGAAGTAGAGGGGGTTGAAATTGTCTATTTTTTCCTCAATCTAAGCAAAATGATTTTTAGTCCCAAGGTTTAATTCTTGATCAAAAAAAAAAAAAAAAAA
>Ga0209611_10006538_pt1 | contig 19016 bp, 8 predicted proteins | sample S1TSphgellanicum_3_FD_187693 | JGI IMG/M metagenome (GOLD analysis project Ga0209611, IMG submission 187693) | Host-associated microbial communities from peat moss isolated from Minnesota, USA - S1T2_Fc - Sphagnum magellanicum MG (SPAdes) (version 2) | ecosystem: Host-associated > Plants > Peat... | reverse complement strand
AAAACAATATAATCCACAAAAAGTCCATTTTGTAGTGTTAAAATGATAATTTAATTTGATAGCATTGATTTGATGCTAATAAAATCCACGTATGAAAAACAATAAAATCCACAATAATAGGAGTTGGAGAATATGCATTTGTGAAAAAAAATTGCAAATGGAGGAAAAATGACATCTTTAGAAACATGAAAATATGGTTCAATTTTGGTTATTCAAAAAAGATTAATTATAATAAAATTATGATTTTAGAAAAAAAGAATTTCACACAAACATTTAGTATTTCGCATTCATCATATTACTAAGTCATTATATAAAATTTAGAATGAAAATCAATATGAAAATTTCAAATTTTTATTGTTTTATACCATTGACCAATCCATATTTTTGAACTTCAAAAGTCCATTATTAAAAAAGGATGTAACATGTTTTTGTAATCAGCTTGTTAATTTAGAAGCAAGTCCAATTGGTAATTTTTAAATTATATATTATTTAGGAAACATTGAAACCAAATCAATTCTACAAAAACTTGAAAAATGTCACAAAAGTGACCCATTGGTTAGTGCATACACCCAAAACATATTTCAATACACAAATTTGATGAAAATTTGTAATACAACAAAAGAAAACAAACTTTAAACATACACAAATTTGTAGAATTCTAGATTTTAAAACAAACAAATGTGAATTTTTTTTCATTAAAACAAAAGAAAATAAAATTCAAGCACACACAATCCTACACAAGTTGAAGAATTTTATAATAAACAAGAAGAAAACAAATTGCAAGTAGACATATATATAGAAATTGTGTTATAAAACAAAAGGACACAACAAAACATAAGCATACATATATATATAAATTTGCATTAAACCAAAGGGACAAAACAAAGTCCAAATTGGGACAATCTTTTTTGAATTTGCAAAATATGTGAATAAAAATATAGAGTCCCATATATTGGTTGTTGGGTAGAAATTATAATTTTATTAGTTACATAATAGGATAATCTTTATTTTAAAAACCAAGGTCTAATTAATATAAGGTATGCATTATTTTCGAATAATTTGAAAAAAAAATGTTATTAAATGTTTTAGGTATTAATTTTTTGTAGGTTCAATTAATGAGTTAGTAAGTGAATTAATAATCAAATGTGATGGAGCATGAAATAAAATATCCCTTCACACTATCAATAGTTGAATCATTTTGAGAAATTTACATTTTAAATGAGTATTTTGCTTTGCCACCTCCCATAATCACATGATCTTAGCATGTTCAATTCCATTCTCATCATTCTTCATAACTTTCAATATTGAAATTAAGTTTAAAAATAAATATAGGATATTAAATTTCATGCAAAATAAATTTAAATAAATGGAAGGTAGTTTTAATATGTGCACATTAGATAAATTGGGTAGTAATAAGGTTTAGAAAAAAAGGTTCTTTAACATAATACCCCCAAACAATACTTTGTTTAACACAAGTAATTTGAAATTTGAACATTTAAGGCCATTTTAGATGAGGTCCAATGAAATGGAGCAATCTTATTGGATGAGAGCCACAAAAGATGGACCCAAAGATTAAAAAGTGGCAAATTGAGGTTAAATTTACATCACACCATTTTGGAAAGAAAATGAATTGGTTTGAACCAAAAAAAAAACTATAAAAGAGAGCTAAAGATTTGAAGAACAAAAATGTAAATTAGGTCCTATGCAAGGTCCAGCTCAAGGATTCAATTTGCTTCAAATGAGTTTGAATTGGTTCCTAGGAATTTGGACCTTGAATGCAATACAAAGTGAGCCTTAGTGTCCCCTTGAAAGTGGAGGTGAACACGTTTGAAGATATTTTTATTTCACATAAAAACAAACAATTGAATCTTGATAAACAACTGTGAACAAGGAAAAAAATTTAGTGAAAAAAGAAGCCATAAACCTTGAAAACAATGCCAAGAACAATATGACATTCTAGGGACATGAAATGCAACATGTTGGTGTGATTGCTTTGCTAACAGTATAGAGGCTCACTCATAAAGTTTGGTTTTGAAGTCCATCCTTGCAATGTTACTTGCTATGTGTAAGCTGCACATTGTATCATTATATACCATCATGTCATTGCAATGAAGACTATAAACTTCAAGTTGATCAATGTTGCAAAATGGATAGTATATTATTTGAATAAACTTGGATAGAAGTATGGTGTGCTAGACCAAAATGAATGTTACCCTAAACCCATAATGGACATAAAAATGAAATTTAAAAAAAAAAATCAATTAGGAAGATTATGTTTTCATAAGTAATATTAAGAATTATGTGAAGCCAATGAGACCTAAGGCACAATGAATATCTAACAATTTTTTGTTCAACATAACTATGATTGAAAAGTAAATTAAAGAAAAAAAAACTCATATAAGGAAAAAAAAATGATTGAATCATTTTTTAAAAATTTATGAACTTTAAAAAATGATTATAACATGAAAGGGCTAATAACAAAGGGGTTGCAAAATTTGTGTATTCATGAATGGACTTTGCATTTGCCAAAATTGGTTCATTGCACCATATTTTCACCCAATCCTATCTTTGGGAAATCATTTTCATTTTTTCAAATAATGTGTAAGAAAAGAACTTATTGAAAATAACGTAATTTATAATTTACTTAAATATAAATAGGGTGCTTAAAACATATTAAGAAAATATAAAAAATATATATATTTTAAAATTTTATAATTTAATAATTTAAAAAAAAATTATTATTTCATAACATACCAAAAATTACCCTTTTTATTTCACATGTTTCATAAAAATATGAAAAGTGACTTCCTTAAGGTCTTATCCAATGGCCTAGTGCTCAAATGACATGTATACCTTGAGATGGAGGGTGCCAGGGTTCATTGGTTCTCCATTCCTAACTTTCTAATAGTCATGTGTTTTTTTATTGACTAAATGTTTGTCATTTTTCTATGGACCATTAAGAACCTGAACCAAGTATGAGGAGATGGACAAGGAATCATGAGCATGGATGACAAAAAGAACTTTTGAGTTGGAAATTGATGGTTTGATTTCTTTTGCGCACCGAGATTGGTATAGTTTCTCTGCATTGTGATAGGTGATGGGAGTGCAAATCAATGGCATGTGACCACCAATACATGCATCTATGTGTCAAAGATTTTCACCCATAGTGGAAAGCTTTCAATGATACCCATGAATGTATTTATAATTTTTTTAATATTTATTTAATTGTCCAAATCATTGGAAGAAAAATGATCTTTGGCAACATGTCATTTGCAACTATTAAAACTGTTGTTTGAAACTATTTTTGTTACTAAAATAATTACAAATGACAAATTTATTTTTAAAAAGTAAAATTTTCTTGTAATGAAATGAAATGAAAGTTGATTGTCAAAACACGTGTCACCATACCAAGAGAAATGTTTTTGACCAATTACAACACTTGCAAGAGTTACAAGTTCCCGAACTAATAATATAATGCAATTTGGGTCACAATTTGATGATCCCTGTTGCATGTAAGGGGGCAGGGCTCAATTTGTTGTTAAAAAAACACACACACACACACACACACACATATACATACATACAACCGCCCCGATACAACTAATGTTCCCAAACAAAACCCAGAAAAAAAGGTCCCAAGAAAGTCATGAAAAGTGCTAGTGAGAGCTACAGCACCGACCCGCATGGATGATTTTAATAGGTTACCCAATTTTACATGATAGTTATATGATATTAAATATGCAGACCAGGGCCTGCTGCCGTAGCGAAGGGGTTGTTGTTGTTGTTGATGCCGTAGTTCTCTTACTAGTACTTGTAAGTCAACATTGAAAAAAATTGTCAAAATTTGTGGAAAAAAAATCACCCATTGCACCAATACTACTACTACCACTACTACGGGTCGTCGCCGTAGTAGTTCAGTTCTCCCAAAGAGAACAAATCCAACTTTGACTTACTTACTTTCTTACAAGTGGATTTGGTTTTTTATTTCAATTTTGTGACATGTAAAAAATTGTGACAAAAGTTGCCTAACAAAAAAATAAGAAAACTTTAGTCAAATGAATAGTTTAAAATAATTTTATCTAAATTCTTTTGGTCAAAAAGGAACCCCCAAAAAAAAAAAAATTCAAAAAAAAAATCATTGCTAACTACCAGGCATTTTAATGTGTTTAAAAAGCACACACAATCAGATAACACTGGTCCAAATCCAAACTGCCCGTTGCAGTAAAATCTTCCCATTAAAAGAAAAACCCAGAAAAAAGGTGGGCGGACTTCCAAAGTCATCAAAAGTTGTGGTGAGAAGCGATTTTTATTTCATTTTATTTTAAATTTGGTCAAAATGCTAAAAATAAAAAGGGAATATACTCTGTTGCAACATTCCTGTTTTTTCTGAAAAGTTCACCAAATTTCAAATTTTTTACAAAAAGTTTTTTTAATAAAAAACTAATTTTGTTACATTTAGACTCTGATTTTAGTTTGGTAGCATTTTTGAAACTAGTTTTAAAAATTATATAGAGTCATAAGTTCTATACAAAAAACCTGTTTCCATTTAATGCTAAATCCCTTTTGGGATGTTGTTAGCCAATGAGGCAACATCATAAAATTGAAAAAAATATATATATATATATATATATATTGATTGCTTTTCCAGTGGTGAGAAGATGAATTTTTTTCCACAAATTTTGTCATTTCGTCATAAACAAAAAAAACAGAAAAGTTTGGAGATTAATTTTCTTTCCTATTTAAAAATTAGAATAGAATTTTCTTTTTTAAGGAAATAAAAAATCGCCTATTTTTTTGATATCATTCCAAAATTGGAGATTTTAAAAAAAAAAAAAAAAAACAACAACAACAACAACTGGAGAGAACTACAGCAACAACGACCCGCATGGATCATTTTTAATACCTTTTCAGGTTTGGCACTCAAAATGCCCAATAATTATTTTATTTTCCAAAATTCGTTTCGGCAGTGAAAAAATAATAATTTATGAATTTTTTTTGTCAATAAATAATAGGCAAGTTCTTTAGCAGGTTCTCTGGACATTGAACCTTTAACAGAATGAGAGACTTTTTTTACAACATGTTTTACTTCTTCCTTTTGCAAAAATGGGGAGAAAATAATAATATTATATAAAAAATAATAAGATCAAGAAATGTTGTCAATTATTGGACACATGCTTTTCAAATGGTGGGTCAGTAGCTTAAAAAAAAGTTGGAAAATTTCCATCAAATTTTTTGGTATTTTTCGCTCGGTTATAATTTTCTTATCTTTCTTTTTTTTTAAATCATATTTTCTTTTTTTTAAAATTACTGCCTTAGTACCTTTTCAGGTTTAGCAGTAATTAAATTATTTTTACATGGAAATTCAATTACATTTAAATTTAAAAATTTATATAAAATAAAATAAAATAACATTTACATGAAAATTATATGAGACACTACTTAATAAGCAGAGGTCCAGAGCGTAGCCACACTAGTGGGTATGGGAGGTGCAAGAGGGTGGGTGGGGATGAACAAAGTGGGCTTTTCTAGGTTTCTGGGGTAAAGCTCTTCTCCTTCCTGCTCCCGAGCGATCCCTCTCTCTCACCAACGCTGCCTCCGAGACTCTCTTCCTCGTGAACCTCCTCCTCCCCTCGCGCGCACTCTCTCCATCTCTCTCTCTCTGGGTTGTTCAGAAGCTTGCCCCGCAACATACCCATATACTTGAACTCTCTCTCTCTCTCTCTCTCTCTCTCTCTCTCTCCCTCCCACACCGACTTGACTCTGGTACCACCCACAGCAGTAGCTTTGAAGGCTACAAGCAAAGCTAGCTGAAGATCCTGGAAGAAGCTGCTGCTGGGATGTTGGTTCTGTTCTGTCGCAGTAGGATGATTTCCCTTTGGGTTTCATAAAGTTTCTCGTGGTTGAGCTGCTACGTCTGCTGCTGCTGGACACTGTAGCTCTAGTAGACTTCTAAGAGCTTCATGTCTGCATCTTGCTACTCATCATCATGTAGGTGCTGAGTTCGTTTATTGCACCTCAAAAGCTCTCATTATAGCGGCGTCCTTAGTGTCATATTCCACCAGCAGCAGGAGATTGTGTGTGTTTGTGGGTGGAAGAATTGGAGATTTTTTTTTATTTTGTATTTCACGCGATTTGTATATTCCAGTGGTCACCTGGAGATTGAAAAACAATGGAGGGGAGCCGCTCGAGTTATAGCTGCACCGACGTTGTCACCTCATCCTAGCGGCTTGCAGGTTTTGGTCTCTGCGCCTATATAATTTTTATATCTTTTTTCGGTAAGTTTTCACGGGCGCTGCAGCTGGGAACGCGATGTTGGACTTCTTCTTTGACTTACGGAAGATTGTGTGTATGTGTAGAATGATGCTCGTGTGTTGCAGGTAGTATTTTGTAGCCACAAGTTGGGTAGCAGCTGGAGTACCTGATGCGGAGTTACATGATATTCTGTAACTGTGTGGCCAGTGGCAGGGGGGTCCTTTTCTTCCTCTTCGTCTTCTTCTTATGAGCGAAGAACAAGCTCCTACGGAAGCATCATTTTCTTTGGAAACGCTCACTCACGCTCTAGAGCTGCTTGGGGACATGCCACAGCTGCGGCTAGACTCCCCTGTTTTTCTCTGGTCTGCTTCCCACATAAGCTTCGTGTCGCTAAACTGAAAGTCTAGGTTTCCTGCATACACTTGTAAGGTTCTGGCGCTGACGTTCCTGGTTGCTGAAGGACTCGGTGACTGAGAACCTCTGCGTCTGCTGCGAGCTCGCGAGCTCGCTCCCTCCCTCCCCGCGTGCATGACCCAGCTTCGATACTACTGGCCCCCCGAATGGCCGTTGGACTCCTTTCACCCAAGCTGGGATCAGAAGAGAGAGAGTACAGCCCCTGGATCTAGCCATGGTTGTGTAGCCACTGCACTCCTCATGATGCGGGCTGTGCCCACTCTCTTCTTGTGCCATCTTGGGTGCATAATCAAGCCGCCCCAGTTATCTGCCGGCTCCTCCTGGAGATGACCCAAGTTATATTCGGACACGAAACTAAAGTGCCGAAGCCAGAGATGGACCGAGCAAGGAGCGTCTTTTGGAGACTTGCCGCTGAGTGAAGTCATCGTAAGAAGCTTGAACACTGGCCGGCCAGCGAATTCACCCAACGGAGAACTCATCCTCTCTAGTGATGTACTGAGTCCGAGAGAGAGAGAGAGCAGCCTGTCCAAGATTACCACATACCAGTGACTCGCAACGCATGCTCGTATGCATGCCGTACTGTCTGGCTGTGCTCTCCCTTTTCAAGCTCCGACTTCGCTGAGGTATATTCTTTGATTGTAGGATCTGGTGGAGACGACGACAACCGACTAGCATGTGCCGGGCCGCTCGCAACTCTCAAACGGAAATCAGATATCGAAGCTGCAGGAGCCCGGGATCAGTCTACAGAATTCCAAAAATCCATACCACTTATGAATATTGCCAGCAATTTTGCAGAGAGAATCAAACAACTGAAATTCTCAACGACTGTAAAGCTCGTTGACATGATCAATTGTTTGGACCAGCCGCGCGCATGACGACGGTGATGATGTTCACTGCACTAGTAGAATCTCTTCGCCCCTGCGAGGCACAGCCCAACTTGGTAAAGCTTCAAACGTATTCAGTACAAGCTGGCAACGTTGCTTGATCATGAAACGTATAATCAGCCCGCCTACGGCGGCGGCAGGTACACTATCGCTAGCTTGAGAAATGCATCAAACTGCTTTGAATCTAGCTTACAGTAGAACTTGTTTTATATGCTCGATCAATCCCTTCTCAAAATGCTTTGTAAATTTTATTCTCTCGACAACCCAGCTGCAGAACTATGTCATATGATTTAAACCGACCGATCTCCAAGCTGCTTCAGGAAGCAATCAGGCAGCCGGAGCTTTCACTAGGGAGAAAACAGTTGAAATCCCTGAATGATCTCAAAATCTCAGTTGTGGTTAACTTTGATCAGAATCTGTATTTAAAAGACTGAGCATCAAGTCTAGTACTGAGCTTTGCACTAACCAGCTCTAGTCTTTAAGATTTAAATGTTGGACAGATATTTCACAACTGATTCGAAAATTCCCCAATCTACAGTTTTCACAGCAGCGATCCAATATGGCCATATTTTTTTGTACAGGTTTGGAAGGAGTGTTCAGATCATGATCAAGAATTCAGTTTATTTCCAAGACTTCAGTTTGCCAATGTCTGTAGTTGGAAAGGTACAAAATGAACTCTTGAGTGTTACATTTTCTCCTGGTTTTGTTTCTTGAAAGAGCTTTTTGTGTGAAATAAGTTTCTGAAATTGTGTAGCTGATCTGCTATCCTTAATTGCACAATGTAGCTGGCCCTGATGGATTTTATAAGTGTTTAATTTCTTTTGAACATGAATTATATATATTATTTGTCATTGAAGTTTTTATTAGGCTAGGTGCACACCTAGTGCATGTTTTCAATTGCAAAAATCTGAAATGTCCAAGTCTTGAAAAGCATTTGGGTCACTTTGAATAGTTCAAAACATGAAGAACCAGCACCCAAACTTTTTTTTGCAAATAATTTTGAACCCAAGCTGTGATCTTCTACCTGCTGCTGCATGGAGAACTAGTCTACTCCATGTTTGTATGTATGTTATTGAGCAGAACTTCTTTGCATGTAGATGTAATAACAAGGCTTTTTGCACATGTGCAGTGGATTCATGGGTTCATGGACAACCGTTATGACATTTTTATGCTTAAAACTTTTTTCATTATATTTGCAATGAGGAGGTTATTCATCATGTGTGTTGTTTTACTCAACAGTGTTATCCTTACATCTATTCCTGAAGAGGTGCCAAATGGAGACTCTAGATCATCCTTAAATTCCTCTGGGTAAGTGGTCATTGTGCATCTTGAACATTCAGTCCAAGGCAAACTTCAGCATCAGCAATAACTAGAGAGGTCCTAGTAACTTGTAAAGGAGTAGTCTTACTTTTGCTGGCAATCTATTCAACTTGTGTAGTCACAACTTTAATAATAGCTTCTGATTTTCTACATGTAACTTGTTCATAATGTCATTGATGTTTTGTGCAGCAGCATTGAAAACTTTTTTCCTAGTTAGCATATAGCCTTAGTGAGGTAGCTATACTTGATAAACCTTATGATGGAGTGAAGTGTAGATAAAGCAAGCAAACTACTCACATATGGACTAGCACAACTTGTACACATGTAACATAACTCATTTATTAGCTGACAGGAACTGAACTTGAAACCAGCTTTGCTAATTGAAGAAAATTTAAACAACCTGCATATTAATCTTAATGTACTTCACTTGGATAAACTTAGCTCTACACTTCTAGTTCCTGCAATTATGGCTTTGGACTAATTTGTTGTGTGATTGCAATACTACCTTGCATTTGAGATGTACAACAATTTTTTTTGGCTTTCTGGATTGTTTGATTCTTTGATATATAGAATTTTCCTGGAGCATTGACAAGATTTGATGATGGATGAAGCAAGGCACGTGGCTTGACAAGTGTTCAACTCTCATAGTGCTGCTGGGCTGCAAGTAACCCAGTAGTTTACATGTATGTAAACAAGGTGGGACTTCATTCCAAAGTCAATGTCTCCATTATTATTCTTCTTTACAATTCACACTTGTGACCATTTGAATGAAATGTTTGAAAGTATAGACGCAAATAAGCATCACAAATTTAATACTTTGTTAACATGTTAGTTGGAATTGTGCAGAGCTGGGCTTTAATCGTCCAGAATATCTAGCTAGATTGTTCTTTGGTTCAGATGCAACTAATGCCCTCACATGATTGCAGGAATAGCACATGATGACGTAATTAGAGGTCAAGAGAGGCTGCACAGGATGCTGCTGGTTGTAATCTCATGTAAGTGATGATTTCATTTCTCATGAATTTGTTTTTAGTCAGCTGGAGCTTGAACTCTCTGGACATTATTCGTCGATCTAAGGCTCTCTTTCTTCATGTCATTTGCACAGAGTTGCGTATGAAGTTGCAGCATCTCAGAGATTGGAATTTGAGGTATGCAGCTTTTGTCATGATCAGCTAGTACCTCTGAATGACAGCAAACTTCGAAGTGGTGGAAAGGTAGATCTCTCAAAGCGTTTGTCAATTTTCATGCTTGTAGACTGGATCCATGGTATCACTATCTAGATGATTTTGCACGTATCATTTATTCAACATGTCGAGATCATCTATTTGCTGAGAAAGGACTACATTGTTCCTCGTGTACTTCAAGTGTGTACGTATTATGGAGTCTGGAAGAATGGCCAGCTCCTTGTCACTGTTTCAGAAGATATATAGACATGCTGAACTGTATGGTTCATGAACTGCTGCAGTATCTCTAGCAAGGACACCTTGCTGCTTAGAACCTCAAGGAGTCCGTTATGCTCCAAGTGGTACTAGACTCTGGCTGCTGCTAGGCTTAAAGGATAGGGGGAGTTTAAATCTGTGCAGTTTTTTTTCTAATATGATCTCCTGCATTTCAGTGCAGTAGGAGGAGCAGCAGCAGCTGGTGGCATCTTAAATATTAACTGGCTAGCAGATTTTTCTGCAATATGGTTTTGGAAGTCGTTGAAACCTGCAAGACACAAAGCCTCTATTCATGGAACCCCTGTACAGGTTCATGGATGCAGGAGAACAGATTTGTCTCATCATGCATAGTCTGCTGCAAACCATCTGCTGTTGCTGCTGCTATGGGCATGTTTTACATGGTGTACCAGCCAGCAACATTCCGCATGATGAGTAGAGGGAGACTTGATCAAAAGCCTCACGGTTGACCTTGACCGTCCTTTCCATGGTTTGCTAGCCTAGAATATTATGACTGCACCGAGGATTAATGGGCCCAATGCTGCAATAGATTTGCCAGTATGAATTGGAGCATAGTGATTATTCTTTAGTTTCTGCTGGAGTTTTGTTGGCAGCTCACTCATAATATAAGCTATAAATTTCACGCCTGGTTCTTGTCCCCCAAAAGTCTGGATCAAACTCTGTAATGCAATTGTCAAATATTAAAGATTTCAACTCAGAGCTCCACACTACTACCAGCTACTACTACTATTGGTTCTGTTGAAACCAAACCCATGATTGTCCATATATAATTCTAATCAGTTTACTAGTTCCCCTTCCATATCAAACAAAAGACAAAGCTCTTTCTTCTTCTTGAAGCTTCTCCACAGTATTAGCTACTACTATTATTGGCTGTGTTGGAACCAAATGCATGATCTTTTCCATATATAATTATAATCAGTATAGTCCTCCTTGCATGTCAAACAAAAAAAGATAGCTTTTTTCTTCTTCTCTACAGTGCTCCCTGAGAGCACCTCCACAACAAACAATATTAGGGTTCCACATATACTATACCTCTCTCGAGCTCTTTGCTTTGTCGTGTAGCCGGCCCGGTGGGGTTTGTTTTCATCCAACTCTTTGAAGATCTATCTAGACTCTGTACACTCCTTCTGAAACTCCTTCCAAGTTTCTTCCCGGAAGTAATTTATTAAAAATGCAGATTATTATATGTGAAAGTGAAGCAGCATGTACTACAGAAGAGCATCCGAAAGTAGCTCAATCCAACCGGATGAGAGACCCAACGATGTCGCTGACATATATATATATATGTATATTTATATGTATGTATATTATGTCTAGCATGCATATTTTCTTCTGTCTCCAAGGAGAATTTTCCATTCAGTGAAAGCGAGCAGCAAGCCCATACAGCCTCTAACTAGAAACACGATGCCCATACAGTCGGAACTAAGTTCAACACAATGCCCCATACGGAGACTAGAAGAAAGAAACGAAAATGCCCATACAGAGAGTCTAGAACGCTGTTAAACTGCTGCTGTTGCCGCTGCTGCATGCCTGCTGCTGGCTGCAATACAGAGACTCCAGACCAGTTGTAATGCATCATGAATGGCGGCAACTGGATCAGTTCCGAGTACTGACTGAACTGATCATCACCGTTAAGCAATTATCCGCTACCTGTTCGCAGTTTCCAATTAACATTCCATCGACCGTTAGCATAATTAAGCGCCGGGCGCTAGTCTTGAAAAGAAAAGAAAAAAAACCCTAAGAAAATGTGCTGCACTGACAACAAATCTATTTCTCGTGATTGCCAGCCATCATGTGATCCACTGTTTGCACTTTTTGAGCTTAGTCAAAAGCTGTAGGCTTAGTCAAGGGGCGGCAGCAGTGACACTTCTGCACGTAGGAAGAATTAGACTCCCTCTGTGCACAGCAGAATGCAACAGGAATGGAGGAGGTCCTGGGAGAGAGAGAGAGAGAGAGAGATGGCCGAAGCAGCCATGAACTATTTTTGGCAACTAACTAGCCCATTGCATCGCAGCAGGTACCACATACATACAAGATGTACTAAAATTATTTTATTGTTTATTTTCCCTTTCCTACTGCTTTGCCCATAATTTAACAACGGTCGTGCACAGCCAAAGCAAGTCGTGTACAAACAAAAACTAGGGCCAGTGTGAACCAGCACCCCACTAGCCTAGCCTGCACCATGACTTCAGGATGGATGGTAAGTGGGTCACTACACAGTTTTCTGTTGGGTTCCTGGTAGTTAGTTGGTTTTTTTCATACTCCCCTACCCTACTAATTAACAACCCCATAGGAGGTTGCTATTGGGTAGATATAGTAAAAACCAGCCCTTGCCTAGACTAATAAACCAATGTTGAACGGTCATTGAGTTTTGACCTGGTTATCAAGCCAGTTATTAATAACCTACTAGCTGGTTACTGATTTTTTTTAAAAAGTTAAATCGATAATCGCTTAGTCGTACTGAATTTCCAAAAATCTAATGTACCCTAGCTCAATGACCCAATTATTATCCAGGTAGGTTATCAATCTTTAAGCACTAATATTTTAGAAAATTAACAGAAAAAATAACATTATTAATTTTTTAAAACCCTAAGTATAAGTGGCTTATAATTGGTAGGATAACATGGTTATTAATCAATTATTTGATAACCTACCCACCAACAATATATATATATATATATATTGACATTGATAACTTGTGTGATCTGCCTCACCCCCAAAGGTTCGAAGCAATTACCTACCCAGCAGTTTTTTAAAGAGAAATGTCCCAGCCAACACCGGTATAAACAATCTACTTAACTAGTAGTCTTCTATTTTCCTACCCTATTTTGCCCAGATATATAGGACATCCTTTTTACAAGAATGGGTTACCAATGTGAAACCACATAATAATGCAGTTCACGTTCATCCACAACTGAGTCATTATGGGCATCCAGTAGAGGGTGGACTGGTGGGTGCTGGTTTACTGTGGACACTACTACGAGTACTTCCTCTACTTACAACGTTGTCTGCTTCATTGTAGGCGCTACCAGACAACCTCCTCCGTATCTAGTACACTATACACGACCTAAAGTCTTTTCTCCCAGCTACTTAGTACTGACTGTTTAAGCCATACTCACCATCTAGCCTGCAGTGGGCTACTACTAGCTACTACCACCTTTCTAGACATCCAACCCGGCCCATTGGGGCACCAAAATTTCCGCCTAGCCACAAGGACTACGGCTCCTGGTTTGCATAAAATTTGTTGGCCTTGCCTACTACCAAGGCAAGGATATTGTGTTTAGATTCATTATAGAGTATAGTAGCTTAAGGGATTTTCGCCCCTAGGTAAAATAATAGGTCTATTGTTATAGGAGGATTTTTGAAAGATGATATTTTGGCTTGTCTTGAAACTTGAGATTAGTTATAGAGTTGTGACAAAATCTTGAAGGATTTTGGTTTCTTTTAGAGGATTTTTTGAAGACTATATTTTTGCATGGTGAAAGTTTTCCATATTTCTTCTTTTGTTTTAAGATACTTTTTTAATGTAAATGGCAAGGCCACAGTGTGACACACCCCTTGTTTATATAATTAACTCCAGTTGATGTGCTTCATAAGAATATAGGTTTTGTGGGTGTACTGAAGATTAAAAAATTTACTCATCAGATCACAGCAATGAGCTTATAGAATCTGCAATTGTACAGTTAGTTATATGTGATGGCAAGTAGCAATAGTTGTTTTAACTGCATGTGTGTATATAACTGCCTCCTTTCTAATTGGGAGATTCAAGTACTGGCCTCTTTGGACTGGGCTTTCAGATAGTGCATATAACAACTGTACATCATAGAAAGCTACTGATCTTTTCCCCTAGCAAGAGTAGAAAGCAAGGACTGTACACTTCAGATCTACATTAATTAAGGTACTTCATTGGGGGTCATTCCTTTAGGCAAGGACTACCTATGTCTTCAATAATTGGGTCTACAACACTTTAACACTAGAAGTAGCTGGAGCCTAACACTAGAAGGAGTTTGAACCTTGGACCTTATGGACAGAAATAGGTGATCTCCAAACACCGCTGTGTAAAACACCTCTAGTAACTAATTAGACCTAAATTAAAAGACTAAGTACACCTACATAAGATACCTAGTCACTTCAACCTAGATTAAAATTGTTAGGTACTTTAGACTTTAACTATTAGAAGTACTTAAAGGGCGGCATACGATTTGATATGCCACTTATTTCAAAGCTTCTACACTAGTTGTATGCACTCATTTCTATTTTGTTCATGTGCGATTTTGGTTTCACTTTATTTATGTTTAATAAATCAAATGAGATCATCTGAAATGTGATTATGTTTAAAATCTAACCAACACTAATGTAAAAATCATCACATGGGCCCTTGTATATTTTACACCTTTATTTTTCAAGATTCTTAACATTAGGGCCTAAAAAAAGGGGGGGGTGTTAATGATCATGAGTTAATGTGTTAATATTTCAACTAGGGCCACAATGGGGCAAAAGCATCTTTGAATGATACCATTTTAAACATCACACCTTCATTTTACTAGACCCATATATATATATATAGCATTTAAACAAGAATTTTCATTTTAAAAAAGTTTGATGATTATATTTACTAGGTTTACTAGAATTTGAAAGTTTAATAATATTTTTAATATTTTATATTTTGATAGTCCTAATCATTACATTTTTAAAAAATTTCCAAAATGTAACAATGGTTTTTTCTTTCAACTTTTTGATTAAGAGGACAAGTTTGAAACATGTTTTAATTTTCTTCTCAAAATAAATTTTTAAAATATTTTTTAATGAGTTCTCTTCTTTTTTCTAAGTAAATAATTGAAGGCATGTATAATTTAGATATGAATTTTCAAATTTCAAAAGCATGCTTATGTGAAAGGCCATTGCAATTAAGCAATAATAATAATAATTTGCACCTTTTTTATTCCAATAAATATTTTAGGTCATATATTTTGACTTGAAAATAACTATTATAAAAGCATTCAAAAGAAAAGGGTTAAGAATATTATTTGATCAATTTACCACTTCAGGAATTTCTTGAAATGCTTCTTAATGGTCCACCCAAGGACACATTTGCCTAGTGAACCAACACCTAGTAACACACCATACAAAATGGATGGATGGATGGAATGTGGATTAAAAACATTTTTTAATTGATATTCATGTCCCATAGATAACCAAAAGTGGTTAACCATGTACTAAACCATCCACATTCATTTATACTTTACCTGTTAGCAACCAAGTGCATTCTTGCTAGCCTACATACATAATATTAACCTCTTCCATTACCTACATACACACCTATACTACCCACCAATTTTAAATAGGTAACTACATAGGTAGTGGGAAATGAAAGTAGGATGGTCTAGGGGGGATAAGGTGGAACCTTGATGATTCAATAGTGGTTCATCAAATGACAACAAATTTGCAATGGATGGTGCACTACTGGGTTTCAGGTGACATAATCCAAATTACAATAGCAAACATTGGTTGCACGCCATTTGTGAAAAAAAAGCTAATTAAACTTTATTTGACTCTTCATCAAAAGAGTCCCAAGTGGGCGGAAAAAGCTACAACTGTGTAAATGCTTCGTAATAATGTAAAATGTTGAAATTTTAAAATGTTGACTTGCTAGAGTTGTGGGTGACTTCAAAGTTAAATTTGAATCTTTTGATAAAAAATTTGATTGAGAAATGGAAAATCTCCACAATTGGAATTGCAATTCAACTAATTATGAGTAGTTCTCAAATTTTCACAGTTTTGAAATTTTATTATCATGTTTCATCAATGGCAAAAATTCTTGAATAAATAGAAAGCATCCACATGAAAGCTGGTGTGACCCAGCACCCATAAACACACCACCCCCATTTCTTAGTTTTGAGGCCATCCAATTGGATGAACCCCATGGCACTCTTTAACATTGTTGAGCTATGGGGAGGTTAATTGAAGAACAAAAATCCAATGAAAAAAATGTCATGTCCATGTGCCATTCATCCATGGTGATGTGTTCATAGGTGTTAGTTCACTTCGGCCCCATATGATGTTTGTGAAAAAAAATTCACCCTATTTGCATTGGGATGAGATAGAAATGAATGGTAAAAAAAACACATTCAATGGGCATCTACAATGAAAGCCAATATTTGTGACAATTTTTAAACATATTGTATAAACTTCTCATATATTTCCATGTTCCACAATTTTTAACACAAGCAAATACTTGAAACTTGGAATTGTTAGATATTGCCCAAGCTCAGGAGAAAAAATTTCAATATAAATTGAAAAACATAAATGAAACATTTCATCCTTCAATGTTTGAGGTGTCACATTGCATTTATAGCCAACTTTTAGATTTTATGGAGACTCATCTTTTCTATTGCATTCATGGTGGAGAAAGAATGATCTTGCATGATGTTGTGTGAGATGTTTTCAGGATCATCCTGAAAGATGCAAGATTTCATGTCTCCTGAAAATAAACTCATGCCCTTTTGTCCCTTGCCCTACAGTCTTCATGTTGTTGAATTGACATTATGATATGAATTGATGGTGTTCGCACGTTGGTAGACATTGTTATGATCAACCACATTCGAATTGATTTGGTTTCGCAGGTTGCTTTTTCTCATGGGGTCATTATAACTCAAGTGAAAGATGGTCTTTATCGTGATCAATTCGTAATGAACATATTTTTCCTTTTAGTTGTAGAAGTTTTTGGATGTCTACACTAATAGGCAAACAAATTTTTTCATTGATGTGCGAACATGATGTGGGGAGTGAAGAACATTGGAGGCCCTCCTCTTTTAATTTTATGTGCACTTTATAAATAGAGAGTGTTAGTGACATTAGAACATGTGCAAGCGGTGTCTATTTTCAGACGTGTTATTGCAATAAGTGAGGGTTCGTCTTGACTAAACCTCCTTTCAAGAGGTCCTCCCCTTTCCTTATATGATATGCTTTTCACAATTGGAAAAAGGTTTGGGAACTTGATGTTCCCCTTGTGGTTCACCCTCTTTGGTGATTCATTTGTCTTCTTGGACATGGGTCCTTCCATTTTGTTCCTTCTTTTGTCCAAAACATCTTGTGAACATTCTTGCGAATTTGAGATAGAATATTTCTCTTTTTTATAATTTAATCCCTCAATTTTGAGGAAACTCACCATATAAAAATCACTAGGTGCAGTGGTTTACTGCAGCTTTCACTACCCATTTAGAAATTGACCATATGTTCTTACAACTTCCAAATATGACCAAATTCCAAATCATCCTGTAGTTGAACTTTAGGTGTGCGTAACAACCTTGGAGAGAATTCTTAGTGCAATTATAAGGCAGATTACATTTAGTAATCAAGCTTACAAAAAGAGCCCTAGGGCAGAGGGTGTGAGATAGTAAGATCCCAAGGGGGCAGGATGTAAACCAATAAGATCTTTAGAAAAGAATTTTATTTTTAAAAACCATGGACTACCTTGGTTATTATGCATGGGGCTGCTGTCAGGGAATTGCTCCGTGGAGCATGGTCTCCGTCCTTGGTGCTCACACAGTAATTCCCTGATAGCAAGGCCTTACCCTATACTTTTGGCACGATGAAGGAGGTTTCAGAAAAGCAAACTATGTAGTCGCTTTGTCCCATCAAATTCCCTTTTGTCTTCTTCAAAAATTTTACTCACAAGGTTCCAATTTCCAAAGCTAGCACGATGATATACTTGCTTCCATAATTTGTATGTATTTGGCTGTCACTTCCCTCTCTCACACACTCTGCCATCTACTCGTTTAGAGTAAAATTTTTACTTTTTTCTGGCGCACTATTCCAGCTAGCACCCACCACTCTTTACCAGTTTCAATCTTTCTTTTTTTTGTGTCTCCAGCAGAACTGGGTCACCACTTCTCTTGTTGACTGCCAGTTGCGCCACCCCAACTTCTGTTTTGTTCTCCGGCAGTTTGTTACCACTTGCTTGGTCACCAGTTGGCCACCTCCACTAGTCCGTTTGGCTGCTTGGTCGCCACCAGAGTTTGGGTAGTTGACAGTCAAGGACATTTGAGTTTATCAGCGCCAAACAATGGGGTTCATACCAGTGTTGGCTGATTCTTGCTTTTGAAGAGAAGCTCTGATCTTGGTTTTAACATTTTGAAACCTTTTTGGAGGTTCTTCAGGCGCAGGTTTGAACCCAATTCTTCAAATTTTTGAACTCTCGATAACCTGGGCTTTTTTTTATTTTTAAAGTCACTTTCATTCAAGTTGAAGAATGTCTTAGCTTAGTTTCAAAACCAACTTTGGTTTCTTGTACACACTACATACTTCCTAAGGTTGGAAAGTGTATAGGTATTAAGTTTTATAACAAATTAGAACTTGGGATTGTATTGATATGAAGTTTGACAACTAATTGCATATAGAGTTTAACCTACTTGTCAAGTTTTTCAAAAAGATCAACTTACTTACCCAAAGAACATGAACATGTGTTTAGCAAAAATATTTAAGGTCTTTGTTTTGTTTTTTTATCTTACAAAAGGCTAATTCCATGGTATGGTTCTTGTGCCAATTCTAACAAATAGGTGTTGGCTCAATTCTAGGTCCCAAGAACTTGAACGTCAAGTTTAACCTTACAAACTTAGGAATCTTTCATGCCAATGTTAACTAGTTCTTTAGTTTATTAACTAACTAATGAGGTAAGGTCTTTGAGGGG
>Ga0209611_10006536_pt1:0-17500 | contig 19018 bp, 20 predicted proteins | sample S1TSphgellanicum_3_FD_187693 | JGI IMG/M metagenome (GOLD analysis project Ga0209611, IMG submission 187693) | Host-associated microbial communities from peat moss isolated from Minnesota, USA - S1T2_Fc - Sphagnum magellanicum MG (SPAdes) (version 2) | ecosystem: Host-associated >... | reverse complement strand
GAAGGTAGTGTATTTGGGTTGGGTAAGATGCTTTTCTTGAGCAGTCCCAACATTTCAAAGATGAAAATGTTAGATGTTCCACGAGTGTGACAACAATTCATAATGAAGAGTGTTGATGCGAGGATTGACAATGTTGACCTTTTAAACAATGGTACTCTTGAGGCCTCCTCAAAGGCCATATGCTCTTGGTTCCATCCCTCAAGTTCGTCCCCCAATTCTGGCATGCCCACTATGGCCTCCTCTTCATTAGCTCTTTCAACATCTACTCTCATGACATTATCTACATCCACCATGTCGTATGCATTGTTAAAGCTTGGAAGAGATCCACTCATAGGTGAAGCTCCTCCCACATGGCCAATGCATTGTTCATGACCAACTAGTACCATTGGTTCAGGCTTTTGGCCCACCCCCCTCAGTTCATCCATTTGAGTGTTATGGGCTTGTTTAGCAACTTGGTCAACAATAACAAAAATATCCCTCACCAACGCCATGTCCACCTTTGCATCCATTTGACATTGATTCGTTATATTTTCAATGGGCATGAATGGTGGTCCATTAAGGTGAACCATCCACTCATCGTCTGATGAATCATGGGGATCACCCTGTCATGCATGTGGTAAAATACACAAAGATGTTGATATCAAACCCCTTATTGTAATATGTGATGGTTGACCTTAACAATGTCCCATCAAGGGTTGAGTTAACTGGACAATAGTTTAAATTTGTAATGTATGATGTACAAAAATATGTACATCTTTTTTTGTGTTTGGGCCACATGAATAATCTTCTATTTTGCGCCTATTACGTGGGTGTTGCCCCCAAGATCAAAAGTGTTTCACAATTGTGGACCACTTCAAGGGGCAAGCACTTAGGAAAATTTTACATGGGCAATGTTATTTGTCCTACCTTGCAACATTTTCTTGAGCTTCATCACGTTCCCAAAGCCTGATGTCTTGAGCTTATATACACCTTGCGTTTCCCAATGGTAATCGCCTAGCTTTATGGGCCTCCATGTGCAATTTTGTACCATTCACTTGTTATTTTTCCAACATGCACTTGCATCCTTGATAAAATTTTCCCACAAAATTTACCAAATATACATGATCCGATCTCCAAACATGCTTGTCAAATATGGTAGCATGTCCATTTGCATTATAATCACTCATAACAATAGTTGACCATATGGTCCAGCCACACCCCTTGTTGTATTCTAATGGCCAAATTAAATCATATACATGTATCAAACATGCAACCAAGACAAAATGTACCTTGTAAAAGGCCAATTAGCCAATGTAAAGAGGCATTATGTTACTGCCCAATGTTGTTCAACTAGGTCACTTGTTTATTCAAACACTCCCATGAAAACAATGTCATTCAACATGTTACATGGCTACTCCCATATAATTTCATCCTACATTGCATGATGCACATTTGGTTCCACATCCATGTATCCCTCCACTAATATCTAGGTGGAATGCAACTTGCAAACACTCCACTAGACTTGGCTTTCACTATAGTGGATTGTGCCATGTTTGGTTGGAAGGCGTTTTCATGTTTGTGGATTTTCCATGGCTTGGGTGGGCTTGGCTTGAATTGAGTCCACTAGACACATATGGCAATTCAGAAGCAAAACACAAGTCATCAAGAAAACCCTCGAATCTCTTAGATGTCACCTAAATGCATGACAACTTCATTCACCTTGATTCATATATCATGATTGCACCTTTGCCATTTGGACCTGTGCCAAACCCATTTTTTATTATTGTGCAATCCATCCATGTTATATATGATTTAACTTAACCAAAATGTGTATTTATTATTAAATCTCTTGCACTACTCCTTTGTCATCAACTATAATAGCAATGAACACATGCACTTTGGATGCCAATAAAATGAAAGGAGGTTTGATATATACCACAATCTCTTTCTCGACCTTGGACGAACTGGTGAATATAGTTTATACATTGTCTTGTTCATCTAACTAGTTATAACCCACCTTTTTCCATAAGTTAGACATCCATGTATTAATATTTCATAAGTTCAAGCTAGGTTCATTTCATGCCCCCAACTTACAATTAATGATTGCAAGAGAATCTACCCACAACAATCTTGAGCATCTTGCTTATGTATATATATCAATGAATGTGTTTTCTTTCCATACTCAACAAGCAATTTATACAAATGGATTTCGTATATTCAAAACATGTTAATTGATCATTGGTGCAACCCTGTTCAATGCATGGCATCACCATCACACTGCACTTGATTTGTGTTACTAATTATCCAATGACCCACCTTGAACAGGCCCAACACAAGAACACGCACATGTAATTTAAGGTTCATTGATTGCTTCCAAGGAATCATTTTAGTTGATTAGTGTCACCAAGGCACTTCCACCCATCAAAGCCACTATCACCTATTAAAAATACTTCAATGCCCTTGAACAATTGCCCTTTCAAAACATACTTGCATCTTGACCTATTTTTGGTAAGGTTTATTAACTAAACTTCACCTATTTGATGACTATATGCTTCCCATGAACATTCTTTGTCACCCCTTCAAATCATGACAACCTTCCAATAGGTTGTACACTCCTTTTGCCTCCCAAGTGCTAGATTAATAAACACAATTAATGTTTTGCACAATGTGAACAAGAAATTGAATTTAGTATCCTAGTGCAACGTCCCTGATGTATATGATGCTTGAGAGATTCTTGGGTTCCTCTCAAGTGTGGCCACATGCTCATAACTGTGTGGTTTGACATGGTAAGCTCAACCATGGTCTGACATGGTCTAGTTCTAATGGTCCCTACACCCTCCACAAGTTGCATCCTCCATAAGTTAGTAATTTGTTTAATACTATTTCATAAGGCAAAGCTAGGTTCACATTGTGCCCCCAATTTTGCATAATTATGGCAAGTTCATCTACCCACAACAATCTTGTGCACCTTGCCAACATATTTGTATGATCATGAATATGTTTTCTTCCCATATTCAACTATCCATTTGTACTTGATGGATTTCGTTTACAACTTGCTAGTTGATCATTGGTGCAACCTTGTTCAATATTGAATGGTGTCACCACCACACCGTAGTTGATTTGCATTATTAGTCAACATCCCATTTTGAATAGTCACAACTATTAAAGGGGTAGGATGAGTACATGTTTTGAATGAACAAGGCATTTGGATAGGGACTAATCATGGAACATTATTAGTTTGAATTTGGAATTCTTGATTTTTTTTGGATCATGGTGATGTGACTTTGGACTACATGAAGGGGAAAATTCTAGGGGGAAAAGGAAGCATTTTTAAACACAATTTTGGGAAGAGGAAGAGGAGCTATAGGTACTTTTGTAATAGAAAATCCACAAATTTTGTTTTGATATATCGTAGATTTATTTTGTTATTTTGGATTTTATTTTAATAAAACATGGAATTATGCTATAATTATGATGGAGTTTTCAGTAAAATAGAAAAGTACAGACTTTTGTAGTGATTTCTATGTTAAGATTGTTGTGTGAATCTATTGTAATATCAAAACATGATGAAATGAATTGAAGTCTTGTCTTTGAAGTTTTTTACTATGTATTTTGAAGTGCAGATTTTGGTTATAGGAAATAACCATGAATATGGTGTTTTAATGAATGGCAAAGTTAAATGTGTTGAAAACCAAGGCAAAAATAATGAATGCATGCATGTGAAATGCAAATCATTTATTACAATAATGTGGAATAATTTTGTAGGAATTAAATTCATTTATACAATTTGGCAACCATCTTACATGGAATTTTTTTTCTTGTTTTTATTATAATAACGAACATGTTTTTCTAAAAATTAGTTGTACTATAAATGAGAGGGTTCAGATGAGTGGTTTTGTTTTTTTTCTATAATCTAAAAAGGTATGTTAGAAGTATTAGAGGTTTAAGTGGTTGATGTCATAAGGATTGTAGAGTGATATACAAACTTTGAAGATGAAGGATTGTGAAACAAGATGAATCGGATGGTAATCTAAAGTTTAATTATAACGACAATTGGACTTAAAGGCATATCGTCAAGTTATTGAAAGATGAACAAAAGACAATTTCAAAAATGGAAAGGAGTATGTAGGGACATATAAACCCCATATCAAAATTTGATGTTGGATAGATTAATTTAAAAAACAAAAGAAAAAACTGCAAGGCACATGTTTCTATCACAAGAAATGGTATGGTGTGAAATACGGATTTGGGGCTTTCACTAAAGGCACAATTATAGACGACGATCTCCACGAAAAGAGGTGTAGTCAATTATTCATCCAAATGAGTGGGTGCAATATACTTCTTAGTTGCAACCTATGGTTTAGAGTTGTAGGGGGACTTCTACAATACTTAATCGGTCGTAAGGAATTTCAAGTCGAAAGTTAATGACTAGTTAAAGAAGGGATGTTACAGGAGGTATACAACCCAAGTTTGTGTATCAATCGACATCTCTAAATTACTATGAACCAATGGAAGACTAAGAAGTGGAAGAAAACACCAATATTGATGTGTTTGAAAAGACTTAAGATAATTACTTATAATCATTGAATATACTGAGGCATAAGTGAATGTGTTGGATGAAGTATCACAATCATACTCACATCAAGGGAATCCAAATTTGGATCAAACAAGGTACCCAACTAAAACACAAGATCATGAATATGTGGATTCAGAGGTAATCATATTATTTTCAAAAGTATATGCATTCTATGAAGAAGAAGGACATGTAGTCATGGATTATCCTTTTGTGCCTTTCCACATCAAAACAAATATTGTTAGACATGTGGAGTTATAGAATGTGGCAAAAGCATTAATGGATCAATCACAATAACAAGAATTAGGAATTGTTGTAGTCCAAAACAAATTGAAAGGCATGGAGTTGGGAAGCCAATTAAGACTACACCCAAATGTCATTTTTCCTGGGACTCCCAAGTCGGGAGTCCCAAAATTCCTAAAATTGAAAATCCCTGCCACTTTGGACTCCAATAACTTCATGTGCAAACTTTGATTGAAGCAAGGTTTAAAGTAAAATTGTAGCCCTCGTCTAGAAATTTTCAATGATATATGGCACGCCTCCTGCATGCACGTAACTAAAGGCAATTCCCGGTTTTTAGTGGTTAGGGGTCAAATTGACACTTTGACTCCTGGTTTTTTTTTCGGCCATAACTTGTGTCATAAATACTCAAATGGAAAATACAAGCCCATTTTAAACATCTATGTCTTAAGAGATTTTCAATGGTACAAGGAAGTCTTCAATCAAATTAGTTTTTGACCCTCAAATTATTCTCTAAAGATTAGGAAGTCCATTGGGACTTTAACTCCCAAAATGGGAATCCATTTGGGAGTGTGTGGGTTCATTCCTTCGCACTCTCTTGCACTTTTGGGAGTGTGAATGTGACTCTCAAGTTACACTCCAAGCTTGCACCTTTCCATGCTTTTGCTTTGGTCGCGAGCCTAAGGCTAAGTTTGTGACACTAACCTAGATGCTCATGTCAGAATGTTCAATTCAGGCAAATACAAAAACTTATTAAGAGTGTATCATTAATGTGTTTAGTTATATGTTAAGGGATACAACATTAGATTGGTGCCATAATTACATGTCATAATTTCCTAATTTTAAATTTTCAGAGCTTACATAGGCATTTTGCAAACGTCATCGAAAAATTCAAAATGACGAGCAAATATACATGGAGCTGAAAAATATGAAGCATGAGGAAACTAAAAGGGTGGAGGTTTATTCTAAATATATTTAAAAGTTGGCTCATGGTTTACAAGTACCAACCATGGACAATTTTTGGACTATTATGTTTAGAGCAAGTTTGTAATCATATTTCAAAATTGTGATTTTGAGGATGAAGCGGTCAACACTTCGACAACATAAGGAGGCTAGGATATTATGTTAAGAAGGGATGCTTATTGTTGAAGTAAGGAGTGCATTATCAATACCACAAAATACAAAATAGGTAGCATCACTAAAACAAAAAGTAATTCAAGGAAGACTAACAAGTTTTGCACAAATTATGGAATGACTAATCATAATGTGGAGACATGTAAAAATAAGAAGGAATAGACTACAATGAAAATTACAAAAGCAACCCAACCTAGTCAAAAACCTCAGAAGACATCTTTGTATGCATGTCACATTTGTGGTTTGAATGGACATAAAATGACAAACTGTCCAAAGTTTACTGAGATGCAGAAGATGTTTCATGGGAAATCTCTAACAGTAGGAGAGGTTCATAACATAGGTTCATAAGGGTTTGTTTCATGGGAATTTTTTAAGAGTAGGAGAGGTTCATAACATAGGTTCATAAGGGTTTGTTTCATGGCAAATTTTTAACAATAGGAGAGGTTCATAACATAGGTCCATAAGGGTTTGTTTCATGGGAAATCTCTAACAATAACAAAGGTGCATAACAAAAGTTCATTGCATAGGTTCAAAGAGTTTATAATATGAACTTGGGATAGTTGTTTAAAATAACTATTGAATTAAAAAAATATTTGTGGCAAAAGCTAAAACTAGAAAAAATTTAGAATTTAAGTAGAGCAACCACAAATAAACACGTTATTTCTTCAATACCATAGGTAGGAACAACTACTATAACAATAGATAATCATATGGCAATTATCCAAGTACAGATTGGGAAGAATACAATAGAGGATGTGTTGTTGGATGGAGGTTTTGGAATTAATATCATTACAAAATAGTTGAGATTAAAGTTGGGGCTTCCAAAGTTTAAACCTACACCGTATAATCTAAGGATGGAAAATCAAACAACCACAAAACCAGTGGGCTTGATTAGAAATCTAAAGATATATGTTCATGACATTCTTTACATAACTACGTTTACTATGCTTTAGAATAGTGTAGTAAATTCTAGTTATTCCATGTTGTTGGGGAGACCATGGTTGAGGGATGCTAAATGGCACATGGTTGGGGGAGTAACACTATTACCATACAAGGGAATGGGACAATCAAAACAATTATAATCACCAAACATTTGGGAGGTGAAGTAAGAAAACCAAAAATGTTATTGTGCTACGATTATTACAATGGTATCACATATGAAAAAGAAGATATCATCTTTGTTACAAAGCCAAAATTGTTCTCAATAAGAACAATTAGTTTACCTAAAACAATTCAATTTGTGAAAACCATAGATGTGGAGATCATGGATATAGATGTGAAGACTAATATTTTAGAGTAAGAATTTAGAATATAAAGCACATAGAAGAAGATAGCTGGCAATGGATATGAGTCAAAAGTAGCTCTAGAGGATAAGGTGTATCAAGAAATGTACTATAATCATCAACTAGAAAGTGTTGTAGTGGATGAAACTCCAACAAAAATCAAAGCATAGGAATTGTAGATAGATGGATGGACATTAATTAAAGATCAACAATTGATGAAGCTTAATCTAGGAACTGATGCAAAACCACACATGGTGAAGACTAATGCATAGCTAGAAATAAATAAGGTGTTGAAAGTGGAATAGCTGTTGAAGGAATTCAAAGATTTTTGTGCATGGACATACAAAGATCTGAAAGGGATTCCACTAGAGCTAACACAACACATAATTGAGTTGGACACTACTATACCATCCGCACATTAAGCTAGGTACATATTAAATCCAAACTATGCTACAATAGTGAAACAAGATATAAATAAGTTGCTAATAGTTGGATTCATTCAATTTGTATAGGAAGTTACATGGTTGTCACCCATAGTAATAGTGCCCCAGAAAAATGGTGAGTTGAAAATTTGTATAGATTTCAGAAAACTAAATGCAACCACAAAAAAAGGTCCATACCCATTACCTTTCATAGATGAAATGTTGAACATAGTAGTAGGGTATGAAACATATTCTTTCTTAGATGGATATTCATGATATCATTAAATCTTTACAGCTTTAGAGAATAGATAAAAAACTACATTTGTTACAAACTAGGGGGCTTTTATATGGAAGATGATGTCATTTGGAGTTAAAAATGAACCTTTAACATGTTAAAGAGTTGTTACCAAAACATTCAAAAAATATTTGGTTAGTTTTATGAAAATATTTCTAGATGATTTTACAGTGTATAGTGACATGGAAAATCATTTGTAGAAATTCAGATTATGTTTTCAAAAGTGTAGAGAATATAACATTAGTTTGAATCTAAAAAAATGTGCATTTATGGTATTTGCAAGGATGGTCTTAGGTTTTATTGTTTCCAAAGAAAGGAAACTACCATATCCAAACAAAATACAAGTAATAGTAAACATGCCACCACCAAAGAATCCACAACAAATTTAAGTATTCAATGGGATGGCATAGTTTTATAGATGTTTTATAAAAACCTTTGTTGCTATTATGGCACCTATCACTAAACTGACCAGAAAGACAAAAACTTTTCTTTGGACAAAGGAATGTCAAAAGGCTTAGGAATTGATCAAACAAAAGTATATTAAAGCACTGATATTGATATCACCAAACTGGCAGGTGAAGTTTCATGTTCATATAGATGCACCCTTGTTAGTTGTGGGGGCTATGTTGTTTCAGAATGTAACAAAGAAGAGTGATCAACTAGTAATGTATGCTTTTAGGCTTTTGAATAGAATAGAACATAATTACAGCACAACAAAAATAAAGGCTTTAGTAATGGTTTTTGCTTTGCATAAGTTTAGACATTACTTACTAGGTAATAAGTTTGTTTTTTATGTGGATCATATGGCATTGGTCTATTTGGTCAACAAACCACAAGTTTTAGGGAGAACAACTAAATGGTTGTTATTGTTCCTAAAAAATGACTTCATAGTTGTGTATAAACCATGCACAACTCATCTAGTTGCAAATGCATTGTCAAGATTACCATATATTATAGAACCCATAGGTATGCGTGATTAAACCACATATGCAAGTTTTTTTACACATAACCTGAATGGCTGAAGGATGTAAAAGAATTTTTAAAAACATGATAGAATGAGGGCACATTATTGGTACAACAAAAACAAAAATTGGTTAGGAGAGCAAAGACTTTCACATTGAAGAATGGTGAATTGTACATAATGGGCCAAGTCAATAGACTATGATGATGTTTGACATTTATGGAAACATAGATGGTGATGAGAGAATTGTATGAAGGACAATTAGGAGGGCATTTTGCAACTAAAATAATGCAAAGAAAGATATTGGATGTTAGATATTAATGGCCTACTATGTATAAAAATGTGCATGATTACTACAAATCTTGTGATGCATGTCAAAAAACAAGAAGATTGGCAATTCAAAGTCTTGCAAAGTTGATGACAAGTCTTCCAAAGGAACCATTTATGAAATGGGGGCTTAATTTTTATGGGGCCAATCAAGCCAGTAGGAAGATATACAACAAACAAATATATTATTATAGCCACAAATTATGCTACCAAGTGGGTGGAAATAAGAGCATTGATAACTAATACTGTAATAATCGCAACAATTTTTTTTTATGAGTGCATATTAACCAAGTTTAGATGTCCTTTGACTATAGTCACAAATCAGGGAGTTCATTTCAATAATGATGCCATCAAGTATTTGACATATCATTTTTTGTTGAAACATGTGAGTTTTACAACCTATTATCCTTAAGAGAATGGGAAGGTTGAATTTATTAACAAAGTGCTTAAGACACTATTGACCAAGTTAGTAAGTGAGAATATAACATATTGGGATGAACATCTGTTTATAGTGTTATTTTCATATAGAATTGCATACAAAATAGCAACATGGTATACACCATATCAATTAGTGTATGGATTACATCCATTGATGCCCACAAAATACATAATGTTAGTTGTTGGTGGAAATGAGAGATACAATACCTTTGTGAAAATTTTAACTAACATAATTACAGAGTTGGAAAAGTTGCAAGAAGCTAAAATGCAAGTTGCAAAAACTACATGAATTTAGTAGTGGAATAAAACATTATGGAGTTAATAAAAGAATCCAAAAAAATAGTTCAATTTTGGTGATTACGTTCTATGGTTTTCAAAGGGTAATAAGTCACACCTAGGGAAGTTTACTAGGAAATGGTTTAAACCTTACAAAGTACAATATGCATTACCAAATAACATTGTGTTATTGATAACCATTGAGAAGTTTGAAATTAACCTTATGCTGGTCAATGTGAATAAGCTCAAACCTTACAAATACATGGAATCTAAAGTTCATAAATAAAAACAACAGATGTTAATATATTGGGAAGATAATGTAGGTGGAGTTCAAGTAGAAGATTTTGATATGGACAAGGAAGATGAAGATTGTGAAATACAAAAACCACATATACAAAATATAGAAGATGAAGAACAAATGAAAGATCTTGTGGTCAACACAATATTGATTTTGGAACTACATATGATTAACAAATCTATATGTAATAAATGCAAGTGAGGAATTTGGGATGCTTCAAAGATCTAAAGATGATCTATCAAGGGTATTGTTTGATTCAACAAAAATATTCGCCTAATGATTAAGAATATTCATATAATCATTACATTTGTTGGCATAGTTAGTAAAAAAGTTAGTATAGTCAGTAGATAAATGGGCACAGTTAACAAAAGGTGTATAGGGCGAACGAGGTGGAGTCAATACAACTAATGTAGGGAAATTAGGGATGTGGACTAATTGGAAGATGAAATTTGAGGTGTTCACTCATAATGATGACACAAAGTGCTTCCACATGGTTGTACAAAGGACACATAAATTTGTAGTGATGGGCCGTATTAGTTATAAGGATCATGCGTTAATTAAAAGACGGCAAGCAAGTAAAAAAATGAATGCAACAAGTGAGAAGTTAAAGGATAAAAAAAACGGGGTCATTGTCGAAAGTTGTTTTTGTTTGTTACTGGAGGTTATGTGCACAATTTGAAGCTTCCATTTGCACAAACCACAAACTACCACGTGTCATTTTTGGGTATGGAATCTAATCATTTATTTATGGATAAGTAAATTTAAATCGTTGACTTGGTCAATGTGATGTTGCCACATGTAATTGCAACGCATCTTGGGTTTTGCAACTAGGTTTTGTAACTACGTCCTAGCTAGGAAGGACATATGCAATTAGTCACTCATGAATTGTTAAACCCATGTTGTTTCACCCATTTAGTCACAAAGGACATATAGTTGTAAAGCCCAATCATCTTATCGACCATGATTCTTTAATATTTTGGCTGAATATTGAAATTCCATGTCATCAATGATTTTGGTATGACGTGTGATAGAATAGAGAAGGTGAAAGAATCCAGTGAGATGACTCTGCAGATAGAGAAGCTCACACAAGCAATTTGGAGTTTCAATCTCCAGAAGGAGAAACTGTGTAAGTGGAAGGAATTTGAGCTTGGTGCTGTGTCTCCAACGTCCCTGATTGGTCAGAGTTGCAAGGTCTTCTGGCCATTAGATGATGAGTGGTACATTGGAGTTGTTGGTGACTACAATGACCACACACACAAGCACCTGATCACTTATCAGGATTCTGAAGAGGAGTGGATTATTCTGGCAAGGGAGCGAGTGAAGCTGAAAGTTTCAGCTGCAAAGAGGCTCTGACTCTCAATAGCTACAGCTCAGCAGGCACAGGATAGAAGGAAAAGACCTAATTCAGTTAGCTGTCAGTATAGAGGTTTTTGAAAATGAGCCAGGGCAAGGGGATCTTGTGTGGGCCAAGGTGAAAGGCTACCCAATGTGGCCTGCTATTGCAATGGATGAAGAGCATGCAAGAGCTTGTGGCATGTAGCCTACATCTCGTGACAGTGTCATCGCTGTCCAGTTTTTTGGGAGCTATGATCATGCAAGAGTTGACTCCAAAAATGTCGTGCTTTTCTCAAAAGGTCTGTTGTCCAAGTATCACTGCAAATGCAAAAGGGTGGCCTTTCACCAAGGATTACAGGAAGTAGAGGTGTACTCAAAAGAGTGTAAACTTCCTGAAAGCATGGCACACATATAGGTTGATGCACCAGGAGTTGCTGGCACCGGTGGTTGTATTGACTGACAACGGCAAGAGGTGGAAGGTGATGATCATGACTTTGTGGGTGATGAGAGGAAGTATGTAATCCAGAAGAGTGTGAACAGTCTGTTCACTCTTCCCTTGAAACTGGGAACACTTGTGGTGCTAAGCTTGGGACAAATTGTTTGGGACTCTGGGCATTTCCATGATCAGCACCATATTTGGATCGAAGGTTACACAGCTGTGTGCAAGTTTGCAATAATGAAAGAGGCAGATGTGGCAGCTGTTGAGTACAAAATGGAGGTGCTCAGGAACCTAGGCATGTGAATAATCCCTCTTTTCCAAGTTACTACAAACAATGAAATGCCCATTGATGGCAATTCCCCATCAGCTTGCTGGAAGAAGTTTCTCTTAAAGTTACAGAAAGCTGAAAAGAAAGCTGGGAGGTTTTTGAGTCCAGAGCAAGAGAAGTGATGAAGAATATGATCAGGCACAGCTATGTTTGGGTTCAGTAATCCCCAAGTGTCAGAGCTTATCCAGGGTCTACCACATGCAAGAATGTGCTTCAAGTACTGGGGGTGGTCAGACAAATCACCTTTACCATCTGGCCAAGTAGATGAAGATCTGTTGCCTGCAGGGTACGGGCCTGTTGAAGTGCAATGGAAACACCTCAATCGCTGCACAGTATGCTACCTTGATGTGGAGTATGTGGACAATCTCCTTCTGCAGTGTGACAAGTGCCGCATAATTGTACATATGAATTGTTACAGAGTGCTCGAGCCACCAGATGGGAAGCTTTGGCTTTGCAGCCTGTGTGGTGTTGACACTCCAAAACAGCGACCGTTATGCTGCTTGTGCCCCATCACAAGTGGAGCCATGAAGAGGACAACGGATGGGCACTGGGCACATCTCACATGTGCATTATGGATGCCTGAATTATCAATGGTGGATAACAAGAGGATGGAGCCTGTGGATGGTATCAATGCTATTCACAAAGAACGCTGGAATTTGACTTGTAGTGTATATAGAGTATACCATATGGAGCTTGCATCCAGTGTGCAGACAGTCACTGCCATGTGGCATATCATCCTGTGTGCTCGAGCTTCTAGCCTCCGTATGGAACCCATAGAAGAGAGAAGGAGAGTCAATGGGGAGACATCACTGCGGCTCATTTCCTACTGCCATAAGCACAGGCAACCTGCAAAGGCTCAGCATTTAAACAACACAGCATCTCAGGCCCGGCTTGCTTGCTCTGCTTATGAGCCTGTAGTGAATGCTTCTGGTTGTGCTCGCACTGAGCCATATGATGCTGCAACAAGGCATGGCTGCAGAAAACCTGAGGCTCTACCTGCTGCTCTAGTCAAGCGGCTTTTTGTGGAGAATTTACCAGTCATGGTGACAGGTTGTTGCCAGAAAGTACCAGAAGGGAAGGAGAAGTTCAAAGTGTGGTCCTGGTATCTGGGAATCCATAAAATCAGGATCATCATCAACTGTCACAACACTACATGATGTGCAAAGAGCGCAACAGAATGATGATGTAGTTTTGTCAGTATCAGAGAAGTTTGAAAACATGCAAATTCACCAAGCAAATGACATGGTGATTGAATATGCAGGCGAGGTTGTGAGACCCATTGTGGCAGATATAAGGGAGGCAAGCTGTTACGACTCACTTGGGGTGCTGGCACTTACATGTTCTGGTGATGAGTGTGTGGTGGATGCTACACACAGTGGAAGCCTTGCACATCTCATAAACCACTCTTGTGAGCCAAATTGCTATTCATGCATGTTTGCAGCAAGGGGCAAAGATCGCATCATAATCTTTGCCAAATGTGACATTGCTTGCACCTGGGGAGGAGTTGACGTATGATGAACAGCTGATTTGCTGCTGTGGCTCTCCCAGTTGTTGAGGCTCTGTAAATATCCTGGATGATGACACGGAGCCTAGCACAACATTGTTTCTGCCGCTCTCTGACCTTACCAAGTTGGAGCTTTCTTCCCCAAACCAAAGCAAGCAGTGACGACACAATATGCCAGTAAATAGGTTTGTAATTTCACACGAGCCTCAAGAACAAATGTTGCAATCAATATTTATCATCATCCCCATGTGGTTTTTTGCTATCACCCTAAACCCTAAAACCCATGCAGTTTTCGATATCAACCATAATGATCTCGATTTATAGAGTGAATTTGGCTTTAAATTTGTGTTCCATTTGGAGACCACATTGGCCCTCCCTCAAGGGCAATTGATAGTCTGACGATTGTTGTTGGCTCCTACCCAGGGAGGAGTTCTATAGAAACGAACAAAAAAATTACTAATGAATGTAAAGAAATTTGCGAGGAAAATTGGTACCACAAAGTTCAAATCTTGCTGTAAATCTTGTGGATTCACTTTGCTTTTGTGCAATCATGTCCAGTTGAAAACCCTAATGCTATCTCTGTTTTGTTACCTGTGTTGTATGTATGCCTCATGTTGATTTCACAACTTGAGCCTCATGGTATATAGGCAGCACTTACACACCACCACCACCTCCATACCCAGATAAGAATGCTGCAATTGCTTTGAGCTCAACTACAAAGTGTACAATGGAAGATACCCAAATATTTCTCTAGGATACAATCAAGCCCGTGAATCCTGCCAGTGAAGCTGTGACAAAACCAAGGGCATTATCTTCTATGAAGGAAGGTAATTTGTTTGTTTGTTTTCCTTTTGTTTTGTTTGTACTTATGAGATCCACTGAATCGGGATGCTTCAGATTGTAAAGCTCTTTGGAAAGCTCTCAACAAGGAGGAGTGCATGGGTTCTTGGTTCCACGACATTTGGACTTGCGGTGCAAAAGTTCTTGAATATTGAGTGATTTCTTCACTGAAAATTAAATTAAATCAGAGGAATTGGAATGTGCCTTTGGTGTTGTTGGGTAGGTCTTGATGAGCAGGATTTAATGGAATTTATTTGGTAAGATTTGGATTCAGAATGTGGGAGATATTGATTTTTAAGTGATTTCAGCCGCTGAAAATTCAAATAAATTCCAAAAAACCAGGTTTTGGAAGGAAAAATCAGTTGAGGACGTGGTAACACTTGGGCCAACGGCACAGGCTACACTACTACTAATTAATGAAGCTAGTGTGCTTGAGAGTTTCTTGTAGAGATTTTCAGCATGGCAGGTAGGTATTTTTCATAAATTCTTGGCAATTTCAGAAAATAATTAATTAGTGCCTAACTAGGCTAGGTACTATGGTAGTGGTGAGTGGCTGTCATGGTGATGCACCTTAGTAAGGGTACAACTTCCATTTTAGCCAACCTCCCCAACAATATCACTTTCTTGAATATGGGGGAAAAGAAAAACCAACTTGTACATTTCATCCCTCTTAATATTTCCCACACCAACAACATTCCTGCACACCATTGACAGAGGAGACTAGGGTTTTTTTTTTCTCAACTCTGTGATGTAGCCACACTGGTGATCATCCACAAGAGAAATTAGCCAAATTTGGCTACAAGTCAGAGAAGAAAGTTAAAAAAATAAAGAGTCATGCTATAATTTGGTGACCTGCTCCTATTGGCTAAGTATGACAATTCCAGAAAAAAAAAATCCCTCAAAAAGGATCCATTCAATATTGAGGGAATGGTATATTGGATGTATATATAAGGATCCATTCCCTCAAAATCCTTATGAAATTATTTTTTATGTGAAATTGTGGAAATTTGCCTAAAATCTCCTTTCCTTCAAAATCATCTTGAGCTATCTTCTCTTCGTCTTTCAGCTTTTTGGACAACAATTTTATTCTGTTTTCAAAATTGTATAAAAAAATTTGAGCTTTTGGTAAGTCAAGAACTAAACAAAAGTTGAAACTCTTTTGAATACAAGTCAATTTATGAAGCATTATTTGATAAAAAAGATGTTATTTGTAAGTTATTGCATGCACATGTAGAATACAAGATTTTTCTTGGAAGATATTTCACCACATCACCCTACGAAGTAGGAAAAGATATAGTACATAAAGGAAAAACAAAAAAAATGATAGTATTTGAATGCAATTATCTCTCATCTTCCAAAGTTCACATTGCCAAGATATTTGCAATGAAACACATTTAGAATACATGTAGTCATTCCCATGGTATTCTATTTATGAGCATCTTATTTAATTATTGAAATAATGTAGCTTTATATGTGAAAAAATATCAAGATCAATGTACCAAAAATATTCATCTTGATCTATTTGTTGTTGGTCGTGTTCAACCTCTTTTGTGTGGTCTTTAATTCTATTGGGACACTATTTGACATAGCTGAGGTAGTTGAAGTGATGAAGACATTATCCAACATTGAATTCACAAAATCTCCTAATTTAGAAGGTAAGGATAGATTGATAATTTTCTACACAATTTCAATAAACACCAATACTTAGTGACAATGTGATGTGATGAAAAGTAATTTGTTACAAAGCACAAAAGCCAAAATCAAGTAGAAAATTTGTTGAGAACTAAAAATGATATCATACACATATATTGGCCTAATTGAAAATTAAAATGGAAAAGAATTTGAAGTCATGGTTGATTGCTTCACAAAACCAGTAGTTTAGGTTATAGATGTTGGAAGAATTTTGAGATTCTTTATAATGCACTTTTTGTTACCTATATATTCATGTCAAATTTTGACACCCACAACAATAACAAAATTGAACGCACATCTTGACATGTTTACTTGAGTTGGTGCAAATTTTTCATTCGACATTCTTGGCCAACTAAACATGGCATCAAGAGTAAAAAGAACACATTTTTTCCTACTTTGTATTTTCCTTCTTCCTTTTTCCGTCAAGAGTTTTTTTGTTTTTTCTTAATTCACCAAATATCAAGTATTGGGTGTGGAGTTGAAAAATACACACACAAATGCAAATTTTAAAAATAATGTACAATGAAAAGAAATTTTATCTCTCCACATATGTCAAGAAGAAAAAAAACGTGCATGTAATCTATAAAATCCGATCAATTTTTGTTGCAATTAGTGTACACATGAAAAAACCAAAAAAATTAGTTCTTTAAAGAGAGCTCTTGTTCCTAAATTCGAATGTTGAAACTCAAAATTGTTTTTTGCATGGTAAGCTCAAGTTTTGTGATCTTGTGTGGATAAATTTCTTACACTAACAAGGTTGGGGTTGTTGATGGCATTTTATTGCAAAATTTTGTTGCTACCATGGATCATTAGCTTTTGTTGCAATTAGCAATAATGTATAGATCATGAACTGAAAATTAGCCTCCTCCATCAGTTGTAGTTTTGTAAACAACCCCACATGTTGAGAAGTTATTGTTGTTGCTCTCATCAAACTATCCATTCTAGGTGGAGATATAAACAACAATAGCAATAGATCAAGGTTAAATCTATATCACCATCATTGCCATTGTCACTTACAAGTGTGTTGTCTACCCTTTTGAAGAAGACTAGGAGAAGGACATTCTTTGAACACTCTTCACATATGTTGGAGACATTTGCCATAAACATATATATAGGGTTACTAGACGCATGGTTGT
>Ga0209611_10006534_pt1 | contig 19025 bp, 13 predicted proteins | sample S1TSphgellanicum_3_FD_187693 | JGI IMG/M metagenome (GOLD analysis project Ga0209611, IMG submission 187693) | Host-associated microbial communities from peat moss isolated from Minnesota, USA - S1T2_Fc - Sphagnum magellanicum MG (SPAdes) (version 2) | ecosystem: Host-associated > Plants > Peat... | reverse complement strand
GAACCTTTTTATGGGAGCTGGCTGTTGGTGAAGAAGATAAGCAAAGTGTTTTTGGAGTGATCATGACCAGATTTTAACATTCAATAGAAGGCAGGATGAAAACAGTTCACAGAGGAAAAAGAAAGAAAGAAAAAAGAGAGTACCAAAGTGGTTTTCTCACCTTAAATTATTGGTCCTCACAGGAGTTTCGTCCCCAGTTTTGGATTTGCCTTCACTGCTTGCTGCTCTTATTCTTCATAAAATCAAAACTTTGTTATTATTAGAATAACATCCTGCAAAGCTTCTGAAGCAAACACTCAGCAGGTTCATTGAACAATACCCAGTTTCACTCAGTAAAACACCAAACACACTCAAATTGGAGATTGAAACAGGGATTACAGGCTCAAACTAGGGGTCAAAGACAGGGTGACTTTAAGGATCTCAAATACGTCCACCATTTTTCACCCAGCATGGTTATAAAATCATTGTTTACTAGGATTTTGAGCTTGGAAGTGTTTGCTCTCTCTCATTCTTCCTCTCTTCATGTTTTTTGCTTGCCACTTCCTCACACCTTCTCTTTCATCACAAAATTCACTCATGATCAAAAAGACCACTAAATGGTCAATCCAACTTTGGGCATTAATCTCCATACATACATACATACATATGCACTACATACATACACAAATGTTGTTAGGACTGAAGAAGATAACCTATGCAGACCCACCTTGATCTAATCCCAGAACCCAAAGCAAAACAAGGGAAAAAAAAAAGCCTACGAGTCGCCACCCCGGGGCCACCCCCATGTGCGTAGCTAGCTAATGGTCCAGCCCATGTGCGACTACATACATTTTGCAGTGGATGAAATTAGAGAGAGACCACATGTGGTGGTGCACACAGCACAAGCTGAAGAAGAAGTGCCAGACAGACCAGTTTGATTCTATCTAAGCCTATTCACAATTTCTCTTTTTGCTTACATAAAATCATAAATAAAAACTTGGCTTAGCCTAAGTTGTGGAATCCTCATAGGGCTGCTTTGCTTTGCTTTGCTTCAACATATCTCAATACTTAGTAAGTAAATTGCATAAAGTGGCACATGCCCTAACACTGTCATGCATGCGTGCGTGCATGCATGGTAGTCCATATATTCCACCGATACATGCCACCCATTTGTCACATCAGGTTGGCTACCAATAGACTAGTTGTTGCGGGGCACGGGAGGGGCTCTGGACTTCCTCCCCAATGATTCATGGTTTGGTGATACCAAGCTGACATCCATCCCCTAAAAAGCCTAGCCCGAATCATAATTACAAGCACAAAGTAAGTGATTGTTGCTTGAATGTGAAGGTAATGACACAAATGTTCATGTCATTCGCCCTTCCTTTCATTCTCTCCCTTATGTCATTCGCCCTTCCTTTCATTCTCTCCCTTATGTCATTCGCCCTTCCTTGATTCTCTCCCTTGTGTCATTCGCCCTTGGTTCTCAACACTATATGGCGTTTCTACATGCACTACCCCCTCCCCATCACCATAAGCACTCCAAGGGTTTTTTTTCTTTTCCTTTGTATTTGAACGCACCTCCTTTTGTATCTTAGGCCAAGGAAGGCTTGCTCCTCCTCCTCTTGCAAGCCTCCCTTAATTTTTGGGCCTTTGCCTCTTGAGACTACAACCCTAAATCTTTCTACAGATGATCACCACTTAAGTTACATTAAAAAAATTCCTGAAGAAAACATTGGCTTTCATCCTAAGGTTTTATCCTTATATAATTATTAAATAGTGTTCAAATTCACATATTCTTCAAAATTGTAGTCTAAACATTCTCCATCTCACATATGGCCATTAGGATATGTTGTGCCTACTAGTTTTGTCCCCAAGGTAAAATGTATGATATGGTGTAAACCATTTTTCTCAAACTAAAAATACATATAATATCAAACATAGTAACATGTAAAATTTTGTTCACATTGAATTTTTCTAAAAGTTAAATATAATTGACTTGGGTTTTCTATAAATTATCAATTATTTAAGTTTTGAATATGTAATAATTGATTCATAATTGTGTTTTTATGTAAATGTGCACCAAAGATTTTATTTTATTAAAAAATTAAAACACCTTGTTTGACATCTATATATCATTTTGTCCTAATTTTAAATTTTCATTTTATTTTTATAGATTGATAAAACCAAAAATTAACCCAATTACAATTTCAGTGGAAAAACTTTTTTAAATCTAAAAAGACATACCCTACAAACATCCGCCGCTAAAAACTTGTTCACAGCCATGCTAAGCTTGAGAGGGCTGGCTAAGTCATGTCAAGGGTTGTTCCAAAATTTAGCAGTAGCCCCTCCTAGCCCCCCATCCCCCCATGGTAATTCTTGAATGGAGCTGTTATCAAACTTCCCTTTCTCTCTTTTCATCATATTGTCCCTACCCATCTCGTTTGTTTGCGCATATGAAAACCTTAATGAAAGTCTTGAAGATGAAGGTGCCTAAAGGAAGGTGGCTCGAACTGGTTACCTAGTCCAGAAGGTATATAGAGAGGGCTTAGGGAGCAGTAAGAATGATGCATTTGGAAACAAACACAAAATTGTGCACCCGTATGGATGCACATGTGATTCAGAGTCAGGATTGATTCACTTGGAAAATTGGGTTTGTGTGTCGTAAATTGCTCAGAAAGACAGAAGGACTTGGATCCTCATATCTGAAAAGTTGATGGTGAACCCATGTGCCTTCCCTAATGTGCAGTCACTAGCTGCTAACAATTTTCCATGCTGTGAACTGGGGAGACTTCATGAGGTTCTAGAAAGAAAAGTGTGGAGTGGAGTTTCATTTGTATGTACCATGTCAACATACCCGTTGTTAATGGAAGAAACTAGTTCACTTTTTTGTCAGCCTTCATGGTTGTGGACCATGGTGTGAGAAAGAAAGTTGAGAGGGGGCGGGACCTCATGGGGGCCTGATTGGTGATGATCCATGTGCTAGTGAAAAATTTGTGCAGTCACCAATTTTTGAGCAAAGAGTTTTGAAATTCAGCTCTGAAAATCAATTGATTTTTCAGTGGGGATTGTCAGTCCCCTCACATAAGGATTGATGACAACGATTGTGGGGTCCCAATTCCGTATGTTTCGAATTGTCCACACTTGTTGTTGTGCCTCCTACCATTCTCATGGGCCATGGCTGAGGGTGGTGGTAGTCAGCAGCAGCTGACAAGGTGAAATTTAGGGGCAAATGACAGACACACTTGAGATTGGCCGTTTGCATCATGAAACTTTGTTGGTGATAGATACTTACATCAACTTGGGCCCCAAATTCTACACTTGAAATCACCAGATGTTTTGGGACTAATTCTTTTTTCCAACTTTGTTGTCCTTGCATAAAAGGGCAGGTGGGAGTGGACGGAGGTTTCACCAACACCATGTCACATTTAAGAAAGTGGGGTGGCAAGGGAGGTTCAGTTCCTAACAAGATTGGCCATTTACAAAGTGGAACTTTGTTGGTAAGCACCAAGATGTGCCAGATATTAATTCTAGACTTGTAATTGTCAACTTTGGGGCTACTGCTTGGGCCTGACTCCCTACTGTTTGCAGAAAGGAAATGTGAGCAACACATACTAGCCACCTCGTGACAATTCCCAACAGCTAACACTTCCTTAACATATGTGTGCAAAGGGTCAGTGGGTTAGACCACGCAGATTGAACCAACAGCAATGCACCATGAGGTACCAATTGGTAAGTGGACATGAACCACTTTTCTGCTGGGTTCTAGTTCCAGAGCTCACACCATGGCAGTCAACATTACCACCTACCTACTAACATTACAAGAGAAAGTGGCTTTTCATCACACAAAAAGTCATGGTCCATGACACTTGTTTATGGTGAGCCAGGGAAACTGCACAGTTTCATGTAATACAATGTACAATCTGTGATGTTTATTGTGGCATATAATACACAAAAATTGCAATTTAACACCAGGTATATAATGGACATACGTATTATTATGTAATGTATGCAGATATCAAGTGTCAAAATGTAATTTTTGTGTAGTATATATGACAATAAATGTCACATATTGTACATTGTTATAGATGAAACCACATAGTTTACCTTACACAAGTGACATGAGCCACAGTTAGATTTCTTATATATTCTTTCAATAAAAACCACTTTCTTGTTGTGTAACAACTCACTAACCCTTATCAACTTACACACCATTTGCTTGCACTGACTCACTCCATAGCCACCTATTCAACTATCTACTACTGGACCTTTTTTTTTATAGGCTAGGTTAGCAAGGTGGCATTTCTATCAACTTACTTGCAGTTCATCCACAACTAAGTCTTAGTAACAGGCATCCAGCAGATGATGATGCATTGGTGGTTGTTGGTTCTCACTTTGGCCATGAATCAGCCAGCCCTTATGAAGCTCGGTGTGTTGGAAGTTGTTGGTCCACTTTGGCTGTGGATCACCCTTTTATGAAGCTTGAAGAGTAAGGCTAGTGAGGTAGAATGGAATGATCTGAAGAGTAACATTGAGTTTTAGCATTTCTTGATGCCTCTGCCTAATTGGAATAAGTCACAGTCCAGGTTCAAGACTTGTACACCTTGAGGTGCTAAAGTTTTGTTGCTCCCCTTTGTGTGTTCTCACAGCTAAGATGTAGCCCCAAAAGTGTGAGAATGTTGGGGGGTGGACTTGTATGTCTTAAGGAGGTCAAGAGTCAGGACGAGTGTTGGGTGGGTATCAACTTTTGCAACATACCAGCTCGGAATTGCATTGAGTCTTTTCTAGAATTTCATACCAACTTGGTACTTTGTATTGGATCTTTTCTTAAACTTTCATTTCAGCCTGGTCCTGGCCAGTATTTCAGCCAAGGCTGATTTTTTACTCCTCCATGACAGGTATATATTATACACGTGGTATTGAGATCGATAGAACCTTAGTATAAAACATAGTTTTACCTCAAGTACCTATCAGGAAGGCATGAGTACAAGGTGTACAAGGTTGGTATTGCCTCAGGTCACTACTAGTCAATGTACCTGTATGGTTAGTTCTTTGATACCGGGACCAGTAGTCTATATAACTGGTTCCAGCCCGCCCAACACTGGTTAAGGCTCTCTCAAAATACCATATTATACCTTCGTCACTTTGACACATTTTTGTCAATTAATTAATAAATTTTGAGGATTCCATTTTTTATAAATGATATATTCTCAATTTTTTTATGTTTTATCAGATTTTTAAAATTTCCTTCAGAAACCCATAAATTTCTTCTGAAAGAAATTGAAAATTTTCAACATTTCTGAAAATAATATAATCATTGGCGACCTGGCCCAGGTACTACTACGGTAGGTCTCATTGGTTAATTGTCGTGGTGTGCATCCCAACACCAATTCTTTCAGGTGTGTAGTTGGTTGGTACCACAAGTTGATAAGTAGAAAGCAACATAGGTATGGAGGACCACCACTTAGCTTTAGTTAGAGACTCATGACCTCCTATCCTCACCAAAAAGGTAGGATTTTAGATTTTTGTTATGCTCTATAGTGGAGTCTTTGTTTTCAGGGTGTCAGCCTTTGGCATTAGAAGTGGGACATCATCATGAACCTCCTCCCTCACTCTGAAGGTTTTAAAGCAACAAGGACATTTGTACCCTCATTCTCCTTTCCACTCTCTCTTTGATTTTTGTGTTCTGTTTCGATAAAGTTTGGCAAGCTTATAACAAACACAACTTTGCTGGTCTGCTCGGCAAGACTTCCGTGGTTTCTGGAACTGGTGAGTGCCCAGTGGGACAGAGGAAGAAGAGGGTATGATTGGGTATGCCGGGCATTTCGGGGTAGGTAGGCAGCAGATGATATACGTTATAATCACACACAGTCTGTAGACCAATCTAGTCTGTAGACCAAGATTGAAATATATATATATATATATATATATGCTAAGTAGAAAGTTTTCTTCTTTCTAGATAACGTACTCCTGCAATGTCTGGCTGCAGAGGATGCTTGCATGAAGCAATGGACAATTGAAACAATTTCAATTCGTACAATCCACAACCCAAAAAAGGCTCATGAGCAACTTTCTTTGAAGAAACCCATAGGAACAAAACCAAACTTGATTGGCATCATGGAGTTGAACTTGAATAAGTAAATAACAACCTTAAAGTAAATTCACTCATGATCATTCCAGAAAAAAAATTTGATTTTTGAATGTACAAATCAACAAAAAAAGTAAATCATTAGCTGAAGTGATGAATATACCCTTGTACCCATAAACATACAATTGGAACTTGGGTTGGTTATATTTATCAGGACCGACTGGTTGATGATTGTGGGGGCGGTGAATAGAGCATATGTAGTATGTAACTAATAGATACATATGTACATACATACATACACATATGTCAGTTACACCTACACTGCTCCTCAATGCTCATCATTCTCCAGCCCCTTTTTTGTCTTGTGAAAATCAAACTTTGTTGTTGTGGCGGTAAGTTAGCTGACTCTAACAGCCACCATGTTTTTTTCTTTCTTTTTGGCAGGCCAATATGACAGGTCTAATAAGGCCAACTTTTGCCAATGCAGCAGCAAAGCACCATAATAGTTTCATTGTTGAGATAGAAGAGTCAACAAGTGAGAGAGACTCTCTGTGTAAATAGAGTGAACCAGAAAACAGGATGGGTTAACCAACCATGTGATGAGAAGTAGTACTAGAGGACACCATGATATAAGCTAAGATGATGATGAGTCCAAGAGTCCAGACTTTGTGTAAGTTGTGATAATCATGAATTTGATAGGAGTACTTAAATTGGGGGGGTGGGATGGAGGAAAAAGGACACAAACTGAAAGTAAAAAGGGTGCTTCAGAATTTGTGTTGGTTGTTCATGTCCCCTATTATGAATAGTCAGTCATATTGGCAGCTCCCTCCAAAGTTGCTTCCTCAAATGATTGGTGACCAGATTGGCCTTTTTGGCTCCCCTTTCTTCTGCTCTTCTTCACCCTGTGAAAAATGTCAAACCTGAAAAAGTCTCTTGCCTAACTACTCACTCATAAGGGTATTCACAATGAAGTTTGTTTTGACACTTTTAACTTTCTATGCAGAGTTTCTGACCAGCCCCTCCACCCTTGGGAGATGAGGGGAGAGGAGGTGGGGCATGGGGGGAGGAGGGACCTACATATTTAAGCCTGTTGTGTGGGTAGCAAGCTGGCTGTTTTCCTCAAGAATTTTTGTTTGTAGCCAAAGTGGTAGTCATCCATAAGAAGATGTAGAAGAAATGGCTATCATCCCTAGGAAGATTTAACTAAATCCGGCTATAAACCACAAATAAAGTGCAAGTCTTTTAATCATCCTTCTATATTTCTTTCTAGCTACCCAATGAAAATCAAATATATGAATCTAACCATTTTGACATTGCTTTTCTCACTTCTTGCAATTGAAATCATCAAATTTTTTATTTCACTTTTTGGCAAATTTTAGCCAGTAAAAAAAAAAAAAAGGCTGATGAGTAGCTCATTTTTTCTTTTTACAATATCTGCATTGTATCTTTCATTGCATATTTGATCTAAACAAGTAAATAAATGCAATTCTTTTTAACTACATATGAATGATTGAACATATTCAATCATAATGTATAGATGACTTGTGCGTACCATTTTTGAATTATACATGGATTTTATTTTATTTTTTGGTCTATTGTTGCAATGTTAATTTTGGGTTTACTACCGAGGCTAGAACAAGACAATAGGGAAGAAGTCAAAAATAAACTTGGGGAATGGCACAAGCAAAACAAAATGAAACATGCAAGGGTTATTGCCTAGAACAACTTAGGGTTACATAGCCTAAAATAACTTATGGTAAAATTGTTTTAAATAATTTAAGGTGGAATAACTTAGAATAGTTGAGAATAGCCTAAAATAGCTTGAGGTGGAATAACTTAGAATACTCAAAAATAATCTAAGGTAAAATAACTAAAAATAGCTAGAATAGAACAACCTAAAATAGCATGGGGTTGAATAGCCTAAAATAATAATAAATGACCTAGAATAACCAAAGGTGGAATAGCCTAAAATAGCAAAAAATAATCTAATATATTTTGAAATAGCCTAGGTTGGATTAGCCAAGAATAACTTTAGGTAAAATACCTTATAATAACCAAAAAGAGCCTAGGGTACAATAAACTAAAATAATTTAAGATGAAACAACCTAAAATATTTTTAAATAAAATAGTCTAAAATAACATAAGGTAGATAGCTTAAAATAATCGATAATAAGATATAATAGCTTAAGACTAACCTAAAATCCTAGAATATGATAACCTAATAATAACCTAAGGTAGACTACACTAGCTTAAAAATAACCTAAAATAACCTAAACTAACCTAGGAATAGCCTAGGACTAATGTAAAAATCTAACCTATGATAACATACACATATATAGGACAAGAATGTGCAATGACAAATCATTGCATTTTTTAAAATATTGGTTTAATGGTGAAGGACTTATTCTTTTAGCACGAAGGTGGGGTAAATGAAAAGTTCAAACATTCACATTTGTACCCTAAATTGATGGGTTAAATGGCTTAGGTTAACCTAAGTTCTTAAATTTAATTTAAGCCACCTAACTTTTGCTAGGTGATTAGATGTTTAATTTAAGTTCTTAGCCTAACCTAACTATGGACTAGGAGGCTAGTCTAGTGAATTAATTATTAATGAATTTGATTAGCTATTAATGAATTAACTATTAATGAATTTGATTAACTATTAGTGAATTCACTTGTCCATAGCAACCAATCATTGTTCATTAGGGGGTTGGCCACTTTTGCCATGGTAAATTTGTTCAATTCACTCACAAATTTAATGAGATATAAAGTGAATATTGGGACACATATTGGTGTAACAATAAGACATTAAAATGTTTTGATTTCAAGAGAGGACTTTGGGAATCCCAAGAATTTTGTGTAAATTGGAAAATAATAAAGGGAGAAATGTGCCTCTTGTAGGAATTTGGGTCATGGTTTAGTTCATGTGAACATGTGATGAATCCATGACTTAGTTTTGGTTCAAAACTACATTTACCACCAACTTTATCAAATTATCCAATTGAAATAACCAAGAAGTGCAAGTAAATTGTCACTTTGTCATAATCATTTGAAGTTTTTGTAATTTAGTTATATTATATTACAAAGTGCACCTCAAGTTTTTGAAAATTTTCATTGTTTTCAAATTTCAAAAGTGGTGGGTTTACCACCAATACCACCTAACAAGCATGAAGGTGCATCATCTATTTCAAATGTTGATTCAATTTATATGTTTTAACTTGTTGTCATGTTGTTTATCAGATTGTTGCCATAGATGTTTTATTATTCTAAATGTTTGAATACCATTTTGAATATTGTCATCACCCATACCATCAATGTGAAATGTCAATTTCAATGTAAAGATATTAAAAAACAACATGATTAGTTGTATTTCAAAACTAGTTGATAAATTAAAGTGAATTGAAAAGTGAAACATATGAAAGAAATGATCATTGATTTGGATCTCTAAATACAAAAGTTAACTTATGAATTGATTACACCATGTTTAATTATGAACCTTGGTGTAAAACATATATTGTGGTTCTCATAATGAATGTGATAAAACACAATGTGCCACAAAATTTTCATTCATAATCCAAACACATTTCAAATTTTGGTTCATTAGAGAAAAAATTAACCTCATATTTAAAAAACTAAAAACATTAATAAAATGGTCAAAATGGATCATAACATATGGATTAATAAAGAAATTTTCATTTTTAATATTTGACATTTCAACATAAGTGGGAATCTAAATCATGGATGTTATGGTGTCATGAGTCCATAGTAATTTTATCCCACCAAAAAAATAATATTTATAGATTAATGTGCCATGTAGTCGACATATATGCCAAACAATGTGATACATTACATTTTTTGTTCAACATCTCATTGAAATTAAAATGACACATTATACGGGAACTTTTTGTTGGTACAAACATTGCTTCATTTTTTTTTTGGAAGGAGCCTTATCTTATATGCAATTATGATTATGATTTTCAAACATTATCAACAAGGCCTTAATGCATGGAACAATGGATGATGACCTAGTTTGCATATGTTCCATGGATGATGTCCTAGTTGCATATGAATTGAGACTAATCACACATTAAATTAGTTGATGACTACATGAAAGACTATACAATATATGCATACCCATTAGCTAGCACTTGGCACATTTGCAACCTCCCTCAAATGTGCCATGCTTGTACAATCAAGACTACTATTTGTGGTAACTAAAGGCCTCTCATTACTTACTGCACACAACCATCCCTCATGAGAATTGAGATACCCTCTTTTCATCCTCAGAGAGAGAGGGAGAGAGAGAGAGAGAGAGTGATTCTCAAATGTTCATCCAAAAGGTTACGGAATCATTGGGCCAATGAGAGAGCTGGGGGTGCCACCTTGTGCTTATAGTGGGTCACTAGTGAAGTGGAGCAATATCATTATGGATTTTGACTCGGTGCTTGACAGCCAATCAGATTGTTAAGATTCTCAAGAGAGATGGTTACATGTAGGGTAAAGGACCTCGGGCAGGCAGGGGCATTCCCAAAATAAGCAGCCCCGGAGGCGGAAGGAAGGCCGAGGGCTGGTTATTTTGGGAATGCCCTTGCCCGAGGACCTTTACCTGATGTAAAAAACTGTCACAGTAAATGTTATATATATGTATATTTACTGTGATAACTGGCGGGTACCAGATGAGTACCCTACAGGATTAATAAAGACTAGGTATATCATCGCCATTCACTTCATTATTTGTTGTTCGCTGTGCAATTCAGCGTCAGCTGTGCATTGCAGGGCCAATATCAGTGGCTTTTTTTTCTTTTCTTTTTTTTTTCAATTTTGTGATGTTGCTCAAGTGGTGATTGTACCCAAGTATTTTTAGCCAAATTTGACAAAATTCAAACTATGAAAGTAGAAAATTTTAAGTACCTTTTGCTAATTTTAGGAAATTGTGGCGAGTTTTGGCGATTTTTAAAGAAAATTCCCCCCCACCCCTTTTTTTTTAAAGAGGGAATTTGTGTGCAACAAAATATTCTTTTTCCAAAAAAATTAAAGCAAAATGGCGAAAATTTCGCCACCAAAAAAAACACTGGGACTCAATACTTTGCCGAAATAAAAAAACCCGCCACGTCAATTCTACCTGAGGACCGTTGTCCTTTCTAGACCTGCCACGTGCAGCGATGTACACGCTTTTTGACAACGTGTTATATTCGCCACGTGTTATAATAACACCTGTCCGTCGACACGACCATTCTGTGACAGAACGGGATGTGGCCACCTCAGAACGTCCGGAACGGCTCCGAGGCCAAGCCGGAGCTAAAACCAGCGCTCTCTGTGTGTAGCACTACTGCTGCTGCGCTTTGGTGAGAACTCGACGCAGCGCACACGCTCAGCACGACAACAACGACGCCGGTGAACTTCACAATCCCAAGGTCAGTTGCCAACTCAAATGTTTCATTCCATTGCTGCTGCTGCTGCTGCTGCTGCAGCTCCCGTCCCTCACAGACGTAACTACTTTTGGTGTGAGTGGCTTTCAAGTGTGGAGCTGGTTGTGTGCTGTAGATGTGGGTGGACATAGCAGCTCTCATAATTGCGGTGGCCATACCACTGGCAGTGGGCTTTACGGGCACAGCTGTGGGTGGAGGTGGACAGAGTGGTGAGTTTTTTCTGCTCTGGAGTTAGGGTTGAAGTTGGCTCTAAACCTTCAACAGCAAAGGTTATGGGTTTTTCACATGGATTGGTGTAGATAGCTGTCAGAAACTAGCTGAATACATCAATATTGTAGTTATTATTATTTTTAAAAGTAATTTATAAATTTCTAGATGGAAGAAAATTGATGCATTTTGTCTCTTGAATTTTGCAGTTTGGTATAAGGAGTTGAACAAGCCCTCATGGATACCTCCGGTATATATTGAGCTTTCATGAAAACTTTTTTCCTTTGTATCTGTGTTCATTCAATTTCTGGCCAGAGCTAATCAACTTCACTGGTTCTGTTTTTGACACATGTTGTTTGGACCTTGCTAGTGGTGTACCTGTGATTGGCATGGTGGAATATGATGGAAAGTGTAATCTTTTGGTCATCATGTAGGATTGGCTGTTTCCAGTAATGTGGACAGCACTGTATGTGTTGATGGGCATTGCGTCTTGGCTCATCTGGAAGGAAGGAGGTAATATGCCACTGAGATGACACTCAATGGTTTGCATTGGTGAAACAGACACAAAGAAACACACAATTCTTGTATGTTGTATTCAATTGTAGAATTAACCATTTTCATGCTGGCAGCCAGTTGTATTCAATCCATCCCTCACTGTAGATTCAAATACACAGTAGTATACTTTGCAAAATTCTCACATCTGTTCAACCCTTCTTCCAGGATTTGAAGGTCAAAGCTATCCTTTGGCGGCATACTTTTTTCAGGTACCCATAATAATCAAGTGATCTTTGAAGTCAAAAGTTTCAATCCAACTCAACCCATAGGACTGGTGCTTCAACGTGATTAGGGTTCAACCATCTTTTCTTGTTGTGGCTTCAATTGTTTTTTAAGCAGTGGCCTTTTAATTGTCTTACAGCTCCTTTTGAACTTCCTGTGGACACCAATTTTCTTTGGCTTGCGCAGACCTGTACGTACTTCAAACCCTGTGTTGCACATGACTTCAGTGCAACTTGCAGTCTTCAGAAGAAACATTTGTGCTTCTTTGAGTGTCAGCTTTGATCTCAGAACACTGTTCTAGTTCACTGTATTGCTTGTAACAATGGTGTTGTCTATTTCAGGATCTTGGATTGGTGGAAATTGTAGTTTTGTGGTTGGCTATTGCTGTCACGATCTACCTATTCTGGCATGTCAATACAATTGCAGCATACTTGTTGGTGCCCTATATCCTGTGGTATGTAATTTTCAACTTTGCTGTTGTGCTTGTATATATGCATCTTGGGGTGGCAGCTGACAATGATAAAATCTGAGTCGCTAGGGTAGGGAGTTGAGCACCACCTAGAAGGTCAGGGAGTTTTGTCTGCCAAAATGTTGAAAGCTGTTATCCCACTCTCTGAAGTGTTGTTTTGGCATTGATGGCTCTTTATTGCATAAACCTTTAAAAAGAGAACTTATGAAGTTTTCATTGTCTAGGCCTGTGGAATGTTAGAACATTTAGTGGTTGTGATTTCTCACTGAAGATTGTTTGTGACCAGGGTTACTGTTGCCATTGCACTTAACTGGTATATATGGATGTACAATGGTCAAGCTGAGCAGGAAATTACAGAGCCTTTGCATCATGGTCAGTCAGTATAACGAGGGGCAGCAACTGTGGTAATGTTTACAGCCAAGAGATTGTCACAGATTATTATGAGTACATTGGGTTTTGTTTGTGAGTGGCAGTATGCAGAGCTTGGTTATCAATTCAGTATGATTTGTTTATTGTAAAAGAAGGTGATGGTCTTTAAGACTTTGCTAGTGAGACTCGTAAGGTTATGACCACACTCATTCTCATCATATGAGTTTTGGTTTTGCTGGAACTGGCAGAATGTTTCTCCTTCAAAGTTTCCTTGTGGAGTTTTCTCTGCAATCTCATACATTTGTAAAAGATGCATAGATATAAAGATAACAGACAGTTACAGATGAATTTGTTACATGGTTTGTTCTCAAATCATGTGTGCATAGCATGATAGAAGTAAGGAGAAAGCATTTTTTGATGGAGCGGAAATTCTGATGCAGGACTGATTTACTATGTCTGATCCTATTTCTGGGTTGGACTGTCTAACATAGAAGTTATCCACCTGGTATGATTCTGGGAAGGCATACCACTATATCTCAGGTCCCCAATTGATCATGAAAAAATGACACCCATTAGAATTCTATTATCTATGAGACAGTAGATAACTGCTGGGCAAGAGAGATGGTAAGAGGCCCCAATAGTTAAGGACCTGCTGCTTGAGCAATTTGTCTGCTGAAGAACTACTCTTGGATCATAGAAGAACAGTGTTAGAGAATGAACCTCAGCAGCTTGAGTGAAGAGTGTAGACTGCCAAAACCTCTGGACAATTGCTTGGGATGGTGTATAATTAAGAATTGAGAGAATTATGGTAGGAAACCATGGGGTCCTAACATTCAGGTCTAATGGACTGTTGTTACATTACAAAGCAAAAGAATTTTCTTACCATTGTTTGCCATTGTAATAATTGTCATTGTGTTTTAAGTCCATCTGTTACAAGTCACAAGGTCTGGAAGGTCCAGGTGGGGCTGTTATCAGAAACAGAAACAGATAACTGGTGGTTCTTGAAGATGTGTACCCCTTGGTTCTCAAAAAAATTAAATCAACAAGTTCTGATATATAACCATGGTTCTCAAAATATCTAAGAATTTGATTCTGACATGTAACTGCAGTTCTCAAAAAGTTTAGGAACCGGTCTAATATCCTTCTACCAAACTGCTGGTTCTTTGCCAGTGATTTCATGAAGATCACTGGTTCTTTGAGGCTGTCCTGGCCCTGGTTGGGTTCAGAAGATTTGTACCAAGATGACTTCATGAAAGATTGAAAGTTTGTAACAGAGTGGTTAGCTTCAGCTGGGTATGACATTTGAAGCTTATCTCTGTTGGGTGTTGTAAGTTGTAACCCATTTTGTATTTGCTCTGATTTCTGAAGTAGATTTGTGGGGAAGCACTTTTTTCTCTCAAAGGTTTTGAGAGAAAAATAGTAGACTTGAGGACAAGTAGAGAAGGCTTCTATCTTGCTTCACTCACACTGGAAGTTAATTATTGACAATCTCTCCGGATTGCATTGGTCATTTCTTATATGTTGTGCAGAGAGTCTTTTCCACAGAGTAGGCCAACCCACTTGGAAACTCTACAATCAAAAATTAGAGATGTTTTAAGGGGTTATGGGAAGCAGTATTCTGGCATAACATGAGCCCAACATAAGGACAACACCTTCACACTGCAGAGAATCCAAAGCCATTGCTGGAGAAACTTAGTGAAGTTCACTTTGTGATAGCTACTATGTGTCAGTTATCATCAAGACGTTTTGGTAGACTACCAGAGAGGCACAATGAGCAAAGAAATATACACTGGATGGCATTTGCAGTGCTATTTTCAAAACCTTAACAGAAATGCCACAAGTGCAAAGAGTGCTTGTGCCATTCCTGCATCACCTTTTGCATGGATGTATGGACTTTGCCTCTCTGGTCAACCCAGATTCCCAGTTTTCCTGCTGCAAGTGCCAGGAGTGCTTGTGCCATTCCTGCATCACCTTTTGCATGGATGTATGGGCTTTGCCTCTCTGTTCAACCCAGATTCCCAGTTCTTGTACTTCACCTTTTCCTTTCCTCTCTAGGGTGATCCAAAATTCTCTTGATCAATGTGGGAGCACACACTTACCAGAGCATATCATTTGGTAGAGAAACAAAACAAGGGTGAACTTGGCATTAGAGGTGGACTGTATTCAAAACAGGGTAAATACAAGGAGCACAATGAATTCTGCAGAACTCAAATCTTTTTCCTCTTCTAGCTGCATATATCTACTCATCCAGAAACTGTCAGATAAACCTCTCAATTAGTCTACATTTTGCATTCACATCAGATCAATCAGAAAGCATATCAATGAGCTCACAGATCATTCAAGCACACACATGACCACTGTAACTTTTGTAGGCACACTTCTGTATTTTAGCGGAAAGACGATCAATGCAACAATCATGCAATGCTAATGGTGTGCTACCTTGAGATCCTCCTCAGCTCCTCCAGATTGCAGAATCAGAGTCTTTCTGCACCACATGACTACATAGCTACTAGAAAATAACACATTGGTGAGCAAGCCTGTAACATATAAGCTACAGCCAGTGCCAGCTTTGACACCTTGCCTGGCAAGCTGGCAGGAAGACTGCATCAAGAGTGCATAAAACCCTTGTACTCAAGATCTGCATGACGTGTTGTTCACGCCAGCTTCACATGGTCTAGGGTTGCCACTCTTGCTGGTAATGACTGCTGGATTGATCATGAGTCGAAGACTTTGGCTTCAAGCTCAGCAATCCGTTGGGATTTCTCTTGAAGAAGCTGCAGATCCTTCTGGTGATCATCTTGCACTTTCTGGATTTGGTCCTGCAGCTTATGGATGTCCTCCTCCCAGGCCTCGTCCGTGACTTCGAAAATGCCATGCGCCACTCGCACTATGCGCCAGATACTGAGAATGACGAGGAGACCTGCTGTTTCGGCATCCAGGAAAATCTCCAGAAGCAGTGCCGTGGTGACTACCACAAGGTCGAGCACGTATCCGGGATGGAAGAAGAAGGAGAACCCGAAAGCCAACAGAAGCCCCAAGACATTAAGCAAGAGAATAATGAGAATGACGATGCCGATCCAGTATGTCCATTTCCATTCCTCGGTTCTCTCGAAATGCTCTACACAAGAGCACACCTCCACTAGCGAGACACAAGAATTCAAATCATCAGATTTGTCGTGAATGGTCTTGAGAATGTCAATTGCTGTGGCCAGCAGATCCACCAGCAGCAAGCCCACAATGATACAATGCGTCGATGTGGACTCCAGAGTTTCGGCTAGATTCTTTCGCCATGGCGCTCGTCGATATTCTGATTCCTGGACCCATGCCATCATGGGCCTCCCTCCAGTCTTAGACCTCCACACATCCGTGACATGTGCTAGCGAGGATTTCAGATTCTCAATCTGGTCATCACGGTCATAGTCGTCATGAACCGAGCCCTTCTGCTGCACCGCACCCAAGAGCGATTCGTCTGAAGCTGCCATCGACTCTTCTAGTCCAAGCTGATCTGGGATCGAGGCTGCTATACCTCTCAATTCCTCTGCCTTCTTGACGTTCTAGCTACAAAGGTCCTAGCCTCCTCAGCTTCTTTCTCTCCCACCAGATCTCGCCCATGCGAAGCTTTGGATACCGCAGGAGTAGGAGGGAAAAAAAAAAACCTCAGGGATCATGACATTCTCAAGGTTTTCTTCGGATCTACAAATCTCCCGCTTGTTCTTCTTCAACAAATCTCTCCGTGATCACGTCCTTCAGGACTATTTTTTGCAGCCAGAGATTCAGAAGAGGAGCTGATGTTGCAAATGGATAGGTATTCTGCTGGATAAGAGGTGCTCAAATGCACCTTGCTTGCTACTTCGGAACAGGAAGGAAGGAAGCACCTCCAACTATTCCCGCAAAGCTAAGACATTCATTTAGCACGCCGAATAAAATAACAACATGGGAGGCAGCTTTTGGCTGCCACCGTACACATCCTCCTTACCCACAACAAGGAAAAGAAAAGGGGAATGATGATCATTCACATCTCAGTCACCCCAACAAAAATGGAGGCCGTGAAGTGTAGGGTAAAGCCCTATGACTCGGGCTTTACCCGAAATAAGGGACCTTGAGGTGAGAGCCAAGGGAGTCCTGACTGAATTTCACTCCCTGAATTTCTGTAAAGCTCCAGTCTGTGGGCTTTAGGGTAAACCAGCCAGTGACTGAACACGTAAGTGCTCAGCGCAGGCCGGATCCAAGGGGAGAGCTTTGTTGTCTTCTGTGTCCCAACAAAGCCTGAACCCTTCCTATTGACACATTTGGCACATTAAAAATAGTCAAAAATGAAATAGAATTAAAAAAGTTACGACCCTCCAAAATAAAAGGGCTCAAAAACTCAAAAAAACAACCGATCAAAGATTACAAAGGTCAGTTCCCAAACACTCAAAAAATTCCTTGTATGTTGCTTTATTGTTATTAGAGTTGAAAGATGATTTGTAGAACTTCAGGTGATGTTCTTATATCATTTTAAATTGTTTTAAATGAATACAAAATAAGAGGTTTAAAAGTAAGAGAGGTCCAAAGAGAAGGGAAAAAAAAACATGCATTTTGTAAGTTGGAAAGCTTTTTTCTTTTCCTTGTTATTTTTTCAGTATTCCTTTTCCTTTGCACTTCAAAGATGATTCTCACAGCTTGACCTAACACTCACATAACATTTTAAATCACTCAAAATGAAGCACATATGATGAAGATATAAATAAGTGTTTGTTCATAGGCAGGTGATCAATGATGGGCTAGTTTACCCTATATGCCGCAAAAACCATAATTGGTTGGTTTTTTTATAAAAAATCCAATGATACCTGACAGGCATCCACTGGATATTCGCTAGGTATAATGGGGAAAAAGTTGGAGGGCAGTTTATGTTTTGTAACGCACACTGTGGCCACACTAGAATAAATAATTCAGGTAGGTTTTTATCAATGTTGGGTGAGTATTAGAAATTTGGCTAAAAATTGGGCAAGGTTTCAAGTCAGGTTTGAAATTAATATTTTCAGGTATTACCTCGGATTGCCGTATTTGAAACCCATTCATTGGTTCTCACTAGATTGAGAACCAATTAGTTGAAACCCTATCAATTTTTATAAAACAAATTAATACCTTATTAAGGTGTTAAACAGTATCAAGGTCAGGGTTTTAAAATTCTGCTTAGCACTTGCGTACATTCAACAATCGCTAAGGTGCTTGGCAAGATTTTAAATTAGGTTTAGAGTTTAGAAGATGTTGAAAAGTGATTGCTTTTTCAAATTATAAATAATCTTTTTCTCTCAACCTAGTGATAATTTTTAAAAAAATATAGATTGTGTTTTGAGGGGTTTTGTGCATTGTGTTTTTTAGTTGCATTTCGCTTTTGCTTTTTTTACCGGTTGGTTTTTGTTCTTGTTCTTTTGCTCGTTAGCATTTCTCTTCGTGCTTCTGCTCATGTTTGTCAACATTTTGCCTCATTCATGTGCCCTAATAATAGGGGGAGCATGAAGTTCCCTAGTGATGGCAACCAAAACCTCTAGCTGCCATCGTCAGTGAGCTTCGAGCTCCCCTCCACACCACTTGAAAAAAAACCGAAAAGGAAGAAACCTCTCCCCTTGCTACTACCTCCTTTCTAGCCCCTCACGTTTCTTCCTCTTGCTCCTCTCCTGCTCACCTCCCTTCCAACCGTGCAACTCTTGCTTTCTCGCCCTCTCTC
>Ga0209611_10006533_pt1 | contig 19027 bp, 13 predicted proteins | sample S1TSphgellanicum_3_FD_187693 | JGI IMG/M metagenome (GOLD analysis project Ga0209611, IMG submission 187693) | Host-associated microbial communities from peat moss isolated from Minnesota, USA - S1T2_Fc - Sphagnum magellanicum MG (SPAdes) (version 2) | ecosystem: Host-associated > Plants > Peat... | reverse complement strand
CAAGTATCAAAATATAATTAAGGTTCAAAATATTTAAGAATCCCTAAATATGTTATGGCAACAAGCTAGAAGGCAATGTCAAAATGTGGGCAAATTGAGAAGTTTTGTAATGATAACCAGTATTGGACATTTGCCTTTCATTTGACAACCAACTTCTAAAAATGCCTTCAAATATAGAGACTATATAAATAAACTTATGTCATCCATGAATGAAAAAACAAACTATGATAATTTGCAAGGGCAATTACCACAAGAATTGAATTTAAACATAATTTTAACAAAAAAATACTTGATGGTATAAAGACTCAAAAACCAAATTCTATCCTACTATAAACAAATCCAAATCCATCATTGTATTTGTGCAATGATAAAATGTCAAACCAAATTAATGTAGGTAACTTGACTGCATTATCCATAATTGAAATCCGAGTTGGAAACATGTTTTTTCATATTCTTACAAATGTTATTTTCAATAAGACAAATCTTTTTGGAAATAGAACTATTTTAATAAGAATTTGACCTAATATTAATGTAGGATTATGTTTATTTCATGGGAAATCTAAATGGGATCACTGGAGTTGAAAAGTTCCAAGTGTAGGATCCATTAGTGCATACTTTGTGTTATCCTATTAGAATTGAATTCAAAGCAAGTGAATTAAAAACTAACTATCAAATGTTTTGAAAAACATTGAACATTGCTGATTTAACCTCACTTTAAAGGAAAATAACCATGATTATATTTACATGAATTTGGCATATGTGATGTTTGCAACATGAGTACTTTTGCTACATAGGAAGGAAAAGGTGAACCTTGCATAAAAAAGATACAAACTTCACAATGATGTCAACAAGTTAACCAAGGCCCTACAAATTGGAGATACTTAGAGGGAACTTTAAATGGAAATTGAAACTTGTTTATTGGCAAAGGCTATGAAGGAAATTTTATTGTTGTGAGTAATATTTTTTCCCACACAAATGAAATTTTATTTTATCTTTTTCTAAATAGTGTATTTAAATCAATGGTAGCCTATTATTATTTACATTTTTGTTTGCATGATATAAACACCTTTCATTTCATTTCATTTCATTTTCCCTATTTCATTTCAACCAAAAACATTAAATTTTCCATCAAACCAAGCATGTGTGTACTAAATTTCTTTTTCTTCACATCTTATGAACACAATGTTTTTGACTTTGAAAATCTAAAAACATGTTTCGATGTACACTTAATTTAATATATTACTAAGTCTAAATTTTTTTATATTTTCAAATTCTGAATCGATTTTCTGCAAATTGGGTTCCATTCAAATGCAAATATTGAATGACATTACAATATGTGACTTGAAGAATTGAATTGAATTTGAATTGAAAAAGCTTCAATTCAAATAGATTTAGATTCAATTGAAAAGAAATGGGATGCAAATTGGTGTAAAACAGATTGAAAATTTGCTTATGACTATGATGTTGACAAAAAAATAAAAAAGGCATAAATTTGAATATACACCTAATTTTTTTTACGATTTGGGAATCAACTAAAAAATTCTAGTTTGGAATTATCATTCGAAAGGACAACTTATAGAATTTGTAGTTGTTCTACCTAAACCAATGTTGATGAATCATCATCAATCAAATTTAGATAAGTTTTAAATGTATATAAGAAGTTATGTTCTCTAGATTTATCGAAAGTCTATGGATTCAAGTGAACCATATATGTATATGTATGTACATTATATGCAAAAAATGATTTGTTTTTTTGTGTTGTTTTGCACTACCAATGACAATCAATTGACATATGGTCAACATATTAATATATTTAAAGACTAAATAGTTGCAAAGAAAGATGATTAATTACCTAACATTGGTAATCCATGATCATATAGATTTTCCATGAAATCATAAATGTCTCCTTTAACTCGGTAACTTTTGGACACCACCGAGAAAAACATGTAGGTGGTTTGTTTGACAAGAATTCAGTTTTAATTTGTCCAACGTGACATCCCATCCAGTATGGGTTGGAATAGTTCCCTTCTTTGTGATAACTTTAACCCTTTTAGAATGACATGCCCATTTATATAAACCATGATATCTTTTTTCTTAAGTTGGTGGCATTAACAACAACCTTATTTGAAAAGTCCCTTTCTTCATTTTAATCCCTTACCTTTAGTTCACATAAATTCTCAATCCCAAGCTAATGGATGAGTTGGGTGGGGGAAATTTTTTTCACTTGACTACATTTATGGTTTTTCCCTCCTTACTTCAAGCTCACCTCTTACTTGCCTTGCACCCACCTTGCACACAAACTAATAATTCTAACCTTATGTTTGACCACACATTCTTTTGTTTATATATATATATATATATTCTACTTTTATATTTTTGTATTTTTTTTTTCTTTTGTATCCTTATAAGTTTTGATTCTTCTTTTACATTCACAAATTACCTTTTCTTTGCCCCTTTCTACAAGAATGGCTACTAGCTAACCAAGGATTATTATCCCAAGATGACACCCTTTACGCAATCATTGGAACGCAATTATATGCAACTAGTTAGAATGGAAAAACATATATAAATCAATAACTTGCTTCATTACACAAAGGAAAAGTTATACATAAGTTTGCAAATGGTCCAAGTTTTCAATCCGTGCCTATTTTCTTCCTAGCAACTTTACATCTAGGTTACCAAGTTCATCCTACTTTGTCCACATTATATCCTCAACTTTTAGTGAATACATCTCTCATTTTTTCTTGAAACACCCACTTGTTAAAATATCTTGGGTTTTACCAAACACACATACACCTCCAATATGTGTTAGAAAAGGAAACCCCAAAATGTCAAGGGTTCCCAACCTTTCGTTGTCTTCCTTTTTTATCCTCTAATTATCTATTTTTCCTACATAACAACTAAGCTAATTGATTCCCTTCCCATCATGCTCCATTTATGCCTTGATGTTTGCCTCCTCATGAATGACCTCCAAGTTGCCACCTTTGAAACCCTTAGTGTTTGCTTATTCATGATGTTCCAATCTTCAATCCTTACAATACTTCTTTTTATGTTTAGCTTAGACCATTTTATTATGAATCGCAATTACATCACCCCCTTTGCATACTCATGATGCCCCAACCTCCTTCCCACGTTACATCATAGTAATTCAGCACCTTAAAATCTTCCAATTCATGACTAACAACCGTGAGAAACATGCCATAGAAATCACCTTATACTAAGCTAGTAAAATTTTTACCCAAAATCAAGAAAGCCCTACTTACTCCTAGCTTGTTAAACCTTAGTACAAAAAACATCCAAGGAACATATCTTCTCTAGGTCCTATTCCTCACGCAACCATTGCCCAATTATGGGGACAAAATAAAGAAGCCCATATCATGTCCCACTTTAGACAACGTACCTCCTCCAATTTTAACCCTTGTCTTAACCCACAAAGTGGCACATATCTTGAATCCTTCCCTTTTCCTAATGCTAATTACCAAAACTTGGGTTAACTTCCACCCCATCCTTTAGTAATTATTTTATTTGGGACTAGGAACTTTCACCCTCTCACTATTTGCAAAATAGATTCCTATTTATCACATTGGGTTAGGTCAATTACTAGCCAATAGATGCTTGTGATTTCATGGGCATGGGATGCTAAACACACACTTCAACATTGAATGATGAGAAAATTTAGATGATATTACCTTAGGATTAACATGTTTTATCTAATTTTTCATAGAAATTTGAGAGAGCAAGGGGGGTAGGGGGGGTAGGTGTTTGGGTCTTCATTAATTCCAAAAGAGATCAAAATTCCAAGGGAAAATATTTTCAATTGATTGGAAAAGATAAAGTAAATAGAATGGGAAAAAAATGTTTATTCATTCCAAAAGGAAGGGTGGTTAGGAGGGGCAAAATAAAATGTCCATCCCAAATCAAGTGTGAAGGTGATATTAAAATATTGTTAGATGCCATTTTTCACTATATCAATGAATTTGATTTTTAGAATTCATCAAATCCAATTAATTTCATAAACATATAACATTGATAAAAATAATGTAAAATAAGTTTGTCAACTTTGATCAAATGTTTTAATAAATATTTAATTTTCAATGTTGGTTTGAACAAGTATCTTTTTAATTTGGATTAAAATGTGTCCACTAAAATATTACAAAAACATAAAAGTTGAATTTTTTACAATAATAATTTTACTTTATTTATTTACTTAATAAATATGATTAATTAAAAATTTAATATATTATTCTTAATTTTGATTAAAAAATTATTAAATTGATAACTTTAATACCATATATATAATTTAATAGTTTGGTTTTAAAATTATAATTACAATGAAATTTCATATTAATTTAATTATAATTTGGGTTTTCAATAGAAGCCAAATTAAAGCTACTATCATGTTAAACAATTAAATTTTACCACTTGTTGGAATTATGAACATTATTGAAAATTAAACAATATAAAATCCATTAAGGAAGTTATGGATATAGAATGTGTTTTAATGGATTAAAATACAGCAAAACAAGTTTTTTTCATATGAAACGAAATGTTGAACTTTGAAACGTTTACAATTTGTAATCATGATGTGTACTTCAAGAACTTTGATTATATTTGTAACTTCATGTTTCAAAACATAAATTATGTATTATTTAATATGCCATTAAGCCAAAAAATGTAGTTGTTGAAAGAAAATATGAAGTTCACAAAATTGCATTCGAATGTGAATCATACATTTTTAAATAATAACATGCGCAAAGGAATTTCAAAGTTTTCAAACCTTTGGTGTGATACATAGTGAAAGTAGGTTGAAAGACATGTGATTTATGTTGAATATCGATTTAACCAAAATATTAAATCTTTGAGAGTGTGAAATTAAAAATTTAGAGTCAAAATTTGAACATATTTCAATTACATAAAAAATGAAAAAAAATCATATTGGTCAAAAAATAAAAATTAACCTGATAAAATTGTATGGTATTTAAAAAGAATCTTGCCCATTTCAACTTGTGTGTAATTTGCAAGCATTGGTGGATTGATCACAAATTAAATCATTTCTTTTTCCTAAAGTTCCTTTTGTTGCTACCTTTGTTTCTTTCAATAAAACTTTCATGGTACAAAGCCAATCATTTTTTCATGTATTTAATTCAACTAATGACAAACATCTAGAGAAAGTTGTAACCCTACAACATATCCATGCAAGGATGCAAAAAATACATATGATTTAATAGATTTATGGTATTTTCAAGATTACTTAAATACATTTGATTATTGTAATAGAAGAACAATTTTAACACATGTTTGTAAAATAATTAATGAATTTTGAAGATTTCATGTCAACAATAGAATATTTTTGAATGTTCCAAAAGATTATGTATTTTTTTCACAAATTTTTTTTTGTTGAAAAGAACATTTTAAAAAATACCATTAATTTAAAAACTAATATAAGGGTGAAAACACACTACATTGTCCATAAAATATTGTCACAAGATTTTTTTTGCAAGATTTTGGAATTTGTAATTGGCCATGTGATTAAATACAATCAACTAAAATGAAAAATAACTCAACACTACAATGTTACATATATTATAATCACATTGTGTGAATTTCATGGATAGTTTTTGAATAACCATAACATAATGGACTTTCAAAGGAATACCTAAAAACTTGTAACAATCCATAATATAGATTCCATGCACCTACATAATTTTTTTTTAATGAATAAATAATTCAATGGTAATATGATCTGATAACATTGATACCAAGGAAAACTTTTTGGAAGGATTTTGATGATCAATATTTTTTATGTACCTTGAATTATGGTTTTTTTTATTAAGTCCTTTATTTAATGAACGTAATAGTTTAAAAGCTCATCTTTCAAATTTAAGTTTTCCATAAGGTAAACCAAGGTTGAAACTTTTTTATAATAAATTTTTAATGATAACTTGCAAAATGACTTGTGTGATTCAAGGTATTCTACCTTCACAAGTGTTGCCTTTGCAGTGTTAATTTAAACAATTATGGACTTCCACATGTGCCTAAAAGTGTTACACCTTAATGTGCTTTCACCCATAATTAGTGTCAAAGATGTTAAAATGCCAAGATGCTATGGTAATAAGTAAAATGTTAATATACAAAAATGAAATCCATGTATGGTAATTGTGCAATAAACAAGATGGATTGTTTTCTTATAATAAATCATATTTTCATTAAAGATGAGAATCACCAAATGAATTATTAAAAATATACAAATCATTTGATCTTATCAAGTTGTGATTATTTTATGGTAACATTTTCATCTTCTATCCTATTTTATAATGTCAATAATAATTCGAAAAAATTCCATAAGTTACAAAGATAATTTATTTCTTTGCAACAAAATGCATCCTTATATGCCAAGTGATCTAATTAGATTTTAATGAATTCATTGGTCCATTGAATGGGGACTTCTGAATTGCACCCACATTTTGTAATAATGAATTCATATAAAAGAAAATCACCAATTTTTATATATTATATATATTTTAGGATTTATCATCAATCAATTTAACAAGGACAACATTGTTGGTCATTTGGGTGCAAATACATTCAAAGGAACTAGGAACCATGTTCAATAGTGGTGAAAACTATAAACCTTAAATTTACATATGTCTATGTGGTGCCATTTAAATGTTATGTTAATTATGAAAATTTGTTTTTAACCACTAGTTTGGATGTTGAGGAGTATGAATTGAATTGTTATTGGGTTCAATTTGATGATTTTTTTGGAACAAAAGACCATTAAAATTGGGTACGTGCAGTGTCCAATAAATTTTATTTTATATAATGGCCCTTTAATTTACAAACTACAAACCTTTTACTTTGATTTTTTTTCAAAATTCAAAATATATTAGAATTTCAAGAATAAATTGCAACATGGAAATGTGGTTTGAAGCAAAGTTGCATGTTAATTTTGGAAACTAAAATGTAAAGTAATTAGCATAAGTTTTAGTTGCAAATATAAATGTAACTAAATTTGAAAGAAATGTGATTTGTTAAATGAAATTGCAAGATTTAGTGGTTTAATTTTTTTTAATAATGTTTTTGAATGAACTAAGTGTTTGATGTGTAATCAGGTCTGGTAGGTTTGTGAAAATTTCATAGGACAAATGGAAATGGTAGAAATGGACCATTATTTGTCATTTCTAGCATGATAGGGTTTTCTGTAGGTGTGAACATGTTTTTTCCTAGACATGGGATTGTTAGATTGGTGATCTGATTTTATTTATTTATAGTTATTTTGAATGAATCTAAACAATTCATTATAATTGACATGTAGATCATATAGGATTTTTACACATTATTTACAACTTGTGCATTTTGTTTCAAGTTGTTAAATTTGTGTTGGAACCAAAGTGACATTGATTCACAAAAAGGTTTAGCCAAATTCCATTAGCATAAAATAGTAGCATATTTTAACGTGATTTGAAATTATGATCATTTTTCAAGATGAAACATTGAATCTAGCAAAATACGTACATTTTAAAACAATTCATATTTATTAAAAAAGAGTTAACAAAAATAATGTAATTTAGTAGGGGAATTGTAAATATTTTAAAAATCATGTTGCCAAAAAAAAATTTCCTTCAAAAAATCCTTTCTATGAAAAACCCAACATGAACACAAAAGGCCCATTTGTGGTTGAATCCTTTGTCAATATTGGCTCATTTGATTGTGATTGCAAACATGCACTAAGTAATAAAAATCTTATTGTGTTGATATGTCATAGTGTTTTTATATTACTTATTATTTAATGGTAAGTAAGCTATCTATTTATTTTATTAAATATGTTAAGTAGTAAGTAGTAGGTAGTAATTAAATAGGTTAAATAATAGGTATTTTATTGTGTGAAAATGTGATAAACATGGGACAAAGGATGTGATATGATAAAATGACCCAACACTAACACAATCCTAACACAACATTTTCCAATATTTTCCTCATCCTTTAACAAAATTGAATAAGTTTTATATGATTAGAAGTGCAAATTAAAGGATTACAAATATTCTCTCAACACTAAAAGCAAAGGAGAAAAGAAGAAAATGCAAGAAAAAACAAAAGAAGACTAGTGATATTTTGTTTCAAATTTTTTGAAAAAAAACTCTAGACCCCTTTTAGTTTCAAACCCATAAATATTTCATTTTTAGTTCGCTTTGAGTGCTATAAAAACCTATGGGTGCACCAATAAAGATATAAAAAACTTCTTTGAACTACAAAGGAATGGAACAACAACCAAAGAATTTAATCTCAAAATCTAAACTATTTTAATAGGCTTACAATTGAACATAAACCCCCTTACATGAAACAATTCATATCTTCTTTATTCCTTGACCAAATTTACCCTTTTTGTGGCATTTGAATCACTACATGGAAGGATAAAAATGGTTGCTACATGTTAAAAATGAAGGAAAAATGTGGGAGGATTCAACCTCCTTTGGTATAGTCATAATCCAATGAGCCAAAAAGGGCGTTGGACTGCAAATAAAAACATTCAAAATTGGATAAACATTTATGTTTTGTCACTTAAAGCCATGGCAATCATGGCAAGTTATTGCTTTTTGATTTATATGAATGTTAAGGAATTCAAACCAAAAATCCACTTGATGATATTTTAAGATTAAGTTTTGATTTAGGACTTCTAAAAGTGAACAACAACACATTAGACAAGAGTAAATTTTGCAAAGGACTATCAAAAGGACTTATATAATAAAACACATTTGATGGGAAAAAAATTAAAAGGGGGTGTGGGTGTAGTCACAATCAAACAACCAAAAAGCATGTTAAGTGACTTTCAAAACTTTATAAAAAATGTAATTTTGTTAGATATGTTTTTGTGGTGCCACTTTAATGCCATGTTAATCATGGAATGTAGTGCTAAATGATTAATATGAACATTCAATAATTCAAAATAAAATTTCAAAATAAATTATTTTGGGTTTTGGTGTTAATAGAACATCTTTGAACTTGAACAACAGTTGCATCAAAAGTAATCAAATTTGTAAATTACTAAGTTAAAGATTGTCTTTATAAAGGAGTTTTTCTAAGAAAAAAATTGAGATAATGTTAATTGATTATCCACATTCAAAAAACATTCGTAATTTGAAAGTTATGAAATTTGAATTTTTTAAAAATTAAAAGTCTATTGAACATAATTAAAAAATTTCAAGAGTTTTTTACCATATGTAAATGGGGTGTAATGTATGTGGCATTTAAAAAAATAAATTCTATGAAACAATAAAATAAAAAATTAATAACTAACATATTTTTTACAATTTGAAATTAAGATAAATTTTCAAAAACAAATGTAGAATTTGGTAAAATCTGTACATTTTTAAAAAAAAAATTAGTTATTCATGAAAAGTTAATACACAAAATGTGATGTATTGAAAAAATTGTATGTATTTTTAGTAACATATTGCAAAAGATTTCATCCTTAAAGTCCTTTTTATGAGAAAATGAAAATGACCACAAAAAGGATTGCAATCCTTGAATCCTTTGTCATCGTTGGCTCATTTGATTATGATTGCACTTATGTAAGTAAGATAAAATGAACAACTTTATTACCTTGTTAAAATTGGAACAAATAAATTTAAAATAACAACAAAACCCATTATAGAATTGTGGAACATTGAATGTTTTCAATTCAATGACTAAATATGATATATGTTTACCTTAATGTGCATTGATTTTCATATTTCAAATTGTAAAAGTAGGGTTTTCAAAATATAAGTAGCTTTTGACGTCTACTTTTCATTGTGGGCTTTTGGTTTCAAATAGGTGTCAAATAGGTTCTTCGAAAAATGAAATAATGTTTTTTTGATGACTTGTTAAAACATATGTTGATCTTCATTTCCTAACGTATTACATATTGATTTTCATTAAATGTTTAAACCAAAAAGTAGGTTTGAACACATATTTTTCAGTTGGTTTCAAATGTATTTATTTATTTATTTTTAAAATTCATTTGCTTTTAATTTTCTTAGAATTAGATTCTTGTAAATCTAATAGAGCCAACTAATGTTACTTGACACATATTTTCATCTAATTTGATGTTACTTTATGTTAGTTATATGAAAGGCCTAAAATTAAAATGGAAATGTCTACTTTTTTGGTATACTTTATTTTGCTTTGACCTAAGGATAAAGACCCATTAACCACATTTAAAAAACGCTCATACCTTCAAATATGTGGAATTTTAAAACTTTAAAATTTTTTAAAACTTTTCAAAATTGATAAAAAATTTTAGAATTTCAAAAGTCCTTTGCCACACATAAATGTGATAAAATGTACACATGATGTGTTAAGAAAAGTTGTAGTTTATTATACAAGAAAACATAAAAATGTAAAAAAAAAAAAGGTTATAATTTGAAATTATTATCATTTAAAAAGATGAAACATTAAATTTACAAGGAATTAGAACACTTTCAAATTTTCATATTTATTAAAAGATGATAACAAATAAAACATGTCATGTACTTGGACAATTATTAGCATTTATTGTAACAAGTTGCAAAAAAAATTGTTCCAAAATTCACTCATATGAAAAAGTTTCTTTTAGAAAAAAGGACATACAGTCTTTTTTTGAAGTAATCATGTTGGTTCATTGTATTTTGTTTGCACCCCTTTAAGTTCTTAAGTGCATTGTGGTTTGTTTATTTACCTTAATGTTACATAGTGTTGTACTTCCCTTTCATTAGGTTTTATCCCATATCATGTGTGCATAAGTTCAATTTTGTAAAGTATATAGTTAGGTGAAAGAATGGACTATTCATCGTGAGATTGAAATTTTGTGCGGCTTGTCCAAAGTAATTGGACATAAAACAAGTTGCATGTGTCATTCATGATTAAAAATCAATCACAAATCCAATCGATAATTTGCAAATTCCTTCGAATGAAAAATATTATCTTTGAAATTGATTGATCAATATGGTGTTCAAACCTATAGTTACATTAGAAATATGTAATTTTCATGATCAATATACTAGACTTATTTTGGTCCTATATAGTTCAAGTGTTATATGCAAATTTTGGCACCACCATATTTGCGACTATCAACAACAATTTCAAATATATTGCAACACGTTGATAACTTTAGAACAAATTATATTATTTTTAATAATGTTGAAATTTTTTAAAAAATGGTTTTCAAAGATAAGATTTTGGTGAAGGAAACTGAAAAATCTTTTGGAATATTTAGGAATATATATTTTTGAAATTGGAATCATCAAATTTTAATTACTTATATGGGGTGAATGCACAATCAAGTGGCTCAATATTAGCATATTTACACTCCTTGTAAGTCCATACAAGATTCTTTAAAATGATTCAAATGGACATGGTTGTTACTTTTAAAAATATGATTATTTTAATATTTGAATAACACATGTTCAATGAATGACAAACCTTCCCAAATCTATGTGAAAACTTGTATTTAATGTAATTGATGTCATTTTAAAATTTGAAAATCCTAAAAGGAAAACCCACAAAGTTCATATGAATAATAGCCCATGTAAAAATTTCAAAAAATATGTTTTTGGGACAAAAAAAATAAAATTACAACTAATTTGGAATATGAATCAATATATATTTTAATTTTGTGATGTTCTGGTTAGATGATTAGTCCATATTTTTTGACTTCAAAAGTTCATTATTACTAACAAATGAATTTTTTATCAATAAATAATCACATAGTTCTCTTCATAATGAAATTGCTAGTTTACATCCAAGTCCCAATTAATAGATCTAAAAATATATTAATCACCATATGCATTTGAATAAAGGGTGCCCAAAGAAAAAACACCATTTCATTATAACAGTGAGCCACTTGATTGTGCATCTACCCTATGATAGACGTATGTTGAATTTTCCTTTTATGGTATATGTTGTTTCAATTGAAGCTTATTAAATATTGTTATTCGATATGGGATGATGTGCATTTCTTGCACATCATTGGAGGTGAAAGGCAATGAGAAATCAATTGTAGTTGCAATGCATGAAAATGACCTAAAACCCTTTCTAAAATTTTATAAGAACGCAACTTGGATAAAATTCCCAACATGGGTGATATGATTGACATGAATGAAATTCAAACATCAAACAAAACTTGTTGATTAACATTGACAAGATTGGCAACTCAAGAAATATTAATGAGATGAAAAGAAACACAACAATGTAGATGCAATTGATAAAATGTAGGACACGCATTGGATGAAATTCACCACAATGCAATTATTTGATGAATGTTTAATAACATCACTTGATGAAATCTGGTTTATGGATGAAATTGACTTGATTATCATAAATGTAATTGTTGAAAATGTTGATAAAATTCAAGAGAAAGAAGTTTCCTTCCTATTGGTTGCCATGAAAGTAGTGAAATTTACAGTCTTTTTCAAAATCATTCGTGTGCCTGCATGTCCTAGATTGCATTCCCAAATAAACAATGTAATTTGTTCTTTTTCCATGTGTTAAACACATGGCCAAGGTTGCTTCATCAATCAAGAACACCTCCACCATAAAAAGTTTGTACACAAAGTCAAGGGATTGGCATGTAAAAAAATATTCATGACCACCTTGAAACATGATCTTATACATGGTGATTATTACCAACAAGAGTTGCAAAACCACATATACCACATGCATGTGACTCCAAACTTCAATTTAGTGGGTACTAAATTGTATGAGCTTACTACATAAAACATGAACCAAAACTAGTACCCTACCCTCTTTTGAATCATCATAATAGTAGCTTTCAAGGTGGGACCATACACAAGGTATGCACACCACCTCCAATGACATCTAATACATACATAAAGTTACATAATAGGTTTCCCTTCAAAACAATTAAAACAATGTGCATTTGACCTGAGTTAATAATCAGGACCTTTGAGACTGTGAATGGTGGAGCATTAAGACCAGACCTTTTATAAATTTGTAACAACTGCCCGTACCATCATGTGGCAAATGAGCGTGTAATATGTTGTTTTGCAGGGAACTCTTCAACTCCCCGACATATGAACCATTGGAGTTTGCCAAAAAAATCATTTCACATCATTCCTATCAAATTTCTAACAACCATCATTTAAATTAAGTAAAGGTAGAAAATAGTCCCCAAACCCTTGTCCTTTGTATTTGGACAATGCAATGGATATAGCCTACTTCCAAAAGGGCACCGTATTGAATTAAATATATTTTTGTTCCAAATGATAACATGCCCATCAAATTAACTTCAGTTGGTGTAGTCCCTTGACATGACGTCACCAATTAAGTGTATAGGTATGTGATTGAGTGCTTTTGAGTATTGTACACTAGCTTGTGATGGAAGCAAATTTCAATCATGTTACTTTGAACTAATGTAATAATGACATGAAGTTTGCAAACTAAGTTTGAATATGAATCTTTTCACCTTTTCGGTCTCTTTGTAGAAAAGTAAAAACCATTGGACAAACATAATTGGCCATTTTTCCCATGAACAAGAATATTTTTCAACACTCCCAATAGGAAAATTTGTATCCTCAAAACATAAGGAACATTTGTTTTGGCTTTTCATTCTAAAATAGAGTTTTATCATTGTCGTTCCTCATTGTCCCACAACTCTTTCACATTTAGATCGGAGAAATCCAAGATTTTTAAGGTTGTCTCATATAAGGAAGGAGTAGGAAAAAGAATTCTTGTGAGCTACGTTCAACCTTTAAGTACCCAAATTTCTTTTTGGTAAATTATTTATTGTCCTTCCATGCAAGTTGTAATTCCCTTAGGGACCACATTTCTTATTTGGGACTCTTTCACCATTCTCCCGACCACATAAAGTATAAACCTAGGTGACCACCTTTCTTTTTAGTGACCTCACTTTATCAAGTGACCCTGGATAATTCATAAGTGGGTTGGCTACCCCAACATAGTTGGATGGGTTTTTGTAAGAGGATCTTGAGCAATTTGTCCTAGCGGAGAATTGAAGTAACACCCACTAAGTGGAAGTGGCCAGGATAAAATCTCAACTTCTTGACATATTGGCTAATTCTAGTGTTTACAGTTGTAAATAACAGTATACAACATGAGTGGTTAGTCTAGTTATATGTGCCAGGATAGCTCTTTCAACTTCCTTAGGATAATGTGCATATAATTCATATTGAAAGTAAATTATAATTCAACAAGCAAATAATTTTTTTGGTGTAGAATTTTCAGTTATTATTTGTGATTTTATGTGAGAAATCCCTGCAAGAAAATTTTATAAACTGTGTAAATTGTGTCTTATAACAAAAGTTTTCCACTTTTGCAGAATAAAATAAAAACTGCTGTTGAGCACAACTGGTCATTTTTCTCTTTTTTTTCTTTTTTTCAATTTTGGGATGCTCAAGTGGCGATCATTCATTCGTATATTTAGCCCAATTTTTTTATATGAATTCAAAAGATTCAGAAAGTAGAAAATCTTAAGCACCAGTCATAATATTATTGTAGGCAATTGTGGTGATATTTGGCAAATTTTAAAGTAGGAATTTCGTTTAAATTCAATGATTTTTTTCTCAGAAAAACAGGGAATTTGTGACAGGATATTCCTTTCCCAAAATATTTATGAAAAAACTGCCGAAAATTCAGCACCAAAAAAAAAAAAAAAAACACAAAAAGACTGGGTGACCTTGCCACATGCATCTAAAAACCCAATAAAGAGGACTAATTATAAGCCTGCTGAAAATGATGAAGAGCCATGTATGTAGTAATGAAAATTCCTCACCAAGAGGAACATGAATTGTGTGTGTGGGTGGGTGTGTACAATATCAACAATGTGTCCATTTTATCTTACAAAGAAAGAAGGAAGAAGGAAAACAAACAGCCATGATGCTGCATTAGCTAGCTAGTGGCTAAGAAGAAGGATTCATGATCCTGATTGACACCTGGTCCCCTGGCTAAGGATGCATCATCCTAACTGCCAGATCCTAGAAAGGATCCATCCAGACTAACAGGTTCTAGCATTGAGCTAGATCCATCCTAGCTAACAGGTCCTAAGAAAGCACCATCAGGACTAACAGATCCTAAGGAGGGAGGATCCATCCGGATTCACAGGTCCTACAGTTTATGACAGCAGCATGGACATCAGCTAGTTTGCAACTGTCTGTGCACTGATCAGTGCAACACCTGATTGAACACTGCTGGAGAAGACTTGTAGCTGCTGTTGCTCCTGCTTCATGTATACATGGGTTCTTGTTGGACTGATCTGCTGCTGCTGCTGCTGGGCCTTTGCTCAATCGGGTTGCAGTTTAAATATCTCCTCTTGTTGTGGGGCCAGTTAGTTTTCTTACATCACTGTTTTGAACGTCTGATGGTATACTCAAGTCTTGGCCAGCTAGTTGGCAACCCCAGCTGCTAGCTAGCTAGCTGCAATTGCAGTCTGTGATCTGGTATAACTATCTGGTTCCATTTCCTATTTGTGGTATGGCACTGCTTGCATTAAGTGTGTATGCATAGCTGTAGCCTGTGATCAGTAGACATGGTGCAACCCTTGTCCAAGGTTGTGATCGAAATTCAGTATCAAGCTCATAAAAATCAAATCAGACACTTAGCTGCTGCTGTTGATGGGCTGTGTCACAGCAGCTTCTGATTGTACATCTGATTGAAGTTCCAAGTATCAAGCTGCTCGACACAGCTAGAGGGGAAGATGAGGTCAGAGTGTTGTTGTCTCCTTAGTTGGAAGAGAATGTGAACATCCCCAAGTGATTGATCAGCAGCTCCTGCTGCTGCAGCTCGTACAGCTGTGGTGGACGTTGGAAACCTGAGCAAGTCTTTATAACCAGCTTTGCTCTCATATAACGTTGTCGCCCATGAGTCATCGTATGCAGCTAGGAATCCTTCTTCCGGGTTGCAGTGAGTGCTGCTGCAGTGAGCTGCCTCCGGGAAAAAGCAACTGCTTGCAGGAGAGTCGACATGGTGATCATTTTCCAATGTTGTTGCGGCGTATTGCTCTGTGAAGAAGCTGCCTGTAGTATCCCTAGTTCTGCAGCTGATGTCGCGTCCCACAAGCTGGCCCTCATGGAAACTGCCGGATGAAAGCTCATGTGCAGGCTGCTGCATGGCCGGGTGGTTGCAGCAATCCAATTTGTTCATAGCAAGCTGTGCGAGCTGAGCATTGAAAGGATCCGAGTGATAGGCGCTGGGGACGACGACGTTATTATAGGTATCCAGGTTAATCTCTTGCTTACAAGTAGCAGCAGCTGGGAAGTCTAGCAAGCTTCCTGGATTATAACTTGCAGATCCGGAGAGTATCTCAGGAGAGCTCATGATATTCTCCGGCATCAGCCCGAATTGCCCCTCAAAGGAAACCGCTCTCTCGTCCGAGCAACTAGTCTTCATCTTGAAGTTCTTCGTCTTCTTGAATACACGACACACGACCCAGCCACCATCGTCCTGCACAAGAGCATGCAAGAATATATAGATCCAGACTTTCCAATCACGACGTGCTGCAGCAGATGATAGCAATCCACAACCTGCTGTAACGTTTTGAGAAGTTCCAGAAAATCTCATGATCAGCTGCCAGGAATTAGCTACAAAGCTGCTGGAGAAATAATTGCAACACATCCAACCATGTATGCATCTGGAGAAATTACAAGACATGCAGCATGCAGCAGGTATGATGAAGATCATCATGCAGCAGTTAATGTTGACATACATTGGCAGGCATGCCAGGACCGTCGTCCAGACGAAACTCATGCATGATCCAATCCGTTTTGTTGCCATGGGGTGCGCGTCCTTCGTAAAACACCAGTGTCTTACGCATACCAATGAGCTGTTGCTGGCCGACCAGCAGCTTACTAGTGCAAATGGGCTTGTCCCGTCCTGTTGCCTTCCAAAAGCCAGCAGTCGTGGCTCGGTTAGCTCGGTTTCCAGTCGGGTACTTCTTGTCTTTCCGACTGAAGAAGTAGTAATCCGTCTGCTTCTCGCCGCTTGCGTCCAGATCAACTCTGCACTGTTCTGCACGCACATTCCCACAAGAAAGATTCAAGAAAGAAAGACTACAAATTTCATTTTGTGTGATTCAAGACATCATGCACCATATGATCAAGAACTTGATCAGAAGTGCAACATTACAATTGAAAAGTTTCTGATTTAGTTACAAGAATCAGGCGCTTCTAGGGAGCTTGCAGGTTTCGTACCTTGTAGATCCCATGGCTCGAGCTTGTACAGATCAAGCTCCCGGATGAGGTCAAGGTCGATATGCTTGGCTGCCACCTTCTTCGGCAAGTAATAGCCGACTAGCTCTTCATCAGTCGGATGAAACCGGAAGCCAACAGGTACGCGCGTCGGCGAGGAGCTGTGTGTCATCGTGCACCCGACTACAACTCAATCTCTCTGCAACAGCGCAACCACACCCACAACAGCAGCAGCGCCTGCAGTCAGGTCATGCTCATCAAAGATGTTTCCCCCCTTTGTGCACCTGGGACAGATCGCTAGAACTTTTAGCACGTTTTTCATGCACACAGAAGTGCCCTGTGACTCGTTGTTGTCAAACTCTTATGATATATACAACAGCTGTTGTTGCGCGAGACAAGCAACTATGGCACTGTCCAGTGCCTTTTGTGCAATACGGAAAAAGACACCCAAGTAGGGTTGATCAGCAACAAAAGGAGAATCAAACTCTAGTATATAGTGTATCTGATTCAGCCAGGCCTTCTTGTAAACAAGAATTTCTCAAACTCTAGATAGTCCGATTTCTCATAAACTGAATGAAAATTGAATGACTTGCAACATTATTACAAATTTCCACATTCAAACATGAAATTTATGCATTGGTTACACTTGCATTGGCTGCTACTTATACGATTGCACCAGTGACTATAGAAAGAGTCTGGCAACTCACGATGTGCACAGTATGCTTTAATCGTACATATGCTCCTCTCACATTTCGCTACCTGATGAAGTACTTTGGTCTACAACCTCGACTCTGAGGATATGGCACAACTCTGAACATGGTGGCTGGGTGTGACCACAAAGTACCTTTTCTTTTCTGCACCACCTAGACCTCAGTGCACGAAGCGTTTTGAACTCAGAATCTCGGTAACCAGACTGCACGCGGCGACGAAAGCACAGACTTCTCTTGCATTTTGGTTTTCAACAGAACGAACTTCACATGGATCACGTGCGTAAGTGTTTGATCTCAACAGCACTGGACTAGATCGAAGACACAGGGTCACGGACATTCAGCACCTGACGAACGAGAACTAAAAGAACTTTAAAAAGGGATCATATTCTACCAAGAGCGATTAAGCGCTAAGAAAAGCTGTCGCAGGGACAGTCTATTTAGAGAGAAAAACTGAAACAACCACCACCATATGATCAACGCCTACTGCATCCTCAATATGCATGCATCAGGACTCGATCAAATAGATCAGGCAGCAGCTCTGGACTATATCATACATTGACAATCTTCTTCAGGCACTTGAGAAGTGTTTGTGTCAAAGGTTCTCGAACTTCTTCTAATTCCAAGATTTCTCAACACTATATCTGGATTCTGATCAGCAATCGCAAAACACACACACAATCGCTGGTACCTTTCAAGCTTTTCAAATCTTCTACACGCTCGAGAACAACAAAAACAAAAGTTGGTACTCAGGAATACAGAACTACACTGACGGTTATAAGGAGCTACAACTTCAAGCAAGCAAGCAAGCCGCGAATAAGGAAGGCATACATGATGAAGATCACAGGAGAAGAAGTTCACAGAAGAAAGCGATCACACCGCCCTGATGTCCTGACAACAAACTGTGCACTTAATTAACGGCAGCCGCGCGCAGATCGGGCAGCAGCGAGCGTATCATTAGGTCCACAGCGAAAACACATGAGTGCGTACGAAACTTGCTGAACACAAGTTGTGCAAGGAGATCGACCAAACAAAGACGACAACTGAAAATGAAAGCACAAAAACAAAAGAAAGACTCCGTCCGACTCCTTCCCCTCTCCCCCCGGCGCCAAGACCCTGGCCTCTCCTCTCCTTCCCCCCTCC
>Ga0209611_10006532_pt1 | contig 19028 bp, 17 predicted proteins | sample S1TSphgellanicum_3_FD_187693 | JGI IMG/M metagenome (GOLD analysis project Ga0209611, IMG submission 187693) | Host-associated microbial communities from peat moss isolated from Minnesota, USA - S1T2_Fc - Sphagnum magellanicum MG (SPAdes) (version 2) | ecosystem: Host-associated > Plants > Peat... | reverse complement strand
ACCAATCCACCATGTAATTTACAACTTATTTAAAAAGCATTATCCTTTGAAAAAGTGAGAATGCAAGGTTTAGAAATCCATTTTTATCTTTGGGCTTTCAAATGGGATATGTTGATGAAATTAGATAGATTTGATAATGCAATTGTATGAAAATTTTTCAAATCCAATATTGAAGGCACATGCAAATTCAACCATTGGATCTTTCCTTCTATCTATTATGTTAATGCTATTCTATGCTTTGTTACATTATCACATTATGTTAATGCAATTACATTTGCTAATTTTTAGTTTCCCTTCATTTGTGGATTCTTGCCTTACTAGTTCCATTTTGAGTTTGATAACATTTGTGATGAACAATAAGAAACCTATCGAGCTAGCTTTAATCCAAACACCAAATATTTAACCTTTTCCTCAACCAAAATGGTATGTGATTTTATCATGTGCACTATGCCAATCTTTAACCATTTGAAAAAGGGAAACATTAAACATGTGCATTTAGGTAAATTAGTGATTAGGTTTTTTTATGCAAGCAATACCAAGTTTTTGGATGTTCATTAGTCATGTTGAATTTTTTATTATTGATATTTATAAACATATTTCCCAAAATTATGATGCAAATCTAATTATGCCTAGAGTCAATCCTATGCCCCCTTTCATCCTCACTTGGCCATAATTCATCCCCACTTTGCAAGTATTCTTAAAACCCCTTAAATTTAGACCCAAACATTGAAAGTAAGGATGAAATTTCAAAATTGTGATCATGGTTTATTTTTCCAAAATTGCACCTATACACTTTGTGCTACCTACTTACAAGGCTACTTATAGAATATATATTGCCCACCTACTTAGGGGCAAGAGAATTCGACCAAGTTTGCATGTAAACATGATATGAAAGATAAAAAATTAAAGCATATTTTAATTTTTTGCTACATGTTAGAACCCAATCAAGAAAGTTGTCAAAATTTCCAAAGAAATGTTGAATTTGGTGACTAAAATACTTGAAAAAAACATATTTCTATCATATTAAAAAGTTGGCTACATTTTGTTAAAAAAAGATGCTAATAGATTCATCCATTGTTTAATCCTTTGTTTTGTTTAATCAATACCCTTTTTAAAAAAATTGAAAGGGACGTTACACAAGGTGCATTTAAGGAATTTGATTATTGGGAAAAAATTCTCTAAAAGATTTGAATCCTCATTATTTTCAATCAAAAATCAAACTTGAGAAAATACATCAAATCAAGCTATCTTTGAAAAACACTAAATTTTAGCAATAATTAGATATGCATCATAAATTTGGGATATATTAGTAAAGATTGAAATAACATTCAACACCACTAATGAACATGCCCAAACTTGGTACTACTTACATGCAAGCCTAAACACTAATTTACCTACACATGTTTAATGTTTGCTTGTCTTAAAAGGTTAAAGATTGTCATGGTGCACATAAATCACTTGCCCTCTTGGTTGATTAAAAGAACAAATATCATTGTAGCTTCAACACATGTTTGTTGAATAATTAATTAATTTTGAAATTTCATTTCAAAAAAAAAAATGGTCCTAAAATAAATCTTAATGTTATTAATGATGGATTAGCAATTGATTGAAGATGTAATGGACATTAATCAACATTAAATGTTTTGTTTAATATAGAATTGGGAGTTTGGAATTTGAACCATTACATGTGCACACACCAAAGTTTTTTAAAAGGTGGTTGGCACCCATAATTAACCATAGAATTTCAACTTTTTATTATTATGTGCACTTGAGTTCAATGAACCTGTATTAAAGGACCTTATATTTTAATTGCATGGTTCATATGTTGAAATATTTTGGTCATCGTTTTGAAGGATTGAAACCATGTCGCCACATAATGTTTGATAATATTGATTTGGGATGCATGTGGTAATTGTGGCAAACATGTACAACTTGATTATGAATGCCATTGCATATTTTGAATTGCACAAGGCTTTTGATTAATGGCTTACAATATGCATAAAATTAATCTATCTTGACTTTTACAAAGGATGGGGACATTATTTATTATTTATTATTTATTAATTTATTGGGGTAATGAAGGAAAATATTTATATTGGAATACCATTATCTCACACCCAATCTAGAAATTCACAAAGATATGTTAACTTGATAATCATTGAGAAATTGCATTCGCAAAGACCACATTGCCTTGCAGCTAGAGTTTAAAAACCACTATAGCATAACTATGTTGCAACTAATACCTCAATAGTGCAACTCCTTTGCAACTACACCCTATAAATACAATGAATTAATAAATAAATTTGCACATCAAAAAATAGGCTAATTGTTAGGTAGTTGCAGTGTAGTTGTAAGTGGATGTCTTATATGGTGATTTATATGCATCATAAATATGGATGTAGTAAACTACGTTTGATTTTTTGAAGAGTTGCATTGTACATGCATATTGCAACTAAAGTAGGATTGTTGGAAGGTAGTTACATAGTGAACAACTACTTTGCAACTAGTGTATGACATTCAGACATGTGATCACGCCACATGTTTGCATTCCCACCGTCCAATAAATATGAAGCTTGCAACAGTTTTTGCAAATGAAGCATGTTGTCACAACCTATTGGCTACTATTTTACCATTAGTTGCCACTACTATGCCACTAGGTATTTCATGTGTACCACTACAAAGCCACTACAGTGCCATTATGTTTGACATTTGGGCCATTAGGTAGCCACTATTGGGCCACTAAGTAAGTACTACCTATTCATTATGCATATAAAGTGTGAATTTGCAGGGGTCAAATTTGATTACAATTCTCCATAAACTTTATTAAAATATTTATATTGGATGTACATTAAGGTTTTCAAGCTTATACACCTATAATGTTTCTAATTTACATGAAAAAGAGCAAATTGATAATAGTTATCCTTTGCTGCTAGCTCCTTGGCACCCACAAGGGTTGCATCTTGTGGCATTGGTGGGTGTGTCATGGGTGTGTTTAGACATGGCGCGCCATCATCAATCCCATTCAAAGTAGCACAAATATCCGTCATGATGCAAGATGATCAAGATTCTTTTTGGACCACCACTTTCCATGAAGGATTTTGTTCTTCGTCCATGAAGAACATTTGTTGAACTTGGGTGGGAAAAACAAAAGGTTCTTCATCCTTCGTCATCATATACCAAAAATTACAAACCAAGAACCTTACTTCATCTCGTTTATATGTTGGATTCCCCCAAACATCATTTTTGTTCCTGACCCATGCACACTGCATGAGAATGATGGGAGTTGAAATGGGTCCATAATCTAATTTGAATATGTCTTTTATAACACCAACATATTCTGCCGTTGCATCAGCATCCCCCATGTGGGTTTGTCATTGGCCAAAAAATATTGTCACCTCATAATCAAAACTAACCATGCCTTTCGTATTACAATCATTCATTCAGAAGTGTTGCCATACACCTTCATTTGTTGATACCTCAATTGTTGAGAATTCAAGTTCAATTAGTTAGGTTTTCATTAATTATTGGAATAGGAAAGTATGTAGGTTACTTTCACAATGTTAAACTGCTTTCTTTACTTAAATTAATTTGGTTATTTCTAGTCTGGTCTTTTAGTTAAATACCTTGGTGTCGATGGTTTGATTCTCTTTTCTTCATTGCACAAGTTTGTGTTTTTGATGTGGCAAAAACCTTGAAGAGTTCTTGATGTTATGTTTCATGTTATGAGCATCATGTTTTAGTTTCCTTTCAATAAAAATTTATGTTTGCACTTGATTATATCTCCTATTTGTTAACATGGTATTAAAGATTAGGTTGTTTGGTGATAAAGTTTAACGAAATTTAAAGTTAAGTTTAAAAAAAAACTAGAACTTGAGAATCTCTAGTAATATCATAAGAGTTTATCAAGTGCAAGAGACAAGAGAGTAAATGAAAAAGTGTGAAGAAGAAGAAAATAAAAAAGTAGGTGAAAGGAAATCAACACATCGAAGGTTGTGAGAGTCAAATATTTAAATATAGATCTAGGTCTACTTTGAAAAGATCTTGGATTGAAACTTGGAGGGATTGTAGAAGACTATAAGGCCTTTTTATTTTCAAATTTTTAGAAGAAAAATTATATGTTTTGTAAGAAATATGAGCTTTTGAAGATTTTATGTCAGATTTGGTTTTTTAGTCAGATTTCTTTTGTTTGAACTTTTTTGAATTTGAAACTTTGAGATTTTATAGATAATAAAAGATTACATATGTGAAAGAAATTTCATGCCATTTGGATATGTATTGAAAGAGATCCAAGTATTTAAAATTTCAACCTCAATTTCTTTTCAAAGTTATAACTCTTTGTGATCATCATCAATAGGGCTAAAAGTTTAAGCAAATGTGGAAGATGCATATTTGATGTGTCCCTTAGAATTTCAAGGGGTTTAAAGTTTTTGAGAGGGAGTTGTAAGTCATTTTATGTTCGGGTCCGAATTTGAGGTGGTTTCAAGAAAGTAGCAAGATCTCTTATTTTATGAAATTAAATGAATTGAAATTTTGGAAGGTGATATTAAACATAGTTTTTCATGTTTTAACAAAGTTTCAAATCGATTTGAGTTCATATATGAGTAGTGTAACTTTGCAAAGTTGTTGATAACATAAGTTTACATCAAGAAGATATCAAAATTTGTTTTTGAAGTGGAGCCAATATAATTTGGGAGAACTTGAAGGAAGGAGTTTAGATTTTGAAGATTGTGGAACACAAATACATATCAAGACCTTCAAACAAAATTTTGGTATGTAATCATGTATTTAATACCATACAAAATATTATACGAAATGTACGTACATATATTCAAACTTATGTATAATATAAAAGTTCGTATAATATTCAAAACATACATATGTATGCAAGGTCCATCTTGTTCAACCTTAACCCTAACCCTAATCTTAAAAACCTAGGGAAGGAAATACCTTAACTCTAACTTTAAAAACCTAAGGAAGGAAAAGAAATCATTTCCTGAAGTAAATCATTTGTGTAACCCCAAGAAAACATTGAGTGTTGTTTAAAAAGATGGTGGACTGTCTTTCTTAAATTGTAATTGAAAAATTAGACAAGAACAATTTCCAAATGGGGAAAACCTATTGGGAGTTCGTAATTGGTGATGAGAAAGAACTTCCTTTCCTAAAAAAACCCCACACAACAACAAATTCAAACGAAGAAAACTTGGCATCAAAATGTTAAGAAAATCTTATATTTATTTTCTATGAATGTGTGCAATTTGATGATTGTGCATATTCCAGATGTAAAATAACCCAAGCAACTTTGAAATAAATTAGTGAAGATGTATAACACCAATACATAAGCTTACAAAATGCAACTCAACCAAAAGTTGCATAATTTGCAAAAAAACAAGATGAAGATTAGTGACTATTCTATAAAGGTGAAAAACCTTACATATGTTTTTGCATGTATAGGAGCCCCTATAATTATTGAAGATGTAGTGGCTATGATTTTGATGCAACTAAATGGGTGGAAGCTAAAACATTAAAAACAAATTCTGTATTAGTAACAATAAAATTTATGTATGAATGCATTTTTACCAAGTTTGGGTGTCCATTAACTATAATCATAGATCAAGGGGTGCATTTTATAAATGATGTTATAAAACAAACATATCATTTTTTATTAAAACATGCCAATTCCACTACTTATTGCCCATAGGAAAATGGTTAGGCATAATCCATTAACGAGGTTTTGTGAACATCATTGATTAAGTTGGTTAATGAAAATAAAATAGATTGGGATGACCATTTACCCATAGTCCTATTTTTTTACAAAACAACATATAAACTAGCTAAAGGGTATATATACACCATACCAACTTGTTTATGGGTTAGATCTTTTAATGCCTGGAAAACACATTTTACCAATAATTGGTAGTAACCACAAAAAAGGAAATATGATGGGTTTAACAAGTAAGGTGTCAAAGTTAAAGAAGCTACATGAATACATATTGCAATATGAAGTGAATCTAGGAATTCAACATTAGAATAGGGCTTTGTGGAGTCAAATACAAAAATACAAAAAAATAGTTCAAATTCGGTGATTTTGTTTTGTGGTTTCCAAAGGGGAATAAGTCACATTTGGGGAAGTTCATTAAAAAATGGTTTGGACTATACAAATTACATTACATGTTGCCTAATAATACAATATTACTGGTGACACTAACTAACTTTGAACCTAATCCTATATTAGAAAATATATACAAGTTAAAACCATACTAATTGATTACATTTGAGGTGTAAAAAACTAGTTTATTGGGAGGAACTACAGACCATAGATCAACCATGGAAAGGAGTCTAGGAAGACAATGATACAGATGAAGATGAAGATGACGAAGAAACACCATGACGACCATAGATTAATAATGAAAAACTAGTGATCAAAACCATAGATAAATTTGTTGATTCACTAGTAGAATCAATTGATGTAATAATTAAATGGTTGACTCTACTGTTTAGGTGGAACATATTTCAACACACATGGCGAAGACAATGATGGATTACAATGGTATATGGATGAATGAAGAAGATTAAAGTGCATCCAAACCATTAAGGGATAATAATTCCTTCCACATGGATGTAAAGGAATAAGGCCATCATGAAATGGACAAGGTGCTTAAAAAAAAAGAACATTTAATGCAAAAATGGTAGGTTGCCCTAAACAAAAAAATGGGAGGGGGGAATGAAAGTTGAACTTTTTTGCATTTGAAGTTGTTCCAAAAGGATTTTGTGTTCTGCAATTTGTGTTGCAGCATGAGTGAATGCTCTTGAAAAATTGTAGAAACTTGTAAGAGAAGCATAAGCACACATAGTTGTAGAGTGAGAGAGTGTGTGTAGAAACTTGAAAAAGAACATTACATGGAAAAAGTTCTTGCAAAGCAAAGGGAATTATAGGCAAAGTTAAAGAGATAGACTAGAGGACCAATTTACAACACTGTGTCATTGAAAACAATTTCACCATTGGCATCACCATCATCATTGGAATGTGAAGAAGGGAAATAATTCACAAAAGAAATTAGTGAAGCAATTATATGTGCAAATGATCTTGAGGAGACCACAAGACCATTGTTGGAAAGGTTGCAGAAAGGAATTTTCAGAAGAAGAGCGAGTTCTTCTAGCAACAAGATTTTGTTCAATAATCTGTGTAGTGAAATAAATAGATGGACAAAGATGCAAGAGAAAATGCAAGCAAGTGAAAACATGAAGAAAAGAAAGAATTTTATCATTCAACACTGGTTTTGGAAAGATTGTTTAGGTATATGTTTCAAGAGGATTTAGAAGGTACATAAAAAAAGACAACATATATTTAGAAAAAGTCTAAGATGTTTAAGGAGGAGTTGCATCAAGTTTTGGACAGTAGGAGGGGAATAACAAGGGGATTTCCAAGATCTATGCAGAAAAGAAAAAACACATATGAGGTTGGAAAAGGCTCAAAGCAATGGAGGAAGTCAAGAGAGGATGTTAAACCTTAGAAAATCATGTGCAAAAGTACCAAACACTATTAGAATTCCTATTTTTTTTACTAAAAATTTTGGTCAAAAAAGATCCATCTTGGACAAGTCATTTTGAACCTGTCCATTGTGACTAGACCATGTACTTTTTGACCAAGCTTAAGTTGACATTTTTGATTAGTCATTTTGATTGGTACTTTTGACTAGTCAATATAACAGTCAAATGATTTTTTGATTAGTCAAACATCATTTTGACTAGGCAAATGCCACGTGGCATTTAAATAATGGCCGCCCAAGTTAAACGAGGTGACATTTAAACATTGGCCAGCTAAACTATGTCACATTACATTTAAAAATTGCTCATCTAAGCTATGCCTTGTAGCATTTAAACATTAGCCATCTAGGCTATGCCATATGGATAAAACATAAATAACCTAAATTAGACCTAAAATTAAATATCCTACTCCTAAAGTCCCTATGTCTTGGAACTTGCAACCTTAATTTTTAAGTCTAGATCTAGGAGCTTATAACTAGCAACTAGGTATGAAAGCTTAAAGAAGGCTAAGGCAACTTAAACTATGACCTTTACTTGGCTCTAATGTGTACCACCTAGATTAAGCCTACACCTAGATGACCAAGGTAAGAAAATCCTATTTCATTTAGAATTTGACCTTTAAAGTTGAGCCATTTTTCTTGGCTCATCCCAAGTGACTATCCTTTTAAAAATATTTTTTATGTCTAGGATACCTATGCTGTAGTTATTTATATTGCTCATCATTTGGAAAGGATGACAAACAATATGGGACAAACTATGTCTGCAGGATGTGATTTTCTTTCACAACTTGAACAAAGAGAATGATGAGATGAAGAGAGTTGAGCTCTTGGGTTTTCTGCACAAGAACACTTGTCTTCCAGATGTTAGTCTCTTTCACAACTTGGACACCAGGAATGATGAGATGAAGAGAATCAAGTTCTTGGGTCTTTTTAGATTTTGGTACAACCACATTGCCTATGGTGTGTGAATTTCATACCTTGAAAATCAGGTACGATTCAGTGAGGGAGAATTGAGCTCTTGCCTTGAGTACAAGAATGTTGTCAGTGGATTTTGGTACCAGAACAATGGCTGTGGTATGTGAATTTCACAAAGCTAAAAATCAGGAAAGATGAGGCAAGGAGAATTGAGCTTTTGGGTTCTGGCTCAGGAGAGTTGTCTGTGGTGTGTGAATTTCACAACTCAAAGATCAGGTATGTGGAGGTGAGGAGAATTGAGCTTTTGGGTTTTGGTACAAGAACAATCTTGTCTTTTGAACGTGTGAAATTTCACTTCTTCTGATGAGGTGAGGATGATTGAGGTTTTGGGTTTTGGTAAAAAACCATTCATTGTCTGCAGTATGCAAACTTGAAGGGATTTTTGAAGGGACTCTCTCCTTGTATCTGCAGGAAGAAGAAGCATCCAGACGTGCAAGACTTGAAGGCAGTTCAGAAGATGAAGTAGGTTTGTGCAGGTAACAGTTGATGGTAGTATGATATAAGCCTTGGAGCAAATGATGGTGGGATTTTGCAAATAGTGTCTCTCATGTACAAAAAGAGGGACAGATCTCAACAAGCAGCAAAAAGCTCAGTTGAGCTGAATCAGATGGAGCTTTTCCAATCTGACATGTCAGACAGATTGGTGCCATGCATGCCTTGTCCATGAGGCATCATCAGCAGAAGCTTTGGTTGCAGGCAAAGCTCAGAGACTATGCTTGGAAAGAAATCTTCCTGAGTTTGCTACATGAAGAGATGGCAAGTCCAACATTCTCTGAAACTCTCTAGCATGCATATCAATGCAATCCTGGCAGTGGAGATGATTTGATTTGCTAAAACAATGAAATCTATAACATCTGCAAAACAGTCAATTCCATCTGCAGTGCACATGGTGTGATGAAGAGGTTCAAAACCTAGTTGTTTGAGACAAACAATTAAGTGCAAGAAAGGAAAACAAAACTGCAGATGGTAGCTGAAAGGACAACAAAAGCATGGAGGGAGAAGTTCAAATTCTTCACCTTTTGCTCAATAGAGATGAAGAATTCCATTGTTAAAAAGAGACGGTGCCACTTCTCTCCCAGCAATCATGCAGATCAAGTGGAGACACATTTGATGCCCACCAGCCAGTGCTTCTGACAAGCTCTGATGAATCCCCAAAACCTGATTGAACAAGCTCTTGATGGGGGAAGAAAATAAACCCTATATCCTATGAAATCCAGAACCAAAGAAGACAAGCCTCCTACAATCAGAACAATGCCGCAGATGCGCAATCCGATGGAAAAGAAACTCTTGCAGCACGGAGTTGAAGAAGATTTGGTCGCATGACCTTTGCTTTGCTCAATTCTGAGAGGTTCCGCACTGAGGACAGAATCTGAAGGACGGATCGACAGGCGATGCGCATGACCAGCAGCGTAACATGGGAGCCGTGGGTGTCCAATCTTGTTGTCGTCGTCCTGCGGCGGCAGGAGGAGGAGCAGGAGGTTTGAACCTCTTGAGGGCCGCCTCTTGAAGCGTTTGGAACTGCGACATGGGCATCAGGAAGCCACAAGACTCGCACGCGATCGCCGGGTTGTCGCCGCTCCACCTCCACAATGGGATGAAGAACGCGCGGAACACATTATCGTACTCGACAAGATCTGCAGGGGAGTCGCAGCGAGGGCACACTGCGAATCCCTTGTGTATCTCTTTCCGCACCTCCTGGTTCACACCACCGAAGAAGAAGAAGAACATCTCTCTCTCTCTCTCTCTCTCTCTCTCTCTCTCTCCTCAGAGACTCGATTCTCTAGCTTCTTTGTCGTCGTCTCTTCTTCCCGTACCACAATCAGAACTTTCTGAATTCCTCCGTCAATGCTTGCGCTCTTGTTCACTACGCGCGCATCTCTTTTCGCGTCAGACTAAGGCAAGAAGCCGCGAATGCATGCCCATCAGCAAAACACCTACCTGGAGTCGGAGAATCAGGATCGAATTATCTGGAAAAAGACGGTGACTGTCAGAGTGAGGAGATTCTAGAAACTCGTTCATGGTCGGCGGAACTACGTCGTTCTTCCAGGAGCAACACAATTTCACGTGGCAACAATACCTGGACGACGAGGAAGACGAGTTCTTGTTGACGGCTTTTGTCCGTCTCTCTGCGCCAATTTCAGGCTCAAAACTTTGGCTTTCTTTTCCACCAGAAGCGGGCGATGGATATCCCGGTGCATCAAGATCCTTGCATGGACAGCCAGCTAAGAAAGGAACAAGAAAATATTGATAACAACCGACGAGACAGATTACTTGTGCCCCTGAGAAAGAGAGAGACACACACTCACACACACAGACACACACACAAACAATGGCGGATGGTCAGGTCTGGAGATGAAGCAGAAGCTGCATATGTGTCACCATAGTATTTACAGGATTGCTGCAATTCTCTTCCCAATCCATCATCGAATTTTAGAAACAAAACACATCAGGGATGCACATGTTTTCTCTGCAATGCTTACATGCTTTCTCAAGTTGGGATGCTGCTGCACATGGTACCTATTTCATTTTCACAACTTGTTTCTGAAGAGCAGCGAGAGAAGAAGTTAGACTAAAAATAAGATGGACAGAGGCTGTGTGATAATATTGCAAGAGATTTGATAGAGAGAATACTTTCAGATAGAGAGCTTTCAATCTGAAGCTGTGTCAAGCTTTTGCAGAGTCATTCAATTTCAAAGCTGTGTTGGTGATCTTTTGTATGTGATCTTTTGTAGAGTCATCCATTTCAGAGCTGTGTTGTTGTTTTGTTCAAGAATTTTACAACTCTGCAGTAATGGCTTGAAACCTTGAAGAGAATTCACAAACTGTGAGTGAGTTACAACAGTTCGCAAACAGCAACAAAATGGACATGAGCAGCTTTTTTAGGTCACAGAGTGAATCTCCAAATGTCTTTGAGAAAAAACCACCAAATGTGTTTGATGAGAAAACAATACATTTGGTGATTCACAATTCACACTGGATGTCTTTGACAAAAGAAGACATTCCGTGATTCACAGATCAACTGTCAATGGATTCTGTGGGTATGTATCATGATGGCAGTGCATGCCTCTGAATTGAACCATGAAACATGTGCAGGCAGCTTTGGAGAGACTGGTGAAGTGTTGGAGCTCATAAGTGTTTCTGTTGACATGTTCTGTAATCTACAAACACATGCATGCTTGTTGTATCGGCAGGAGAGGTGCCTCGCAAGCACATTATGCAATGCAAGGCATCAGTTCTTATGAGGTACTTATTCTCATTAGGTATCAGAGACTTGAAACCTGATAGTAGGGTTTAAACTGATTGTGTCTGCATACAGATATGATACATCCATGTACTTGTGAGGACATCAAAATAGTTTGACAAATGGAGGACCTGACGTAATCTGCATTGGAGATTGAAACCAAATGAATGTGAGCTGCTTCAGATAGATTGTAGAATAATCTTGAATTCTGTGAGAGGTAAGTCTCTGGTTTTTGTTGGGGAGTCAATGGTGTAAACCACTTCCAAGCAGCTCTGTGCACATGTTAGCAGGCATGTCTCTGTGTGTGTCTCTTAACTCTCCATCTCTGAATTTGGGCTGGACCTGGGATCAATGAGCAACAGTATAGAAGTAAGAGGAATTGTGTGAACATATGAAATCGAATCACCCTAGAGTGGTATCAATATGAGTTTCTGGGCACTCATGCAGCATTTTGTTCAAAGCAAGGGATGCTGCATGCAACAAATAGCAGAAGGGACAGTTTATGTCTGGAGGAGCAAAATAATGTGTAGGTTCCTTGGGCTGTTGTCTTTCTCCCCTCACACTGAGCACACAAGTCCATACATGCCCACATATCCATCCTCTGACTTGTGGTGAGAACATTTTGGTTTTCCCTGGAAGTTTTGGGCAATAGTAGAGAGAATTGTATGCTTGGACAGTGGCAATAGTTAATTTGTTAGAAATTGCAAATGCCTGTCTTCATGAGGTGTGCATTATTGATCCTGCTCTTTCCTGGTGATGAGGAGGTTGCTGGCAGGAACACATGAATGGAGTCGATGTTAGTAGCATGATAGCAAGGTTTTGAACAGGGCTTCTTCTGCTGCGCAGCTTTGATAACAATTATCAAATTCTTGTGGCTCATGAGTGGGAAATTGATTTGTCAAATGGAATGTATAGGAAGGTCTGAATGTGAAATGCTTTATTGATTCATAGACACATGCTTGTGTGTGTTTACTTTGCCAACCTTGGACAGAATCTGTGTTTGAATACAGGTCATGCAATGATAGATGATCTTTGAGGAGTAGAGTTCATTGCATGATGTGTGTGAGAGCCCGGGTAGTTGGGGCAGTAAATATCTGCTTCAGCCATAGTTTGATCTGTAATTTGTTGTTCCCATATGCATGAGAGTGCAAGAGTACTCCAGCATTGAGAATAGCAGATGAGAAATAGAGCGTATCATTCTAGGGTGTTCTACTGACCAGTGGAAGGGTTCTAGTCCTAACTCCTACCCTGGGCATTGTGAATCCAGCATCTGATGAAAGCTGTGCTACTGTCTATTCTGGGAGTGACCATTTGGTCTCTGATGTTGGAAATCAAGTTGCAATATGACTGATTGGTGCATGTGGGAGGTCTTGCCATTTGAGGCACTTTTGCATGTGATCTGTGAGTCTGCTTGAAAGGGAAGTGCTTAAACCTCTGTAGTATCCAAGGGATTGGGTGATGTATACATGACAATGTTCAGAAGTGGGGTTCTTTCCATTTGTAGATCAAGAGAGGTTTACCATGCTGATGCAGCTGACACATTGAGGATCAGAGGTGAGTCAATGGGGGATTCTGTATGGAAATTCCTGATGAAGGAATTCTTTTCTCCAGGGTGAAGAAAGTGCTGAAGAATCAAAGAAGCATTCAAAGTAAAACTGTCTGTACTTATCAGCGCGCATCTTGTACAAGAGGGGCTTTTACCATGGTAATGCAGCTGACACTGACGATTGGAGGCAAGTCCATTGGAGATTCTGTTTGCAAATTGCTGAAAAAGGAATTGCTTTGTCCCGGGTGAAGAAAGTATTGGAAGAATCAAAAGAAGCATTCAAAGCCTGAACTGTCTGTACTTGTTACCATCATGTATTTTGTCAAAAAAAAACTTTGAATCCAATAGTTTGAATTCCTTGAGTTTTGATTCTGGCTGATTTCTATGCTTTTGTTTCTGTGCATGTGTGTGTGCGTTTCACAATCTCAAGGTTCAAAGTTGTAAGAACTTTCTGTCTCTGAAGAACCATCCCCTTCAATTTGCTGTCTGCCGCTCCTACCATTGGAACAAGATAAGAATGCCTCCTGTAGTAATAGTCCTCTCCAAGAGAGACATCCTGTAATAATAGTCTTCTTGGAGACATCCTGCAGTAGTAGTAGTCCTCTTCCTTTCCAGACCACATTCAGCTGCCTCATTGCAATTATGAGCTTGAAGAAACTGCAAATAGGAGCTTTTGGTAGAGATGTCAAATTGTGTCTGAAGCAGCAGTGCCTTGATTCGGTCCAAGCAACTACTCCGAGCTTTGGAAGCTTTGAAGCATTATTATCTCTCTTTATAACCAGGGATTTCTTGCTGCAGATTGCATGCAAACTCTGCAATGTTCAGCACTTCAACTAAAACATAATCTCAAGATTATCATTCCAGCTCTCGAAGATGAGATATAAAACGTGCCACAAAACGCTGACAAAACCTACTTCCAAAAGGACACGAATGTCCACAAAACCCTCTTACAAGAGAAGGCAAAATTCGCACAGAAAAACCTCGTCCGAAAGGAGGTAGTAGAAGAGGTTTCTTCTTCCTCTCGCTTTCGAGCTCGTTTAGTGTACTTGCTTGGTATGTGGGATGGAGACCGGAGGGGCCGTTAGTGGATTGCAAGAAAGGTGCAAGAGAGGTTGAGTACAGAAACCAAAGTTGTTGTGAGAGGAGCGCGGCGAGGGCCAAAGGAAGAAGAAAGAGAGCCAAAGAGAGCACAGTTGAGGCGAGCTTCTGACCTTTCGCATGCTTTCTCCTCTTCTCGTAAATGTGTGAGTTCTTTGTTGCCTGACCTTGTTGTCTTCGGTTTTGGTTTTGAGGCTTTTCCAGAGTCTGTGTGCCTGGGGCGAAGGAGTTTCTTCTTCCATCTGCTTACTGATTGATGCTGTCAAACATGCCGTGCTTTGATTGAGGAAGTGTAGAAAAGAAATCAGCCTCGCCATAGACACATCTCTCTGTTGCTGCTTGAGAATCGGAAGAAGTGAATAGGATTCTGCAGCGACAAGATGTTGCTACTGTGCTTTTCATCAAAACTGGATCAGGATTTTTGTTTCAGAAGCAAACAACATTTGAGAAGCAAACAGCAAACGTGATGGAGGAATGTGACGGAAGTTTCTGTTTTTTTTTTCAGGGGTTGAGGGAAACCATGATGGGCTCAGACGAAGCAGAAGATGACGAGCGACGTTTGTACACATCTACAGACATGATGGACAGCTTGACTCTGGATTCAGAGCCTCATCCTTTCCTCCCCACCAACAGTGATTATCGGAATGCAATGTCAGGAGGTGCAAACTTCTTCTTCTCATCAGCGCTGCAAGAATCATATCCACTTGCAGCTAAACTTGCAGATGCAGATCAATTCGGATTTCAGGAGTCTTCTGCACAAAGCAGTGGCAGTTTACAAGAGGATTTGTTATTGGAGCCACCATCATATGCAGATGCCATTTTTGCCCGAGACCTGAGCCACAGTATGACAGCAGTTTTCTCACAGACAGATTCATTTTCCGATGTGCTCACAATCACAGTGACAGATCCACAGAAAATTCCAGAGTCAGGTGCCTCACTTGCAGCTGGAGTTGCATCCTCATATGTAACCTATTTGATCAACACACATACGAATATTGCATCTTACCAGGGGTCCGATTTCAGTTTGCGGCGACGTTTCCGTGACGTTGTCACACTTGCAGACAGGCTTGCACAAAGCTTCAGGGGGTTTTTCATTCCACCTCGGCCAGATAAGAATACTGTGGAGAGCCAGGTGATGCAAAAGGATGAGTTTATTGAGAATCGGCGTGCAGCATTGGAGAAATACTTCGGCAGATTGGCTGCACATCCTGTTCTTCGCCGAAGCAATGAACTTCGTTTGTTCCTGCAAGCTGAGGTGAGCTTTTCTTTGGAATCGTGCATGTCATGAATTTTCTGGCACGCAGATTTCAAAGCTCCTTATCTGGGAGGCAAATGATCTTTATTGTCACAGGGAAAATTGCCACTTGCACCAACAACAGATATGGCATCACGTATGCTAGATGGGGCGGCAAATCTCCCCCGGCAGCTGTTTGGAGAAGGCAGCACAATCCTTGCACCCCACGAAGCAGCACAGCCTGCAAAAGGTGGCCGAGACTTGGTGAGATTGTTCAAAGAGTTGAAGCAGTCAGTTACAAATGACTGGGGCAGCACCAGGCCTGCCATCATTGAAGAAGACAGAGTGTTTCTTAAGAAGAAAGAGAAATTGCAAGACCTTGAACACCATCTCAGTGATGCTTCCCAACAGGTAGATTGGCATTCTGTACAATGGGAGATCATAATCTTAAAGCTAAAGTAACAATTCTATGAATGTACCTGAATGTACCAGGAATATCATTTGCTCAAAAGGCATGTGTACCAAAGAAGGCATTCCCACCAGGGAAGGCTTGATTCTCATGATTGAACTGACCTACCTGAGGCAAGCACAGGCTGTCTGAGCAGTCATTTATGGGTCTGGGCAAAGGGGTGCAGGCAGAGGTGTTGGTGAAGGCCCAGCAAGAGGTGGGGGAAGTGATGGGAGAGCTTGGGCTGGCCTTCATCAAGGTTGCCAAATTTGAGATGGAGGCAGGTTTCACACCAGTTCATGCTGCTGATGCAAAATGTGTTGCCACTGGAGCTGTTAAGGCTAGTCGCTTTTACCAGGAATGCACTGCCCAGTGTGTACAGCACTTGGTGAGGCATCTGGCTCCAAATTGCTTTCCTACATCAGTATTCAATTTGACACCTTCCAGGCAGGGTTTATGGTCTACTTCTGATTTTCAGATGCTCTTAGGAGAACCATCACTCCAAAGGAACACAACAGTTTCTCCATTGCATGTGTCATGTCAGACCTTGTCTCTTCATTTAGACCATGATGATTTCACCTGTGATGCCCTTACTTCGAAGAAATCTGAGGGTGATGTGTTATTGTCAATTGGATTTGCTAGGGCATGAATCAGTGTTATTCTTTTCCGGTAGGTATGCTCATACTGTTCATTTGATAAGTGACTATTTTATGTCTTGACAGGACACTCTGCATGAGTATTTACCACTTATGCAAGGTTTGCACACAGCATTTGCAGACCGCTCAAATGCACTCCTGACAGTACAATCATTGATGTCGGATGTGGCTACAAACAACATGCGGATTGAAAAACTTGCAGCAGCTTCCAACAAAATTTTTGGTGGAAACAGTACTCATAACCGGAAAGTCAGTGAGCTCAAAGAGGCGGTCAAGGTCACTGAAGAAGCTTGCGACCTTGCACAAAAAGAGTATGACTGCATTAAGGTATGTCTTTTGCTGCCTCGTGTTGGAAGTCTAAGATTCCAAAATCATTCCTGGTGCTCTCAAAGTTCCATTATGACCTGAGGTCACCCAAGGTCCACTTAGCATTCTCAAGATAGAGCTCCCAAGTGTCTCATATGTTACAGGGCAAAGGACATGTACACAGTTGTGGCTTGTAGTAGGGCCTTCAGCCAGTTTAAGCACTTTGCTGTGGCATCTGTAGGAGCATAACCGGGCAGAGTTGGAGCGGTTTGAGGAGGAGAGGCGACAAGATTTTACCAACATGCTTCAAGGCTTTGCCCATACTCAGGCATGTGATATTTCCTTTCCTAACAAGTCAGGTTTTGATGTCCACTGAATCTACAGTTTTGTAGTCCACAATTGGGAGCTGATGAAGTCAGTGGATAGTCATGGCAGCTTTGTATTTGCACAATGGTTATGACTGCACCATTGGCATGTTAGTTTCGAAGTGTTTTCATGGCGACTTCTCTGGAATCTTATTGATGTCATTTGTTGTGTGTACAAAATGCCAGACATTCCAGGACAGATCTAAACACTGGACTTTGAGCTTGCAGGTGGGTTATGCAGAGAAGATTTGCAATGTGTGGACTAAAGTAGCAAAAGATGAATTGAGCTATTCAGGTAGATTTTCTGAAGCAATTTCCTCAGTTCTTTCAGTTACAACTTAGGGTTCAGTCTTCTCTGTATCAGGTATATTTGTATGATCTTCTGCTCTTATCTATTCTGTAACCTAAACTGAATACCTGACATTGGTACAGTGCTTCAAGTCAGTGCTTCAAGTTTTGAAGCATACTTGTTGCCTTATATAATATTATCACAGGTTCTTACATCGTTCATGGATTCAACATTTTTGCCTTCATCAAATGTTTGATTTGTCCATTGATACCATCTACACATGTTTTTGTGTTTTACGTTCATTATTTCATAATGATTTGTGCAACTTCCTTTTCTTAGCAAAATATAGAATGTAAAATATTGTGATTAATATGTTCTCTAATGATAATTTTCTAGTAAGCTTATGGTTTTGATTAAACAGTTTTGACACTATCCAGTAAGATGTACAGTTTGAGTGAATCAGTTGAACAAGCATACTAGGATGCAATGATCATACTCCACATTGAAAGCAACCGTGTATACTAGTATATTATTCAACTAGATTGTGCACATTTTCTAGACAGGAACAAATGAATAAATGTGAGCAGTCTGTGAGAATGGATCACTGTCAGCAAAAAACAATGACACATTTGTAAACATAAACAAAATTCTAGGCATCACAGAGTAGTGATGTTTTTACAAATTATCAGAGCCCACAATGGCCTCAATTCTTCTCAGCACAGATGGGCTTTTTACCTCCCTGTACAAGTTCAGATTCTACACATTTTCACAGCCAGCCTCCATGTTGAGAAACTAATTCTAGTATGACATCTAGGATGACATTATCGACTGACAAGTACCTGGTTAGTGTGCCCAAGTGCCTGTTTGGTAGTTCCGCTTCCTCCTTTCCAAGGTCTGTTGTGATTCTCATGTTCTGTGTGATGGTTGGTTCATCGTGCTAAATTTGGGTCCGGCATGTCTAATATCTATCTGCATCAATTAGTTCTTCCAAAGGCCACACTGTATTCCTGCTGTTTGGGACACTGTAATTGTCTGTCCCTTGCAAGTGCAAAAAGGATGGGGCCTTCTCTGGAATTTTACTCAATATTGCAGAAGTACTCAGATGGAATAATTGATGGTGGCACCAGTGTTGACACACATTTGAACTGCAATAGATAGAAAAAAAATTTAAGATTCCCAAGCATACCATCATCTTTGCAATGCTGCTGACATCTTGTGCTCTATGTACTGATCTTCCAAGTCTTGAGGCCCATCATGACTAAGAAGATGTGCTCTGTACTTCAATGAGTCACAATTGAACCATCCTCATTGCATGGACTGGTAAAT
>Ga0209611_10006531_pt1 | contig 19039 bp, 16 predicted proteins | sample S1TSphgellanicum_3_FD_187693 | JGI IMG/M metagenome (GOLD analysis project Ga0209611, IMG submission 187693) | Host-associated microbial communities from peat moss isolated from Minnesota, USA - S1T2_Fc - Sphagnum magellanicum MG (SPAdes) (version 2) | ecosystem: Host-associated > Plants > Peat... | reverse complement strand
ACTAGAAATAGATTAAAAAAATCCCAATTGTAGTGTTTTGTTTTATAGGAGAAACAAAAATAAATAAAAATTTGTAAAAAAAGAAAAAAAAAGAACACTAATTTCTAGAGCTTTAAGTTATATTCTTCTAGGGTAGGTAATTCTAAATTACTGACTACATTTTGTAGCTGTGCTTCAAGAAAATGTAATTCTCACCATAATTAATGTTCAAGTTACTTCTAATTGGTATGGTGTTGTAGACCCAAGTGTTATTGTGTAATCCTTGCTTAAAGACATGTCTAAACAAGGGGTGTGTCATATTGTGGCCTTGCCATTTACATTAAAAAAGTATCTTGAGGCAAAAGAAGAATTATGGAAACTCAAATATTTCACCATGCCAAAATATACCTAATCTTCAAAAAAATCCTCTGAAAGAAACCAAAATCCTTCAAGATATTATTATTATAGCTAATCTCAAGTTTCAACACAAGCCAAAATACCATCTTTCAGAAATCCTCATATAAAAATAGACCTATTATTATTATTATTATTAGCTAGGGGCCAAAATCCATTAAGCTACTCTACTCTATAATGAATCTAAACACAATATCCTTGCCTAGGCTTGCAAGGCCATCCAGAGTGGGTGTGGCAGCAGAGCCTGGGTATGATTAATATTTAGCTTCTATACGGTATAATTGATACTAGAGATTCCGCCACATCATCAGGCCCGAACTTTGTGTAGATTATTTGCTAGATCTCCAGATTCTCTATGCAAACAGGAAGCGCAGGTTTGGAAGGGGGTTTGTGTGTAGGGTTAAGCCCCTAGGGTCGGGGCAATTCGTATAGGGGAAGGACCTGCTATGTGGGTCTTCCAGATTTTTCAATCTCCTTAGGGCTAATGGGGATCTTGAATCCGGAGGGGAAGGTCCTGCTATGTGGGTCTTCCAGATTTTCAAGTCTCAAGATCTCGTTTGACATCTCAAATATGGACAAGTGACCCGACCCGATCCGACCCCACCCCACCTAACCTAACCTAACCTAACCTAACCTCAACCTGACCTGACCTGACCTGACTTGACCTGACTAGTGTCCAGAAGCTCTGCAAAGCTCACAAAGCCTCCTCCTCAACACAACAATGGTAATGTGGCCTCCACATACACTTAACAAAAACAAGCTCTACCAATTCTTTTATGTTGTTTGATTGAGGGGCATGGCAACAAAGGGACTGTTTGTTGTAGCTTCCCAAGGCTCAGAACAAAAATACTAAGGCTGACTTAGTTCTAGCAATGTGACCCGGCCTTCTTCCTCAACGTTAGAAAAGCCAAAAAAAACCCTAACATAATTGAAAACTGTCATCACCCTGGAAGCACCTCATAGATTTTTGTAAGATGCCTCAGAGGCTAGTAGGAGGAAGATTATGCTTTCTAACGTACTTGCAAGTACAAAAGCAAAAAAAATTAGATCAGGTACTTATGTGCATCATCGTGCATGCATTTCAAAGAGCAGATGCTAAAGAAGCTGCACGACTTGAAAGAGCAGATGCTAAAGAAGCTGCATGATTTGAAAGAGCAGATGCTAAAGAAGCTGCAGGATCTGAAAGAGCAGATGCTAAAGAAGCTGTGAGATTTGAAAGAGCAGACGCTAAAGAAGCATATTGTGAAGGGTGGAATCTCTTCTGTGTGAGAATTTTTATTTATTTTATCATACAACCTGGAAAGGTGTAAGAGTACACAACGAGAGTTTGATGTGAAATGATGCATAGAGAACAACAAGCTACAAGCTGCTGCAGGCAAGGCAGATTGATCATCTGACTGACTGACTGACTGACTGACTGCTGGATTGGATACACTATGCTCCCTCTCCCTCCCTTTGATTTGAGGTAGGTATAATTTTTCTGATGCTACAACCTCTTGATTGCAATTTCGTTGGATACCCATCAACCAATAAATGGATCACTTGAATAAAAGGCCAATGTCTTCTCTTCCTATAAAAAAAATCTAGTTTGAATCCAAAGTTGTCAGATTCTCTGTGCCTGCAAGATTGGTGATCATGTACATTGTCTATCTCTGTAGAGAGAGAGAGAGAGAGAGAGAGAGAGAGAGCCATTTTTGCCAGAAAAGTTGGAAATGTTGGTTTGGTTTATTTTTTTCTTCTAGTTTGCTTTGATGGGTATCAGGGGGTGTGGTTTTTTTGGGGATGTAGCCACACTGGTGATCATCCACAAGAGGAAATTAGCCAAATTTGGCTACAGGTCAGAGAGCAAAGTAGAAAAAAGTTTAAGAATCTTGCTATATTTTGGTGACCTGCCATGGAGCTCATTGTCTAAATATGGGCAATTTCAAAAAAACAAATCCTCAAAATTTGGTGATTTGGAACTACTTTTTTCAACAGAAATCTTTTTGTATGAGTTGCACTGGGTTTTTTTTTTCTGGGTCACCAAGTGACAAAAATTAGCTAAATTTTTTAAAAGAAAAGAACACATGCATGTGCTGATGATGGATATCAATGGGATTTTTTTCCCCTCAAATTTGTGATGTAGGTGGGTTGGTGATCATTCACAAGAGGACTTAAGCCAAATCTGGTTAGAGGTCAGAGAGGATAGTAGATAAAATTAGGATTTCCTCCTACAGTTTTGGCCACATGTTGGAACCTATGTCTAATTATGGCTACTTCAGAATGTTTTTCCTCATAAATGTCACTGGCAATGGCACAGCAGCAGGCAAAATCTTGTAAAGGTGATTGTTGAAAAGGTGTTGTTGACCCAGTTCCATGTACACATTTCAGACTATCCAGGCCTCAAAAATTGTATAAGGTTTTGAATTTTACAACACATTCAAACTTGGATTTGTGAAGGTACTACTAAGATTTTATAGCAAATTAGATCAAATTATCTAACTACAAAATTCAGCCTACTTGCTAACTTTTCCCACAAAAAAAAACCAACTTTCTTACTTAAAGAACCTGCCTTCTTTTGAAAAAAAATTATTCATGGGTTTAAAGTACAACAGCCTATCACCAAAGAGTTAAGGGCTCGTAGCCTTCTAACACACATATAGTTGCTTATTTAGTCTGGAAGTCCAAAGAGGATTCGGTGTTCCATCTCCTTGCACACCTAGGTCCATTTGTTTGTTCAACATTAATATGAAATACAATCTTACACCATAATTTTATTATGTTCTTATTGTATTTATTTTATTATAATAAATTTTTTTTTGTACTTTGGTCTTGCATATTTTATGTTTTTTAATTTTAATTTTTGTGTTTTTATTTTGTTTCTTTTTTTATTTATTTAAACTTAGACCTATCCTTACATCATTTGTTTTTATAGTTTTTGTGCTTGGGACACCATGTGATAGAATCATGTGGATAAAAGTATTTTAACTAATTTATATGTCCATCAAATGTGTTTTAGATACAAGATATCCATTCACAAAAATTACAAACATGTGAAAAAACAATTTTTACACAATTTCCATCACTAAATTGTGAAATTGGAAGTTAGTGATGCTTTGCATTAGGAAACATTTAAGCTCATAAAATTGTTAGAGCTCATTTTTCATGCACTTTGACAACTTGGACATGTTTAACTTATGTAGAGAATGCTAGATGGCATGTTGAAAAATGAATTCATGCATTTTCAAATTGAATTTGTGATGTTTCTTTTCTAGTTTTTATTATTGGTCCTCGATTATTATTAATATAAATAAGGTTTCTAAGTATGTTAAGGAAAAAAAAAGGTTCTAAGATAAAAATTCATTTTATTATTTTTGGGAATTCTCCTCAATCATAGAGTAAAGATAGTGAAAATCCAAAGGAAGATATATACAATAACTAATTATGTGATTTTTTTCTAAGGAAATTCAACTAATTGAGGAAAAATTATCATTTCCATCAAAAAAAAAAAAAGAGTTAGCAATAATATTTATTACTCAAGTTACCTGTGGGAAGCGGTAAGAAAACATAACTATATATATGTAAATGTGAAGTCTTTTTAGTTTCAACTTATTAAACTCAAAATATTATTAATTCAAGTATTTTGTCAATTCCCCTTCTCATTTATAATACTTTGGGAGCCGATGAAACTATTTTGATAAAATTGGATTCTCATAATTCTCGAGCGACTGGACCAAAAACATGAGTACGTATAGGCATTTTGTATGCAGCTATTTTCATGGCTGCTTTAGCAACAATTTTTGGTACTCCACTTATTTCATAAAATATTCTATTCGGTTTAATGATAGATACCCAATATTCTAGAGACCCTTTTCCTAAATCCATACGTGTTTTTGTAGGTCGCATAGTTACAGGTTTGTCGAGAAATATATGTATCCCTATTTTTCCACCTTGACAGACATAAGGAAAAATAAATTGAAAGATAATAAAAAATAGCCAAAAAATATAATAACTTACTACATTTTGGGGTAATCTACTATAAATTGCACAAAAATGTAAAGAGTTTCATTTTATAACAATATTATATGTTGCATATAATAAAACTTTCTCTTACTTTCCCTAAACCAGATCACAACAGCCTAGATTTGGTAGGAAATGTAAGGAGGAGGATTTAGGTCTCCATGCCATTCACTACCACTGTCCATAGTATGGCATGGCATTAAGCATCAAGAAAGGCCCATTCACATTTTGAACCCTTCTACTACATAAAGACCCCCCCCCAAATCTTGCCTTGTTTTCAAAAAGAATAATTTTACAATACATAAAAGACCAATGCTAGTTTATTGGGCATCTTTGAAATTGTAAGAGACCAATAGGGAATTGCACAAGAGGAGCAACCTTTCAATAGAGAGCCAAAAAGAAATTGTGGTTCTTTACATATACTACCAAAGATAATGAATTCAAAATTTCACATTATGAAAAAAAAAGAAAAAAAAGGATATATGATTGGATCTTGTGAGTTTAACACATCACTTCCAATAAATTAAGAGCTAATATCAAATCTCAAAAGTTATTGTGAAATTGGAGATGGTGAACCTCAAAATACATGTAAGAAGAAGTGATTGAAATTACACAATTTGAATCCATAAGTACACCGAGATTTGAGTCGTCTTGTTGTTTTAAAAGTTTCAAACAAGTAATTTTGGTTAATACTAAGAAAAAGCTCTAGATTAGATAGATAAATAATTAGAATTTGGAAGATTAAAAATACATCACATGAGAGGGTTTCCAAGTTGCTGAACACCTATTTCTGGTGTTGCAATTTAGAAAATAATGATTTATTTCTACCATTTCTAGTGTTGCAATTTTGAAAATAATTATCCCTTTCTATCATAATTATCGGTCTTCTAAAATTCTAGCAAACCTACCAAATCTTATTACACATTTAACTCTTAGTCCATTCAAGATAATTAAAAAATAAATTCAAATCACCAAATTGAGCAATTTTATTTGTGTGATTTTTCTTTTTTGCACATTTACATGCAAGCCTATTCAACATCCTATGCATACTAACACACTAAGGCCCACTTTACACTAGGAGTCAAGGCCAAAAAAACTTGGGGCCAACTTTGAGCATTTTGGCTTGTTGTTTGGACCAAAGTGACTAATAAATGCTTGAGCATTGACGATAGGATATTAATAAATGCAAGAACATTGGCCCCAAGGGTTGCAAATTGGCTTCCAAGATTGGATGGTATCCTTTTTTTCTTCAGCTTTGGGGCCAATACAAGGCCATAAAGTTCAGCATTCAGTAATAACATGAGGCAGATTGAACAGATTTTTTTCTATTTCAACTTGTGTAAATCCCTTGGCGGCTGATTTCAACTTTTGCACCAATAGGAATGCTTGATTTGGGTTGAACAACACCCCTAACTCCTAGTGTAAAGTGCACAGAAGAGAAGAACCCAAATGAAAGAACAATAATAAAAATGGAGCATGACAAGGGGATCCTTTGAGCTTCGGGACTTTCTTTTGGACACTATCTATAATCAACTTGGGTTCCATGTTACTCCACACTACCAATGACGATCAACTGATCAATTGATGGAAAAAGTGAATTGATTTTGTGAAAACTAAGTTCCATTCAAATCAAAATATTGAATATGACATTGCAAACACCTTGAATTGAATTCAAATACATTCATTCCAATTTGAATTGAAATGGATTGAATTTCAATTTCATTAAATTAAATTAAAATAAAATTTCAATTCCATTAAGTTAAATTCAACTTAAAATTCAACAATGAATTGAATTTTAATAATGGGATGCAAATTGGTGAGAAGGCATTGAAAATTTACTCATGAATATGGTGTTAGAAAAAATAAAAACTTCAAAACAACAGATCTGAAAAGATACAGAACTATACCTCTTTACTTGGGAAGGGGCTAAACAAATTCCAGGTTAGAATTTGGTAAGACAAACTACTTTGAGACCCTATAGTCATCCTAACTACACCAGCTCCAATGAATCATCATCACTGGAATTTTGCTTCTTATAGTTCACTGGACACCAGACTGAAACTGACTCTGGATTTTATGTAGAGTAAAGTTATTCGTAAAGTCAGGCGATTAGGGGGCGAGAATGGCCAGTTTCGGCGTAATAGGCCATCAAATGTGTAACTGGGAATGAAATTTTACGAAACAGAAATAACTGGGACCCAAACTAGTTTTCCACCAATTTTGGTGGTAAACTGAGTTTCATCCCCTCTTTCCTTTGATCTGATCGCCTCCTCCACTGCTGATATATTTTCACTGCTCCTACCTGTAGGACTACTATAATTACTCTCGAACGTTGTGCATTTAAATGCTGAGTTTCAGCATTTCATTCTTAGATGTAATAAAATTTCATTACTTTGCAGATACCTCTGAAAGAGGGGATGGGGGTGAAAGCAGAGGGAATAGGGGGTGAAAGCAGAGGGTGACTTTCTGGATGACTTTAGTGTTTGCAGACTCCCATGCCACACAGCGTGCTTTCTGGAACTGGCTTTGAGGAGACTTCATCCAGGGGACTTCCCTTGAAAGGCTAGGGGAACAGCCAAGGGTAAGCGAATTTGAGAGCAACCACGAAGAAGGGGAAAAAGAGTGCCAGATGGGTGAAGCACAATAATCCACAATTGTCTTATTGAATCTTTAATTGCCAAAATCAGACCATTTTCATCATTAGTAGCTGCCATTACTCACGCCACTGACTTCATCTGATGATAAGAGTATATAATAATCTGCTCAAAATTTCAGACAAAAACATTATAAAAAAATCTGCATCCTTGACTGTCTTGGTCACCATTTCAGAAGCAACTTAAAAGATTCAGTCATGATGTTTCAGTGAAAGCAGATCTGCAGAGAACCCTAAATGTCCAAAAGTATCATAATGTGTAAGTGAAAGCATATCTATGAGTCTGCAGAGAACTCCAAAACAAAACTTCAGACAACCATTCAGCAAGTTCCAACAAAACAAGAACTAAACACAACAAGAATAAGTGCAGTTGTAACCTTAATCTGTCCCTCACAGAGTCAGACCTTCACCTTCATCATGAATAGCAGAATTGAGCTACAATGACTTCCCCCCCCCCACACACTTCATCAGCTCCTGACAGTGGGTGTAGAGAAGTATATAATAATCTGACCAAAATTTTGGGCAGACAATTACAGCTGCTGCTTTGCAAGTTCCTGTTGCATTTTCAGTAGCAGTAGGACAACTCAATCTTGATGCTGGCTAGCACTCAAAGGCAGAAGACATTAAACTGGCCAAGGGTCTAACTGACCAAAAAAAACTCAAAACATCCCCTTTCAAGCTTCAACAAGCATGTGAGAAGAAGTCTCATTTCAGTTTAGCTTGTCACTATATACAGGCAAGCATCTGAGTGTATTTGCATAGAGAAACCAGCCTATATAGAAGTTTCATGGTTGGGGTCTTCTGCAACCTGGACATATCCTTTAAGCACACCATGGGTTCAAGTGAGAGCATATAACAAAGATCAGTCATCCAAAACAAGTACAATGAATGTGCAGCTGCTCTATTATTCCTAAATATTGCTTCCACTCACTTGCAGGCCCCTCCACTCAGCCTAGACTCTTCAAGTCCACAGGAGCCATGCACAAACAGAGAATGTCACTAACTCTCAGAACTCTAAATGTATGCATCAGATGTCCATTGTTCAACCCTCCAATAAGTGGGTTTTTTTTTAAGTTCCCAGAAATTAGAGTGGAGTCAACTCAAACTTGAAATTTACTCCCTTGAATATTCAACCCACCTGAAAAGAAAAACTGAGATGTGGCAAGTGAAGGATATGAAGCAATAGCTGCCATACAGCACAAACAATAGGGTGTTGCTCCTCCTCTTGCTTGCTGAAAAGGGAAAAGCTCAGATTTGTGAATTTAGTGACTCAAGAGGGGAAAACAATGAGGGAGGGAGCCAGGCAGGCACTGAGAGTTATATCCCTGTTCTTTGAGCAGATGGCCAAGTAAAAAGAGTCTTGGAAAAAGTCATCACTCATCCATCACCTGATGTCATCTGTTATCTACAGCAGCATTAGACAGTGGCACTCTTGTGCCTGAATTTGATGGTCATATTGAGGGACATATGCACGAATAGCTTGTAGCATCAAATCCAGTTGAACAGCAACGATAGAAGAGAGTGAACATATTGAATATCAACATGTCTCAACAGTACCACTTGCTTCCAGGCCTGCGTGTAGCTCTGCTCCTGCTGGATGACAGTACTGGGCACTGAGCACCTGTACTGAGTTTGGACAATCAGTGCGTGGGCTTGCCAGTGAGTGGTATCCAAGTATCTGTATTGAGTGCATCATAACCTCAACATGGAAAAATGGTTTATACCTGGCAAGGAGGCGAGCAACACCCTCTGTTGCTCCCTGTCCTTGCACCCACAAAGCCTTCAATGATCTCATGGACAACAAAGCCTCTGCCAGTTCTTGCTCTCCAAAAGGACAGCCCCTGAGTTCCAGTCTTTCCAGTTTCTGACATCCACTAGCAAGATGTTTAAGACCCTCACCACTCTCCCCAGACATACCAAGAAGAATCCACTTGAGATTGCCACCAAACTCCCCAATATATGCCAAACCTCTGTCTGACAAGCCCCCATGTCGCAGATAAACTGAGAAACGTGTCAAATTTTGACACCCTTGCAGCAGTGAACGCACCCCCTGATCCAGTGGAAGATCTTCAACTTCATCCAGAACATGCAGCAAAACAATGCGGAAATCTGTGAGTTTTGTAAGGCGGTGCCCAACTGCTGCTAGTGCTCTATTTGTTATATTGGAGAGATACATAACAAGGAACTCAAGTTCTCTGCAGCCTTCAACAAGTGCTGTCATGCCTATGTGTGAAACCAAGCCTGGAATTTCTGAACTATCCTGCTCAACTCGAATCCGCTTCAGCTGTGTGCAGGTCTTGCCCACCACATCCATGCCTCTATCACCAACCACACTCCGCAGCTGCACCACATATCCACAGAGACCGTGAGATATTACTGTTGCCATTCGTTATTTCATTCCTAACTTTTCTCCCCACCCCATGCTTGTACTCTTCATTTTATACCCAGTCTGTAACACAGAATCTTCCTCTTTGCATGCCCTCCCAGAAGAAAAAAAAATTCTTTTCCTTGCCGCTTTCTGCATCTTGTTCTTGCGTCTGAACTTTATGCCCTAACTTCTAATGAAGCAAATTCCTGCAGCTGCCTCTCTTGGCATCTCAAAGGTTCTAGCTTGAGACTTCAGATGACAGAAGGTCTCAAGCAGTAGCATGAGATATAGATTAGTATGTAGCAGTCACTGATAGCAATACCTACCTCCAATTCTTCAAGAGAGTGACAGTAACTTAGAAGTTCACATTGCCCCTCTGCACTGAGCAGAGCAAACTTCAAATCAAGAATCTTCAGCTTTGAAACCCAAGGAAGCAATGATGTAGCCAGTATTCTATGGTCATCTAACATGCTGTAGCAACCAACTCCGAGCTCCTCCATGGGCATTGAGCAGGACTTCAACACTTCTCGGAACTTTTCTATCTCAATCTCACGAACTTTAAGGGCAGTAAGAAACTTGCATCTCTGCACCACTGACAGTAATGGATCCACCACATTGTCCTCTTCCAACCCATCTGCCGCAATGCTCAGCTTCTCTAACATTGGGTTGTTTTGTCCAAGCTCCCAAAGCCACTGGCCACCTTCATCCATAGTAATCTCACTCTCTTCCAAAGAGAGTTCCCTCAGAAACCTGGAAAGAAAAATGATGCTCAATACATGTCAATCTAAGAGGTAAGGAAATTATTCCAACAGCCATATTTGCAGCTTCTTCTTGATGCGAATAGATATGAGGGCATTCCTTTCTTGCTTTATTTTGTCTTACTGCCATCCAGTTGCAACTTGGCACCACATAAACCAGCCTCAAACTATTTCTAAGCTCTGGCTTCCCTGGGGACCCTGCTTTGTCATGTTGCTTGCTGCAGGTATTGAACTTGACAGCATATTGTGAAGAACCAAGATGTTTTTTAAAGGCATGGCAACCCTGAACTTTTTCCAGCTATGTACTCATCCTTCTCCCCAACAGTTTTAGGTTTACCAAAATGACTCCATATGCCAATGCTAGGTCTCCAGTTCCTATAGGAATCAAGTCTATAGTCTCCCTTGACTTGCATAGTATAAGGGAATAATTAGGAACCACCTTGTCTAGATTCTCACTAATGCAGAGTATGCACCTTTCTTGGCATATGAGCACACTGGGAGGAGGTGGGGAAGGGGTGGGTTGGATAGTTAGAATTTTCATGCAAAAGCAATAGGATCCTGCATAAGTTCTATGTGGCCATTTCTGAGTGATAGCAACAGCTGGCAAATTTCCAATCAGAATCGTACTAAAGAAGATATGACCATTGTGAATCCCAAATTTGTTTGAAAAGTGCACTTGATGACTGACAGTCATGAATCAGATCACCCGGTGTATTGAAAAAATAATGGCACATATGAGTGTTGAGGATAACCTGCAGGACTGTGCAATGACTTGAAGGCCCATGGTTGTGAACCCTTTGCACTTGTCTAGCTTAAGCACCTGCACCATCTCATCCCTCAAAACTAAACTCTTTTCTTGACTAATCATCATCTCCATGCACTTCAAAAGCAAACAACCACTCAAAGGTTCTAACCCTGACACAAATTTGCACAAAAGCTGTAGTAGACCCATACCCAGTATCTGATCTATTTGGAAAAGAGAGGAAAAAGCTTTAGAATGGCAAGCTGCTGATCTGTTAACACCGGAGATAATGTGCCTAAAAACTGGATTCAACCTCATGGCATTGTGATGCAATAGCAGCAGGTCCCCTAGCAAAGAAGAGGGCTCTAAGTCACACTAGCTGGTGTGTTCTGTGATGGAGGGCAATTGTCTTAGAGCATCTCCAGCAGTGCTCAGTATGTGACCCTGCAAAGATATTTCTCACATTCAAGTTTTAGTTACTTAGTTTTTCCAACCCCACCCATAAAACTTAAACTGGGATTGCAAATAGCTAGGAGACTGCTGATAGCAACCCACCTGGACTAATCAAACTATCTAGCAAATCAGAAACAGGCAGCAGTCAATAGATATGATTTGACTGTATTTATTAGACTATTCCAGAGCTCCTCCAGGGCTGTGCATTCTATCAGGGCCAGTCTTCCAGCAGTCTTCCAGTGAATCCACTGGATTTGACTGCTGCACCTCATCCAAGATTTCCAGTGCAGGGCCACATACTGAGTGCCGGTGGAGATGCTCTTAGTCTCTGAGTTACTTAGTTTTGTAGGGGAGAAGGATCATGAGTGTTCTCACACAACTATAACTGCATTGATGGATATTACAGCTGTCTATATGTGTGTGTCTGTGTGTGGGTTACATGACAAGAAATGAAAAACCTGTAAGGAGGTGCAACCCCGTGCCAGCAACTCCAGATCCTCATCACAAACCTCCATGCGCCGCAAATGGAGGGACTGAAGCTTGGGATAACTTCTAACAATCTCCTGCACCCAGGGCCCTGTATGGCCTCCCCAATCCTTTTCCAGGATATCAAACTCTGACGCCCGGGGCTTGCCCTTAAGCTTGATGCTTTGCAAGTCCTTGAAACGTTTAGGCAGGCCAGAAGGAAGAATGGAGTAGCAATTGGGGATATAGATTTGCTTCCTTGTTGCACCCTCCACTCGGTACCATTGCTTGCACACCAGAGACACAGCAGCTCGATCTTGGTAGCTGTCCAGGCAGCTGAAAATACACTGCAAAGAATCATCCAGCGTCAAGCATCGTCTCTTGGGCGATTTCTGCTTTCCTGACCCCATTTCCCAACCCTAAAAACCCAACCCGAGCACTCAAACTGAGGAAATGCTCATCAGCGCCATTTCTCTTCTCTGCTGCCAATAGTTTGCTTTTTCTCTAAACATTCCCAAACAAAAGGGGGAAAGAAGAAGAAAACTTCTCTCGACTTCAACCCTTTTTTTCTCTACAAAGATGATACCAAATAGGAAAAAAAAGAGCTTCACCCTTGTAATCTACAAAAAACAAAACAAAGGACACCAACCAAAATCACACAAGAAAAGATGATGAATGAAAGCCAAGCAAAAGCGAAACAAGCTACATCAGTTCTTCAACATCACAAAGCATTCCAACCCATCACAAAACAAAGCAGAAACATAGCATTCTAAGCAAACTAGGACAAACCCAATTCCAAGCCCACATAAAGAAGACGTCCTGGCCTACATCCCAAAACTTCACAGCTTGCCCTGCAGGCCCTCTCCTAACACAAAACCCCTCCCAACTTTAGTGTGGTGTTACTGTTAACAGCCGAACTTATTTCTGTTTTGGTGACCACCACAACCAACAGCAACAAGGGGTGTGTCACACAGTGGGCTTGCCATTGACATTAAAAAGTATCTCAAGGCAAAAGAAGAATTATGGAAACTCAAATATTTCACCATGCCAAAATATAATCTTCTAAAAAATCCTCTAAAAGAAACCAAAATCCTTCAAGATATCATAACTCTATAACTAATCTTAAGTTTCAACGCAAAGCCAAAATATCATCTTTCAAAAATCCTCATATAAAAAATAGACCTATTATTATTACCTAGGGGCCAAATTCCCTTAAGCTAAAATATTCTATAATGAATCTAAACACAATACATCCTTGCCTACCAAGGCAAGGCCAACAAAAGAGAGAGACACTATGGGATTAAATCAAGGTGCTATTGGGAACACCCTTGGGGAACACATTGAGAACTTGAAAGGAACATAGAGGGAACAAAGAAAAAATGATAAAAATCCTCTTTCCCCCCACCAACCCAAAACTTAAAAGAAAAAAAATCAAGGCACCTTCATCCTTAGCATTGGTTGCATGAAGTCTCTCTTTCCAAAACTGTTGGTCACCATTTTTGGCCTGGGCTAATGGCTGAGTCAGTGATTTGGGGACATGGTGTGCCTGAAATCAAACCAGGTAAAGTAAGAAGGCCGACAGGAAGGATGAGACATAAATTAATTAGAAAAAAACGATTGGAAACTGAAGTTCTAGTACATTGTCAAGCAAAAGGTAAGAAACCCAACACGAGGAAGAAGACAAAAAAAAACAACAAAACAAACAACTGGTAAGAGAAGTTTAGCTAATTGTCAAACAAAAGGACAAAGTGTAGACAAATTGCCCCCCTCCCCCTCCTTGGGTCATTCCCCCCCTTTAAGGTGCTTAGGCCCCATGTGTAGACATGTATGGAGCCTTGTCCCATTCTTGAGAAAATGTCCTCACCTCTTTGGTATCAAGAGTCAAGATGCCAAGTAACCCAAGAAATTGGGTAAGAAATTGGCCTTGCCCGAATCAGCACCCACCCACGTTTCGTACCATGAAAAAAAATCCCAAAATCCATTTAAATTATTTCTAAATATTATAAATATTCCATGCCTAGACTAAATCAGGGCCTCTGAGTTCAGATCTAACTTTTTGGGGCTTAAATGTGGCCATGAAGAGGCCTCATTCAAAAAGGTGAAGGTACCAAGCTGGGTGCTGGTTCACCCAGGCCCAGAAATTGGCCTACTCAATGACATCACCCTTGGGTGTGAAGATGTCAAGGAATGCACGAGATCCTTAAGAGATTGGGTTACTCAGCAGAGATCAAGAACTGGTGAACGATGAATAAAAGATTCGTACACAAGGTTATGAAAGATGATGCATAAACCATAAGATCATCACTCAGCTAGATTTGGAAGCACCTTACACGGACTAATGAATATGAAGATAATGTGCTTCCTAAGTAAGAATAAGGTGACTCCACCTAGAAGAGTCACCTTACACTTTACTAATAAACTAACTGGTCAGGATTGTTCATTGAAATTGTAAATAATGGCTCAACAATCGTTCAACATTCAACATTGGTTAGTTCTAGTGTTGAGCTGGTATCATCACTTTGTGATACCAGATTTTGCTTCTCGAAAATTTTGATGCCATACACAATGTGCATAATGGTATCAAAACATTGTTATATATGATATGACATATAAAATTGAAGAATATGGAATGAGTATGCAATGATATCAACATCTAGCTTATGAACATTGACACCAGCAGGTATATATTATATAGAGTAACTTGAGTATAAATAATGCCCCCCACCATTGATGATGCACTTTTGACATAATTGTAAACATCATGAACCATTGAACGCTGCCATGTGTTCATTTGGACATTGGCGGAGAAGAAGCATGGCTGCTGGCTTGCAGAAAAAACAAACATGTACTATGAGGAAGACTATGTTTCATTTTTACTCGGTTCCCAATGTGTTCCCATTATGTTCCCTTTAAGTTCCCATCACATTCTCAATATCTTCCTCAAATTCCCAATGTGTTCCTCAACATGTTCTCCATAGCACCTCACTTTTATCCCATATGCTTTGGAAAATGTTGTCCTCCTCTCACCACCATAGGGGGGCCAAAGGGGACAAACTCTATACTTCAAAATCGAACCTTCTATTTTGAGGAACCTTCATAGTTTCTTTTTTGTTTGAGCAATGGGACAATCAAATTGGGTCACTGCCCCAAAATAAAAAAGTAAAATAAAAATTGGACTTGAGAGGCACCTCATTTAATTAATAAAAAAAGTGAATAGGCAAGATTTTGGTTAGGGATGAGAATCGAGATAGAAAAGCATGAATGTTTTAAAACCTGATATATACTAGTGACATGCAAGGTGTAAACATACACTTGGTCAAAATAACTTGTGTTAAAAATATTTTGTCAAAATAAATTTAGTTTTTCACAATTATTCAAAAAAATTCAAATTTTGATTTTTAAAAAAAAATCAAATAGGGTTTAATTTAAGTTTCACCTATTTTGCACAGAAGCCAAAATTAAAGCTTTGGTAGGTCCTAATATATTGTAAAAACAATTAAAGTTTTGAAAGTTCTATTAAGCATTTCATCATTCACATCATCCTTCATCAAATATATTATGTTAAAAGATGCTCAACATGTGAATCTTCTCTTTAGAATGGGTGATGTTTAGATAATTTTTGGAAGTATAACTCATTTTGTGCAACAGCTTTCATATCTCTTACGATGTACACATCTTTTTTCCACTTACATTGAATCTCTCATTTTTTTTGACTACTTTTTTTTTCAAATGTTTGGGCACCTCTTGGATTCAAGATCCTTTGACAACCCAGAAAGACCTCTAGCATGTAAATAAGCCTCTTTCCCAATAATTTTCAATGGAACCAGCTCATACCAACAACCATCATCGCCCCAACAACCTATTTAAAAAGTTGAGCCCTTGTAGCCTCAATCATAATTACTAGGTTTATGGTTGATCAACGTCCCTTTTTGAAACCTTAGCATGAATTAATAATAACATCTTCCCTTTCCAACAATAACTCAAAGTGGCATGTGATTTCCTATTATCCCCAACTCGTGCATATACGCTTTTGTTTGAACAATTTGTCAAGCAATAAATGGTTCGATTTTCAAAATTCTATTTCGAAATGTCTACACCATCATACCTTTTTTAGCATGTTTTTTAACGGGATATTTGAAGCCCATCATGCTCGAGTTATATCATGTTTTGGCCCAAAAGCAAGTCTTTGGCTTACAATTTGATCAATCTTCCCAAGCTTTCAACTAGTTTCTTCAATTTTTTCCACAACGTTTTGAATACGACTTGGATTGCCCCATCCCTCAATTGTAAGTATCCCTTGATGTGTGTGTGCACACATGCCATTGACCCTATGGGTATCCATTTCTTACATTGTGTTCATGACAATGAATGCACAAGAACCCATGATACAATTTGTAACATCTTTGCTGCCATTTGCATGGGATGTTGGTTTCCATGTGGAGTGAGAATAACTACATGTGCTTTTTTCAAACATGTTCAACTCCTCTCATTGATGAGTTAACATTGTGCTCACCAAATATGGCATTCACACTTTAATCAATATTGTCATTGTTAACCCAACATGAACAAATTTACTTTCTTGATCGTGCGCCACCCAAGGATTTGTTGCTTCCAATGTGGCTCAAGCTAAAGAACGGAGTTATTGCGATCGACACCTTATTGGTCAATTCCTCCTCTTAGTAACGGAAGTTTTTTGATGTTTACAAAAGTCGGTAGATGTGTTTTTACACAATTGTGTCAATGCCATTTGGAGTTTGAAAGGACTAGAAGGCCCTCCTTTTTTTGTTTTGATTACTTTTCTTCAACAAAAAAATTCAATCACATTGCAAAAGTTGTAAGCATCCTCCATTTTAAGTTGTGTGGTATCTAGTTATTTCTTAACTTCCACCCCTTTAGGACACATCTCCCATCTTCATGACTGACTTATTGCAAGCGATCGATTTTTGATATGAAAAATTATGACCGACTACAAGTGGTTGATTTTTGACATGGATAGGTTTTGACATCTAGAGTTTGAGCTAACTTGATGTCATGAAAATTCTCTCTTTTCTTTTTTCTTATCCCTTTGTACATTTTCCTACTCTACGATGTGTCTATCAATAAAGTTTTGGCAAGGTTGCACCAGAAAAAATGACCAATAAATTAGGAAGTACCATGTACTTAAAAAACTAAAACCTGCAAAATTTTCATTTTATTAAGTTACTAGGTTTTGGTTCGGATTCTAATTCCACCAAGAGGTTGTCTCCAAGTCCAGTTCTAGCAAAAGACTAGTTTGGAGGTTTCCTTTTGATTTCATCTTTTTCAGAAATCCAACACTCGCGGTCCAAGTAATTTAAAGAATCAAGAAAGTCTGAGACCAACCTAGATCTCAAAACCGACCAACATTCCTTTTTTAAAATGTGTTGCAGTTCTTCATTTTGAGGTTGAATTGTTCAAGTCAAAATTTTCTGAGATAGATTTGGTGATGATCATCATCAAATTACAATTCTTTGCTCTAGGTCCACTTACATGTACACACATGAGTTGATTTCAAAAATTTGCATTGTCAATATGCTTTGTGATTTTAATTGGTATTGCAAAATCAACTCTCAAAGCACCTCCAGTGGCACACTGCACAGCAGGTTTCGAATGAAGAACTCTAAATATTACCCTAGTTGGATAGCAGGTTTGATCCCAAAAAAAAAAGTTATTTCTAGGCATGCTGAAATTCACAAAAATATTTTTCTTAAAGAAAAAACAATTTGTCAAAGAAAATTAAGCATCTTTTGAAATATTCCATTTCTCAAAATTAAATCTTCAAAATTAAATAATGATTCTGCAGACATGGTGAAACTGCACTAGGCTATGCCAGTTTGGGGCAGTAAAATGGTTTTGGGCCAACATTTTTGCATAGGATGCTGTGGCTGCAAAAGGACAGCACAATCTAACACCTTCTATTGATTGGTCAGAAGGTTTGATTGGTTCAAGTGGTTTGCTATTAGAACTCTCTCACCATTTAGAGTCCCAATTACATCTTGCAGGTGGGTTGCGGGGGAGCTGGGAAACAATAAGTCACTCATTTTGGATGTGAGATTTATTGTTGGAGGCACAAATGCCAGGTATGGGCGGAGCTGCTCTTAGGCATGGCTAGGAAGATTTTACAAATCCAAAACCGTAACATGCTGGAGCCTGGGACATGCAAATCTATCCCAGACTCCTAGGTGAGTTTTATACATGTATGATGAAAATCTGGTTATTTGAGACCTTGTGTGCAATGAATGGTCCGTTTGACAAAGATGCTACTCCACCTAGTACTAAAGAAACCCAAGATCCAGCCAACAAGGGTTGAGACTCTGACAAGTGGTTATGGATTTTCACTTCGGACCTTGCTAAATGTTAGCTCCTTTGTTTTAAGGAACCTAGTTATAATGGGTCAACCAAGAAACCACGAAGGTGATTGGGGTCGGTGAACTCACAGAAAATCATGTGAATACCAATGTTGGGTGGTTATAAGAAATGGCACCAAATAACCAACTATTGTAAAGCATCTCCACCAAAAACCTGTAAACTCTTCATGTAAACCCGAAGGTCTCGGGGAGTTTGTAGCTCACATGGCAGCTGAAGCTGTTGTGGGATTGATTTTTTGCACACACAATTGGACAGCTAAAACATAGCTCCAAGAGTCCAAACAAAACCAAACAATGGGTGTGTCACACCATGGCCTTGCCATTTACATTAAAAAGTATCTTAAGGCAAAAGAAGAATTATGGAAATCCAAATATTTCACCATGCAAAAATACAATCTTCAAAAAAAAATCCTCTAAAAGAAACCAAAATCCTTCAAGATATCATAACTCTAAAACTAATCTCAAGCTTCAACACCAGCCAAAATATCATCTTTCAAAAATCCTCGTATCAAAATAGACCTATTATTTACCCAGGGGCCAGAATCCCTTAAGCTACTATACTCTATAATGAATCTAAACACAATATCCCTTGCCTACCAAGGCAAGGCCAAAAATCACATTTTGAAGTAAAAGGCAAGAGCATGTGTGTGATTGTATTGTTGTCTATAACCGAAGAGTGCACCTCAGAACTCCCGTGTTCTAGCTACCTGCACTTTAACTGCCTCTGATTTCTGAAATTTCAACCCTGCTGTAGCTAGTGCTTTGGAGTGCAGGCGCCTGCTGCACTCGAGAGTTGCTTGCACCCAAAACACATGGTAAAAC
>Ga0209611_10006529_pt1 | contig 19043 bp, 13 predicted proteins | sample S1TSphgellanicum_3_FD_187693 | JGI IMG/M metagenome (GOLD analysis project Ga0209611, IMG submission 187693) | Host-associated microbial communities from peat moss isolated from Minnesota, USA - S1T2_Fc - Sphagnum magellanicum MG (SPAdes) (version 2) | ecosystem: Host-associated > Plants > Peat... | reverse complement strand
TTCCCATTGCTTCTGGAAAGGCAACAGAAACTCAGGACACAGATTGTGTATAATGGTTTGCCCAAGTTTTTGGGAAGATTATTATATGCTTATCTACACCCACTGTTGGGAGCTGATGAACTAAGTGGGTAGTCATGGCAGCTTGTCACTGCCGTTCGTGATGAAGGTGATGGTCTGTCACTTTGTTAGCGAGTCTCATGAGGTTATGACTGCACTCATTGTCGTGTTACCTTTAATTGTTGTTGTGGAGATTTCTCTGCAACTTCATCGATCTAGTTTTTAATGGGGTATGGATTGAACATGCAGGTGCCCACAGCTTGAAACACTGTCATTAAGACGCACTGGAACTGCCTCTGCTATGCTTCACTGCCGTCGACTGATCAACTTGGATGTATCAGCCTGTATCAAATTGTCTGATGCTGGAGTGCGGGCAGCTGCCACAGCATGCCCTCTTTTGGCATCTTTGGATATGTCAAGCTGTGCTTATGTCAGTGATGAGACTCTAAGGGAAATTTCACTGGTCTGCACCAATCTTCGCACCCTTGATGCATCCTACTGCCCCAACATCTCTCTTGAGGTTGCCTGCTCAGCCCTGTTGTGTGTCACCAGTTTTAGGTCTGAGACAAGCAACACTGCTGTTCATATTTTTGGGTAGCTTTTTATGCTAGCACTGTTCGTAGTGTGAAGTAAAGAGGTCTAGCTTCCCAAGAGCTATCTGGATAAATCTGAGTCAGCCAGAATCCAAGAGGAGGAGAAAGTGGTTAAACTTCACCAGTTATTGTTTTGACCAACTTAACTGATTTGAGATATGGCAGGGAGTTCGCATGCCGATGTTGACTGACTTGAGGCTTCATAGCTGTGAGGGCATCAATTCATCATCAATGGCTGCTCTCTCTCATTGTGTGATGCTTGAGGTAAGCTTTGCACACTTTGGCTAAGAAGAAATGGACTGTTAAGGCCAATCAAAAAGTCATATACAGTTGTCACAAAGGACAGTCAATGTTCGCTCAAATCAAGTCATTTCGTTTACTCTTGAAAGCATCTGGTGTAGGACAATAAACTCTGCAGTCATTTATTTGTCTATCAATCTCTCCATGAGGATGAGTTAAGGAATTAAGCTTCTGTTTACTCTGTGGTTACAATATGCATTTCACATTGTGCATGGCTCGAATGCTTTGGACGGTTGTTCTTTGCATGTCACTGGCCTTTACCCACCATAGGGAGCTCTGATGAAGTCAGTGGGGAAGTTGTGGTAGTTAAGTCACTATCATACATATTACTGTTGATGGTCCCTGAACAGGTGTGAGACTGGTGCTTTTGTTCATAGCGGTGTGTGTCTTTTGTTTTTTGTTTGTTCTGTCTTTCCTTGTTTGGTTCTTTCTATGGCTTCCTGAGGACATGTTAACCTTGCTGTTTTTCTTCATCATGAGAATGGAGACTTCTCTATTCTTATGAAAGATATTTGCATTATGCTGGATCTCACTGGATTGGAATCATTTTGCAGGTGCTAGCAATGGATTTGTGCGCGCTTTTGACTGCTGTGACATTGGACCTTCCTCACTTGCAGAGCATCAGCTTGAGCAACAATCGCAAGTAGAGTCTCTCCTCATTGTTATATTGTTTCAATATGGCATGTACAAGGATGCATTGCATAGACATTCAATCCTTAAACTGATTTAGTACAGAATGGTGGCTAATTTGATGTGTGATGATTTTGCAGGTTTGTGGAGCTCACATTGCGTAGCCCTTCTCTTACAACAATAAATCTGACCTCCTGTCCTGCCCTTAGCCGCATTGATATCACGTCCAGTAGTCTTGAGGTACTGTTGAACTGTTGCTCTAGAATGCACATACCTGATATGCAGTGAGTCCAAAACACAATAAATTCAGTTAGTGGTGCTGCAATGTCTGTAGTGAGAACTGGCATACAGTGATAGCCTAACATGTCCATGGGATTGCCTTTTTTCCACCTAGTTATTCATTTGGAGTGTGGTCTGGTCAATCTAATAATTTTAACTTTGTCAGAGATTTTGGTCAGTGCTCTTGCATTGTAGCTGGATCTGTGCTCAGGTTTGAGAGCATAGACGCCCTGTGATGATTACTGAGAATGACACTTCAATTCCTGGTTGATGCAGAAATTGCAACTGAGGCAGCAATTGGGGCTTGCCAGCATGGTTTTGCAATGTCCATGGCTTCGTGAGGTTGATCTGACTGAGTGCGAGTTGTTAACAGATACAGTCTGCAATGTCTTCAGTGATGGTGGTGGCTGCCCAAGACTTAACTCCTTGACTCTTGATAACTGTGATGTATGTTCAATGCCCTCCTAAAGAATACCGTGCAGAGATTTTGAGCATAATGTTGCAGATCCATCCTCAAATCAGAGATTTTGTTATTGCAGTCTTGTCCCAGAGATCTGTGGCAACAAACTTATTCAATTCTGTTGGCTCTCAATTGAGCTGTGGATCAGAGATCTCCACTCAAAGTCAAATGGATCTGTTGGCTCTCACTAATTTTGACTGACTTCCAAATCCTTTGTGTAGGGTTTGACCCGAGTGAAGCTTTCATCATCATCACTCAGCACACTTTCTCTTGCGGGTTGCCGCAATATTTTGTCTCTTGAGCTCTCTTGCCCCATCCTGCAGCGCCTCCAGCTGGAAGGCTGTGACCGACTCATGGATGCGTCATTTTCTCCGGTCCATTTCTTGCTTCTCTCTTATTGTATTATTAATGTCTTTTTGTCATCAACATTCTCTTTGTTTCATTTGGCTAAAATTCATTCTTGTGACTCCCATATTCCAGGTGCACCAAAGAGCTTCGTATGTATTAACGAGAGAGCTAGGTACTAAAATGGGGAAATGGGGTGGGGTTAACAATACAGGTGGGACTCTTCTCTTTAAATCTTGGAATATGCCCCCACTTAACAAAACTGGAGATTGAGGCTGCTCAGATGACAGTGCTAGATTTACGTGGATGTGGTGTGCTCTCTCAAGCTGCTATCTGTTGCCCTCGCCTACTGTCTCTGGATGCCTCCTACTGCAGGTGCAGGATACTGTGTTTCAGACTCTCCTATTGATGCACAGATTGCATACATGTTTTTTCATTTGGTGATTAGCATCATTGTGCAAAAATTTCTTCTATAGCATCTTCTACTATGGCTACATATACTGAAGTTCTTATGTTATATTTTACTTAGAACAATGTTTTGTTGTTTTCAGCAAACTGGGAGATGACTGCTTGGCAGCCACAACAGCAGCATGCCCAGCCATACAATCCTTGATTTTGGCAACCTGCCATGCGGTGGGGCCTCCAGGGTTATTATCACTCAAGAAGCTCTGGGACTTAACCATGCTGGATCTGTCCTACACTTTCCTCACTGATCTTTCACCCATTTTTGAGGCTTGCCCTCGTCTAAAGGTATGTGTGATGCACCTAGTTCATGTGTGCCATTTGTTGAAAAGGGAGAATGGAAGAGAGAGTAATAGTGTTGTGGTTAACTCTGACAGAGCTGACTTACCAAGAAATGTACTGGTGGCAATTCTGGGAAGCAAAGCTGTCATACTGATTGAAGTTGTGAGGTCTATTAGTAGGCAACAAAGCTCTTGTGGTCTGTATAGCAACTATTGCAGCTGTCCTAAGGCAGCCAGTATTGTCTGCTTATGATCCAGTAGACCAAATGGGGTTTTTATCCCTCGGAGGTTCCTCATGGTCAATTGCAGGTCTTTGTACCTCTATGCAAGCATGGATGTGATCAGAATTGGGCCCCCTAGTGTTCCCATCAGGGCCGTCAAGAAGATAAAGTTGTGAGGATTTCAAATCATCTTTGCAAGTATCATTTCATGTAATAGGTCAAATTCAGGGGAATTAATTTGTCAGTGCTGCATTTCCAACCTAGAGATGTTCTTTGCCTTGCAGATATTGCGGCTATCAGCATGCAAGTATCTGAGTGAATCAGCACTTGATGCCTTACATGGAGGCAAGGTGCTCTCTGAGCTAGAGGAGCTGGATATATCCTATGGAAGCCTGGGTCATGCTGCAATTGAAGGAGTTCTGGCACATTGCCCTCATCTTACACATGTCAGTTTGAATGGCTGTGCCCATGTAACAGACCATCTATGGAGCCACCTTGCTTGCCCCCCTACTCTAGGATTGGGAAGATCTGAAGATGTAGGTATGGAAGATGCTTTCATTGATCAGCAAAGTCCTATGGATGTTGTGTCTCCTAGTTCCCTCCTGTCTTCAGAAATGATCCAAGAGATCATATGTGATGAAGATCTGGGTACTGGAGAATTGAAGGAGGGTGTCTGGTGCTTGCCCTCAACTGATGACTGCTTCACACCTGAATCCAAGTCTAGTTTTGTCAATCTGCCTGTAAATAGCTCAGAAAAAACAATGGCAGGATTGCACCCAGTCTGTTCTGCAGGAGAACCCCAGCTGAGTACTGAAAATGATGGCAACCAAAACCAGACCCTCCTCCCAATGCCAGAGTTGGAAATGACTGAATCATTGCGAGCACTCCAGATCCTTAGCTGTGTGGGCTGCCCCAACATTTGGACTGTCAAGATCCCTCGAGATGCCGCGTGCCTCTCTCTCTCATCACTGAACCTCTCTCTTTCCATCAACATTCGGGAGGTTCGACTAGGTTGCATCAACCTGACCTCCCTTAACTTAAGGTGAGTTTTCTGTCATCTACATAGGGGAATTGCTCTTGTGTGATAAGCAACTTTATTGTCTGAAATCCAATCTTGTGAGACGATGCTGTTGTTTGGTAAGGAGTTTGTTTGGAGTTAGTCTCTTGATCTGCAAAGCCATTTGCCTATACATGTACATTTTGACATTGCATTCTCTGGTGTAGCCAGCTGTGCCAAAGACAGTGCTCAACAATCTAGTTGTAGTAGGCACATGGCAGGTCTATTATGGTGTGATCTGTTTATACTCCCTGACCTTTAATTGTTGATTTGAATATTGGTGCCATATTTTTCCTAACACTTGGTTGCACTGGTTGCTGCAGCCACTGTGCAGCTTTGGTTGTTCTTGAGCTGGACTGTCCCCGCCTTATCACTCTGTGTCTGCAGGTATCATTTGAGGTTTTGTTATTTCAAATATCTTGTCTTCTGTTGGTTTTATATTGGTTGATAAAATCTGGTTACAGTTTCTGCAAGTTTGAGCAACTTGAGATTGATGAGGCTCTTGACAGTTTGCATAACGAGTTGTTTAAAAGGTACCTTCTCTGGCTGACAAGACTGACTGTTTGTTTGCAGGATTGTGGAATTGAAACAGAGATGCTGGAGCATGCTGTTCTGGGCTGCACTCTTCTAGAGACTTTGGATGTCCGCAGTTTGAAGGTTCGTCTCTTTGCTTTGTTTGAATTGTGATCATTTGTGATGAAAGGACAAATAACATCTGCAGAAAATAGGCCTGTGACCTGAAAGCAGCAGCTACTGCTGAATGGTTTTGATCATGTAACTAAGATCTATTAAGTAGACCTTGAGTGCAAGAGTTGAAGGTGCAGCTTAGTTATGCTGTCAAGTTACAAGGTCTATAATATCAACGAGGCTGTTGTTTTCCTGAGTTCTTATAGTTGTAGGGTGATCTCTGGCAGTTATCTTCGGCAGCGTTGATGCGGATGCGTGCAGCATGCCCAGGGCTCAAGCGCCTCTATAGCACCTCGTCTTCTTAAGTAAAGAGCAAGGGTGGCACAGTGCAGCACACTTTATGGTAATACATCAACAATCTTCAGCTCAAGTTGATCTCATTTTTTATCCACATTCAAGATCCTGCAAAATGCAAAAGGTGGGCTCTGAATTTTGCCTTTTCCCTTCCTCCACCGATAAAGCAAAAAGATATCCTCTCCTTAGTTGGTGTTCCAGCTGATCATCAAGCTGACACTGCTAAAAGTGAGATGGAGGACTCATATTTTTGCTCACATCAACTTTTGGCGCCACAGGGTGAAATATTGGTCTTCCCTTTCTTGCACTCATTGAGGCTGATGTTACTCCACACAGGCAGATTTACTCAACATATTCCTATGTTTTGTTTTCTGCATCATCTTTCCGCTATGACTTAAACCACATCTGCTTGTTGGGGGAGTGTGCGACGGTTTAGGCACTAAGAAGTCATGGATATGAAGGTGACCAGGGGCATCACATTAGCATCCAAGGAATATTATGTTTCATGCTTCTTCACAGGCCCCTTGTCGCAGTCAAATAGAAGCTGACATCAGTGGTCTACTTTCCTTTGCGAAGCACAAGATTTTTGATCCGTTATGTAAATGCTTGATAGACTTATCAAGGCAGATTAATTTTGTGACAAGAAATTGTAGATTTTCTTTAACATATGTTTTTGGCATTTAGCACTTTGTTGCCTGTGAAGGTACTTTGTGGAGGCTGTATTGTTAGCAGTAATTAGTTAGGTGTATACTTCACAGGGTGAAAACTTTTTTCCTTTGCATCAGGTAGATGTGGTGCCATCTTGTTTATCTCATTTGAGATGATTGAAAACTCTTCTCTATATGGTTTTTTAATTACCTGGCATGTAATCCCAGAGGAGACCAGGAGTTCTCCCCAAGGTGTCAACAATCAAGCCCAAGAATTGCTGAATGCACACCTCTTTTGGTACAATATGCAAATTGTTGACTTCAATGTTGCAACTTGAATCCTATTTCCTCATCAGGTTTTCCTCACTGCTCTAACCTGGGCTGCATCATTCATACTTGTGTCCAGGAGGTATAACAGGACTCACCAGTGCTTGAGTTTAGGTGACTCTTCAGTTTTGACTGTTTCTCGATATTGTGTTCCTTTGGTGTACAATTATTTTCAAAGGGGGTTCTGTCTTAAATTTATGTGTCACCAAGACAATGTTTTGCAGGTGCTGTACATTGTTGATGCATAAATGGATTGTTGCAAGGAAGTGGAAAGAATTGGTGGTGAGGCTGACTTCTAAATCTTAAGTAAAGGAATTGACTGAGGATGCAGCTGGGAGTAAATGTCTGTCTTTTCAAAGGATGATGATGATAACAAAGTCTTTGCATCTTTGTTTTTTGGATTTAGGGTTTATTGGTAATTTGGGTAAGTGGGTAGGTAGCCTAAGTAGACATGTAGGTATCTAGATAGGTACACTAGGTAGGTGGCCAGGTAGGTTAGTAGGTTGGTAACCTGGTATGTAGGTAGGTGGGTAAGATGATAAACTAGGTAGGAGGGCAGGTGACGTACTGAAGAGGCCTGGCACCCTGCCTACCCCCACACACACAGCCCACTCCAAAGAGAAGAACAAAAAAAATGAAAGAAGTTTGGGTTAGTTGCCAAGAAATGAACTTTTGGCACCGGGCAGTTGATAAAACAATTTACTTTTCGCAGTTTGAAGAGTATTTTAGGCAGACCGTAAGTTGAACTTGAGATTGCAAAGTCAACTAGGGTTGAGGACTCGACGAACAGGAAATGTCCACTTGCCAAAATAGCAAACGCAAAAAGTCAACTTAGCAAAATAACTGGTGTTCCACACTGGGGGCTGGAAAGTCACAGAGATGTTAATGAATCACCTGTGTGTGTTGTTGCCTTTTTGTTCATGGATTGGAGTTTCCTGACATGACCTCCTTGGGATTTCTGGACACACAGTTTTACAACATCTGGCTTGCTCATGATGTCTTTGGGAGAAGACAGAAGACCATTTGTGGGCATACTCTCCCTCCCAGTTTGTATGCAATTTGTGCTCAGTACATGGGGTTTTTCTTTCACCCTCCCTGCATGGGGGTGTGATTCCACACTTTTGAACCTCCTAAGGGCTTTGCAAAATCTGGGTTTGGCTTTGTAGTTTTTGTTGTAAAGGAGTTTCCTGTATCAAAATCTGGGTTTGGGTTTGGGTTTGTAGTTGTTGTAAAGGAGGTTCCTGTATGAGTGGGTTCTCCTGAGTGAGGGTGTTCCTCAACCTCAGGAGAACCCATGAGTACAGGAACCTCCACTCATGTAAATGACTATTTTTTTATGGGAACTCAAGAACATTTTAGAAAAGGAGGATCTCCCCCTGGCATAACACCCTAGGGTTCTTATGCTGAGGGAGATCAGTATTGTGACATAACATGAAGTCTCAGGGCTTAAGGATACTCAAAGAGAGAGAATTGCCAAGTTATGTTCTGTTCTGCAATTCACCTTTTCCATGTGAGGTTTGACTCAATTTGATGTTCTTAGCACTTCAAACCGAATTTTGCTGCTGAAGAAAAGGCTTCTTCAACTGCAATATTTACTGAGGACCATACTTGCTAGCTAGAATTGTCCAAACTTTTGAAGGCAATAAAATGTACTAGAAGACAATGTCAATCCCATTTTGCATTATTCCCATCGATACATATAAACCTCTCAGAAGGTTTTAGGAACATAAACAAGTGAGTTAGCAAGAGGATGAACCAATTTGACAGAAGTCCAAGAGGCTTCAAGAGACACAGATCTATATACTAAATGTCAAGGTCAAGATCTCCAAGTCAACCACTTGTCTATGCATTTAGCAACAGCTGATAGTTTTCTTCTATTGATCAGTGGTTGCCTTTCATCATGGATTCAGCTCTTAGAATTGAGAAAGAGATCTGCAGGAGCTAATTTACAGTTCTTACTTGGGCCATCTGTCATTGTGGGGTGTATATCAACCCACTGCTCTTTTGCAGCTCCTTTTTGTCATCTTTTGCACACCTACTGTGGCTTGTTCACCCTCTTTCTTCCAGCATTCACTGGGTGCCTTGCTGAACTAATTTACACTCAAGGTTGAATAAATTGCAACCTCAAAACCCTTCATCATACCTGAATTACATCCCAATAGCAGCGCATATTGGATTTCTGTCTTAATAATTGCATTTTGTAATTGCTTTACACCTACTGCTGCACCAGATGGTTCCCTGTTTGAATCCCATCCGTCTATTGATCAAAGGATGTTATTTTTAGATCTGAATTTGCATTACCACTTTTGTCTCATCCTAGTCTTGTGGGCGGGCAGACCAAAGGGAGCTTAGTGCCTGCAGACAGGTGAAATGATCACTTATTCCAAGGAGGCCTCTTGCTGCTTGATGGGTTGTCAAAATTCGAAGCATTTGCTGCATCACTTGTTGCCGCAAATTATCTGCCTGTGATATTGTTGCCATTGCCAAAATATTAAGCACACCAAAATAATTCTCCTATTTGATTTGTTTTTACATTGAATCACAAACTGTAGATTTGAATTGTCTTAGAAGCAATTTGAAGGAAAAGGAAGAAATTTACTATGACTGAGTGGACACCATCTTTCAGTACATTAAGACAAGAATAATTTTTTTACAAATACACTTTTACATCACATAATATTGAATAAAGACCTGTGATTTCTTTATGTTTGGACTACCATAATATGCAAAACCATCATTAAAATTCCTTGCAGCATTGACATGGTTGAAGTTAAAAAGCGATCAAGGAAACAATATTTGTGACAACATTTCTCATTCACTGTAGTGTGCTTTCACCCTCCAAGGACCCAAGTTTTGAGGAGAAACTGCGATATCTAATTGCAATCTCTGAGGGTGCATTCGCCAACTATAGAAAGATTGATGCATAAAGAGTGATAGAGAAAAAGTTGAGTGATGAGAACAGAAACTGATGTACCTGATGCACGAAAGATTCAAACATGCTCAATTTGCCCATAGCCATAGCCATTTGACTCATGTAGTTAGCAACAGTTGGTGACCTGCCCAATAAGCCATTTGCAACTGTATCTGCAAGTGATTGCTGTAATGCTTCCATTCCTTGTGAAAGTGCATCCTCTGCCTCCTGTGAAGATTGTTGTAGATTACAAATACCAACTAGCTGCTGTTCTGTCAAAGGCTCTATTTGTGGTATAAGAATCTGCACAACAATATCAATGCCCCAACAAGCAAAGCTCAAGCAAACAATCCCTAGAAGTCCCTTCAAAATTCATACAACACAAGCAATTCTTTTTCCAATCAGAAAAAACCTATGTTTGCTATATCACATTTCTTTCAAAGTTCATATACAACAATAACAAACCTAGATCCATTTTTAAAAAAACCTACATTCACTATAAAGAATTTCAAAGTTTGTACTAATGTTGTCCAATTCTTGATTTCTGAGAGGACCTTCAATGTCAATTTTGAACTTTTTCCTTCGTTTGATAGAACCTACAATGCAGTTCCGAAAGCAATTATCTACATTCAGAAAACCTTTGATTCTGGAGATTGCCCTCAAAATTTGAAGCCTAATCCAGTTTAAGACCGAGTTTACACCCATCTACCTTACACACAACTAAAACTAGTGAAGCATTTGTGTAATATTGCTCTTGTGCAACAAGTGCAAAAATCCCAAGACTAAAGATTGTGCACTACTTCATTGTTTTCGACAAATTAAATTGACAAGTTTGTTTGAAAAGTATGGTTTAGCTTTTTCCCTTTGAAAAAAGTTTTACTCCTTTAGCTAGAGAACCTGGACCTGCTGAAAATGGGATAAGCATCCTAGTGGTGGTGTTGGTGGTGGTTCTAGTTTCAACAAAAGGCAGTTACACAATTTGGATCCCATTCTGGTTTTGGCAAAGTTGTGAGCATCCAGTTCAGGTACCCTAGAACCTGACCTAGAACCAACCAGGGAAACAGCTTTGTACCAAAGAACCTCCCAACACTAGTTCTTACAACAATAACAAACATACATCCACCCAGACAAAACCTTCATTGACAATATAACGTTTTGTGGTTTTGGGTTGTACATAAGTACATAGATTGAGAAATTGAGATCATAGATTGAGATCAATTACTTGCAGCTGAGACTGGATTTTTGGTTAAGAATCTAGAGCTGTTGAGTGAATTTGGTTATGAATTTGAATTTGTAAACTGGGTGGGAGTCATGATATGTATATATATAATATTTGATGAGTAAGTACTGTGATGTACCTTGAGGAGTTGGGATGGTCGAAAACCACCCATCCACATGAAGCATATTCTCTCAACTGGTGTTTTCCACATGCCGGACACAATGTGGAAAACATCTGATCTTGCAGCAACTGCCTTGAGACGGAACATTTGCTCATAGTGCCTCATATTCTCATCAACAAGTAAGCGCAACTGACTTTCACTCACATCATTTGCGGCTGCTTCTTGCTGCATTAATGTTGCTCGAAGATTGCGCATCTGTCGCTGTTGCTCTTCAATCCATCTTCCGTACTCTATGTCCAAGCTGCTGTACCTCGCTGCTGCTGCCATGCATGCATGCGAAAATTAGTCCCACATTCATCTCACATAGAACACCAAAGCTGAGCTGCAAAATGAAAAGACTTGGTTTGTGTTTAATGGAAAGAAGAAGACAGTCAAGTAGCACTAACGCAGGTTTTTGCAGCTTAAGTACCAGGACGTCTAACAGCACCGGCTGCTGCATTCGCGCCTGCTCCTGCAACAGCTCTTGAATATTGAGGAATCAGCTGATGCTGGTTGATCTATGTCCACGGTCCCACACCCACCACCAGCATCACCACGGTCCATGAAAAACAAAAACTAGTGCAACAACGGGCTGGCTACACATGATCATCATGCGCAGCACCCAGTGATGAGCTCTGCAGATCATCGTCATAAGACTAAGTTGTCATGATGTTGAATGTGAAACTCACATGCTCTTGTCGAGCTACACTCTGAAGTTCCTGCTCCAGTTGATTCAACTTGACGCGGCTGGATTCCAGTTGCTGTACATACGCCTGATTGATTCACCACCACCACCACCACCTACCAAATTTGTCAATCCCGGCAGCAGAACCATCGGCCGACACCAAAATTCACAATGACTCTTCCTTGCGAGCCTGAGTTTAAGACAAGATGGAAGATCATTATCACAATCAAGAGTTTTATACACTGGAGGAAATATTGTTTGAAGTTAATCACGGAAGGTGATGAGGATTTGACAAATCGACTAGCCTTCTTTCTTAGTCGGCTTTTGCGTGCTGCTTCACGATTTTGAGCCAGCCGCCTAAGTGCCTGCACAGTTCACATAGAGTCCATGGCACCAGCATGGATTTCATTACAAGTACCCAAAAAAGAAAAAAAGAAAGAAATTGCTTCAACGCTTCCCAGTGTCGAGTCCATGCAAACTAGCTGCTTCGAGGTAGCTAGCCCCACAAACATCGTCCTTTGAACAACAGTAACAATAAGTTCCAGATTGTGCATTTTGCAAGCTTTAATTCCAGCTGCTAAATCCAAAGCACATCTAGTTCGATGAAACGACTTGAGAATTACTACGCAGGCAGACGTTGTCTGTGTACTATGTAGTTGTAACCGAACCTGTCGAGCTTGTGATCCAATTTTACCTTGCCATGATCAACAGCAGCTGTTGCAGCTTCATGATCAGCTATGGAAGCTGCAGTATCTCTTAATCTTGGACTGTTGTCTGCCATATTCTAGCTAGGATTAATCTGTAGTTCAGTCTCGATGACTGGCAAGCTTAGTACTCTACTTCATGACCTCGGGTGAATTGTTGAAACTAGCTAGGAGATCCACTGCAGCAGCATGGTTCATCCCAGCTGATATGTGTTATGTAAAATGTACTCTCGCTCTGGAAAAGACTTGGCATGATCAGCTTGGACACTACTGGATCATGCACCTGGGCAGCTATTTCTTGGCTTTGAATTCTACCAAAAAATCAGTTTTTTTTTTCAGCAGCTGCTTTCTGTCATGATCAATTCTGCAGAACTCCCAGCTGTAGCCAAAACACATTATGATCAACCCCAAAAGGGGAAAAAAAAACATAAGAAATAAGAGGAAGAAAAAAATTCATGAGGTCCACACGACTCATCTTCTTGCTCATCTTCTTTCTTGCTCCTCATACATAAGAGAACTACAACTACCAAGTGACTTCAAAGGGCAATATTGGAATTGTTTGGAAACAACAGCAGCAGCAAGTCTGAAATTGTGCCTTTGTTTTTTTTTGGCTGGCTACATATAGCCAAAATGATGTAGTAATTGCAATCATCATGATCTTCTTCTTCATCATCATCATCAGCAGCAGCAGCATTATCACCATCATGATCTTCACTGGCAGTCTAGTTTGATGATGATGATGATGAGAGTCCTGGGGATTCATGGCGTATCTGGAAACAACTCATGGCGTATCCATCCGGCGAAAGCTTTCTTCCCATGCAAATAAAAAACAAAAGAAATCCTACCCAGAAAAAAAAGTAAAAATTCATTATTATACACTAAAAAGCAGAATTTAAAAGATTCTTTTTAACTTAACCAAAGTGGCGATCATCCTTGGGAAAGATTTAGCCAAATATGGCTATAAACCATCTATGAAATATAAAATTTTAATCATCCTTTTATATTTTTGGCTATACACTGAAAACCAAATGTAAAAAGTTGACGATTTTTACTATTTTTTTCCTCACTTATGGCGATTACAAACCTCCAAACTGACTTCATTTTCGAAATTTTCATTTCTGATATCAGGTTTCGGAAAAATTTCGCCAATTTATTAATAAAAAAAAGGCTGGTTAAATAGGTACACACAAGTTTGGGGTATTCTTCCTCCCCTTTTCTGTTCTTTAAGTGTGTCAGGTCTTGATTCTTGAACAGGAAAAGAAAAGGATGGGTTTTCTTTTCTTTGAATTTTTTAAATTGTTTGTTTGTTTAATGATTGGGTTTGTCATTATGCTTCACATTGAATGCCTTTCAAGTTTTCAACTCAACAAAAGAGGATTTTTTTTTTCCTATGTTTTTCTAATGTTTCGTATTTTATGATAACTTGTTGTCATTATTATGCCTGACATTGAATGCATTTCAAGTAAAACAGGAAAGCTTCGTTTTCTTCAGATTTTTTTATTGTTTTTGAAAATTTTATTGATTGAACTTGTAATTATGCTTCACATTGAATACCTTTTCAAACAAAGGAATATGTGTTTTGCATTTGGACTTATTATGACCAATCCAGTGAGGGAAAGGAATGAACGTTCAGATTTCAATCAGTGTTTTTTTTTAAAGGAATTTTTCTATGCAGCCTAAGTGGCAATTGTCAATAGGAAGACCTAGAAAAAGCGAGGATCATCCCTACAAAGATTTAGCCAAATCTGGCTATAAACCATATATGATGCACAAATTTTTAATCATGGTTCTATATCTCTCACTAACTACTGGAATAAAATATTGCAACTTAGTGATTTTACATTTTTTTTTCCTGACTTCTGGAGATTGAAAACCCCAAAATTAACATTATTTTCAATTTATTTGGCAAAAATTCTCTTGTAAAATGAAGGCCGGTTCAGATCTTATGAAGACTATGTAGCTTAGTCTTCCAACAGTCAACTTCTTTTGTCAAAGTGAATAAAGGTGTGGAACCCAAGAAAAATTGGATGAATTTAGAGGATTGAGACGATGGATGAATTAAGAGCGTGTTGGACAATGGAAACTTCCTCCATTTTCATCCAATTGTCCAACTTTCCACACAAGCTGAAAAAAAGTTGTACTATTGGGGAAGATAAAACAAGTGAGAAATTGGCTTCACATGGGATTCAAACCTTGTCCTTCCCACTCAAATGATTAGCTATAAACCAATCCCTAAAACTGACCTTCAGGCTTCGTTGGAAGAATCCATTGACAATCACAACCAAACAATTTATTACATAATTGAATAGTATATTCAAAAGGTCTGAGAAAAATCCTTTTTCATGTTGTACACATTGTTTTAAACCCCCTTGAACCTGACACTACATTTAATTCGATGCACCTGTTTAGTGCTTGCGTCTGGGAGCCACATGTATTTGACACAAGAGAGAGAGAATGTTGTCACTCATTATACCATGTGGGGTGCACGGCATTTTGTGACATGCCATGAACACACATGTACTGTACCCTGCTATTGATAATCCACAATAATTTTGAGATTGGAAAAAGGCAAATCCAACAATCCCCATTTGAATATTTTGAAAATTTCAATACTGAGGACAATAAATTCTCCTTTGTTTTTATTCAATAGGAGATGCATGAGTTTATAGCGTTTTTTAATTTTATTATCTCACATTTTCACTGTTATTATTATTATTATTATTATTATTATTATTATTGTGGGTTACCGATATTTGGGGTTTGTTAAACATTGAACTTCATTGACAGGTTCCATACTCAAAGAAGGTAGGGTATTTCTTGACAAGTATGAGTTTCCTTTTTCCTTCCCACAGAGAGAATGAAAAAAGAACTAAGGTTATGATTGCTTGAATATTAACATGTTGCCCTCATTATTTTGCATGGAATTAATGTTAGAATGTATGTGCAAAACCCTGAACTCTGAAACCTTAATGACTGCCCCCCAAATCATTGTTCTGTGAAATAATGATATGTTGCATTCACGTACATTCCACGCTAGAAACTTGAACAAACATGAAGCTTTAAATGGATAAAGGACTCAGGACATCTGACGATTCTTCTCACACATAAAAGAAAACAAATTCATGATCCCTCTGCATGTACCGATTCTCGAACAAACTCACACTTGGGCAAATATGTCTTGGATCCAAAAGTGTCCACTTGGCAGTACCATTTTGAATTTCTGCTTTCCCACCTCAACTTTGTACAGGAAGGGTAACACATGGATGAATGTTCATATCTAATGTAGAGGCTTTCTGAAAGTTATAATTGAGCTTCATACCCTTATCTAGTAGTATGTTTTCATGTTTATGTTTGTATATACAAGCTTAGATCACACCCACTGCCACTCTGTATGTGACCCTGCACATTAAAATCAGATGAAGAAAAGTCAACATTTGCTGGTTTAGCTCAAGAAAATAAAAGTCAAGGATGGGTACCCATCCATCAAATCAATGAGGCCAATGAGAACAGAAGTAGACACAAAAAACAAAACCAAATAATCAACAAAAATCAGGTCAAGACGCTATGCAAAGAGGATTCATGCCAACAAAATGACAATCAACAATAATAAAGAAGACTTAAGATGAAAGAATTGTCATCTGTCACAAATCGGTTAATGACAAAGGTGCAATATGATGTATGGAAGAGATGAAAAACCTTGACCAAGTGCAATAACCTATAGAAAAATCACTATGGTTTGCGAACGTTACAAGGCTATGGACATATGTTGTTGATAGTAAGAAACAAGCATCGAGGGGACTAAAAAAGACCACTGATGACATGCAATAGTGGTATGTGCATAAGCAATCAAAAATGGATCAAAACAAAAATGAAAACACCCATACATCTCAATAGCAAAAGAAGGAGGTCATTACTTAGTGCTCACTCAACGTATGATCATGTCTTCTTTTGAGTAGCCATTATCACAGCATGTGTTGTCATCATCGATGTTTGCTACACCATATCTATGCGAGTCGAGTTAGCAATGACGATGTTCATCAAAGACCGAAAGCTATCCCTGGTGATAAGGATATCCACTTATCGTTAAGTGTGGTGAAGGAAAAGGTGGGAGACTTCCTTCTAAACATGTGATCCACTTTCCAAAACAATGGTTATGACAATATCCTAAAATGCATCATCGGTTATATTGTATGCAAAGTGTTCAAAGGATAAACGAAATACAAGTGTGGTAGGATGAACTAATAACCAAACACCTACCCTTTAACCCGCACATGAGTGGAGACATGTTCACATAATATCTGAAGGAGCATTTGTTAAAAGCGAAGCAAACTCTTGTTCATGTAATGATTTGCCAAAAAAACTTGTAACTGGAAATAAGATTGAACCATTAGGCTTTCAAAAGGTGAAACCTGAGAATGGACAACTTGGGATAATAGGGCTCGAGCATCTCGTACTACCATATGGAACAAGAAAATGTTATTTCAACATGTGTTAATGCATCTAGAACAATAGGGTGATCATCCTGCTGGTAATGAATGACAAGTGCAAAAGCAATTAGTGCCCAACATCCTAAGAATGCGAGGGCAACAGTCCAATCTACAAAAGGGAGGCCAAACCCACCCAAAAAAACAAGAAGAATGGTTTGACGATGAACTAAGTGACCGATAGAACAATTAAAAGATCCCACACCAAGCAACTTTTCCAACATAACTATGGTATGAATATCGAACTTTACATAATGTTGCAAAATACATGCAAATGGAAACATTATACAAAAAAAAGTAGCTAAGGTGCTAAGCAGAACACAACAAAAACATTGCAAAATTCACCTAAGGATCTGCAAGCATAAGGAAAATAAATATCATCCCAAGATCTTCATGAAAAGCCTCAACCATAAACATTCAATGAATGATCTGGATCCCGCTAATGCACCCAAAATACAAAAACCCGAGTCAAGAGTAAGAAAGCTAAGAGGAAGTGATATAAAATGGTCCAACTCTTGTGGAGACTAAGCTATTGTAAAGGACACGAAGATCCACAAGAATAAAAATTAAAGGAAAGGCTTAAGTTTAACTTTGAAACAAGGAACAAAACAAGATTATGTGACTCAAAAATAAGAACTAAGAATAAGAACATAAGATGAAAATGTGAAATGGATCTTTAGTATGCAAACATATGCAAACATGAACATGAAAAAAACATGACAAGGCTATGGTGCAAGATCATGCCTAAGACTAATGTTGAACAAACTAAAAAAAATGAGGCGTCTTACTTCTATTTATACCCCTTTGGGGACCTAGGTCAAGAAAGTTTCCAAGGAGGTTCTATGTGTGCATCAAATAAAGAAGTTTTTTCAAAACCTTTTTTGAAACCTTCTTAATTGAGAATCAATTATGAGTTAAATGAAAGTTAACTCGGACTTAACTAGGAATCAACTAAGAATTAATTAGGACTTAACTAAGATTTAATTAAAGTGAACTAAGAGTTAACTCGAAATGAACTATGAATTAAATGGAAGTGAACTAAAATTCAACTAGAAGTTAATTACAAATGAACTGAAACTAAATTAAAAGTTAAATACATGGTGACCATTCCAATGAATGAACTCCATGGCATTGGCATCCGTGACAAACACATTTCGCTAATTACATTAAAAGCTTTAACGTTGAAAACTCTTGTCACAATCATAAAAAAAGGAGAACTACATCTGATGTAGGACGTACTATATGTGTATCATCTATGAACAAAAGGAAAACACAAGTAAGGTGGGTTACTATTGTAGGGTTTAGGGCAAAGTGCATAAAACAAGCTAAAACAAACAATTGTTAACCCAAATTTTCAATATGTATATAGTGACTAATTAAAACCAACTACTAACTAGTGAGGCAATATAACCTTAAGAATATTTTTGTTTTTAGATAATAGGTTTTAAGTAAACCAGTCTGTTTTATGAACCTGTAATTGGTTTGTTGTAATAACTAGTTGTTAATAGAACATGTTGATTTAAACTTGTGACTAGTAACTTTGTTATTTTGATTTTGAAGTTTATACTAGCTAATGACTGTTTAAATTGAAACAACACTATGAATTGGTATAAATAGGAAAACTTAAAGCTAGATCAAAACATCTTTTTTTTTTGGTAACTTTTGAAGAATTTTTGAATTCTAAACCAATTTACTTAGATTTTCTTTTGAAACTTTTCCATTCTATTTTTAGAATGCAAGGTTGTAAATATTTTTGTTCTTGATGAATAAACAAGAAACTTCAATGTTTTTTGTGTTTTGATATTTCAAATTTGGAGAAACAAACCACACCTATTGTTAATTTCAATAAACCAAAATTGGAAAATAGAAGAAAGCATGTAAAATTAAAGGGAATAGGAACCCTTAACATTTAACAACCATGTAGTGGAATGAAAATGTGAATAATCATGTTTATAATATTTGGTTTTCAGCAATTGTTTTGTTCTAATATTTTAGGTTTGGATTTGTATTAAGTTTTAGTAGTTTTCTAAGAATATTTTTGTGTTCATACTTTTTGTTTTTATTTATAAACAAATAATTAAATATTCATTAAGATTTGCATGTTGGTCCCTTTTTTTTTTCTTAACAACTTGTTGACCAAAAGAAATTTGAATTAGTGATTATTGTGAAATGTCAAAAGTAATCATAAGGGGCCTCAAAAGGAAATTATAATTAAAAGCACTACAACAACCTACTCATGA
>Ga0209611_10006528_pt1 | contig 19045 bp, 7 predicted proteins | sample S1TSphgellanicum_3_FD_187693 | JGI IMG/M metagenome (GOLD analysis project Ga0209611, IMG submission 187693) | Host-associated microbial communities from peat moss isolated from Minnesota, USA - S1T2_Fc - Sphagnum magellanicum MG (SPAdes) (version 2) | ecosystem: Host-associated > Plants > Peat... | reverse complement strand
GTCAAATTTGAATGTAATGACAACTACCTTGAAATCAATTATGAAATGTGGAGTTTTAGGTTTGGATGAAAGTTTTCAAAATACTTGTTTTGACATTTTTTTTTTCCTAAGGTTCGTTAATATGTTATAATTGATGAAAAGGTTTGCAAAAACCTTAAATTTGTTTCCATCAAGTCTACCCAATTAGATTTTCAAAAATGTATAACTTGTTTTAAATTTTTTGAGAAAGCTAGACATGAATGTAACAAGGCATGTTTAAATTTGGATGTTCACCCAAGAAAATTAAACATTTTATTGAAAACAAAATGAACTTTTAATTTTTTTCAAAACTATTTTTTTTCTCTTCTTTTCTCATTTTTTTTATTCAATCATGCTAATTAGATGTATATCAACGTTACACATGAAAATGTTTTTTCAAATTTGCTAACAAAATCATTATGTTTCAAGAGGCCCAATTCAAAGATGCTATTATCCTTTGTTACAACATGAAAAATAATATTATAATTAATGGGAAGCTACAACCTTTTCTTATTTGGCACATTAGTCAAATAAATATGGATTTTTTTGTCCTATTATGAATGCTCAATGTGTTTTGAACCAATTTGGTAATCATTGATTATTATGTGATGCATTGTAGTTTACCATTACCATGTGCTTGAAATGCAAGAAAAAAACACAAACCCACTTGCCTAAGTTAATTTGATTGATGATGATTATGGGATTTTTTTGAATTGTTTATGTTTGCTACCAATGTCAAAAGGGAATTTTGTAGTGTTATGGAATCTATCCTTTAAAAATAAAGATATGAAGAAAAATAAATCTCACAACATATTATGTTTGATGCTAGACTTCATATTAAAAAACCTTTGTTTAATTTATTTTTTATTGGTCATGACGAAGGTGTGAACATTGTTGAAAAATATGATAGATAATCATTATATCCTATGCTTTTGAAATGTGATCATTATTTACATCCAATGGCAAAATCTAAAGTTGGATGTGTATATCAAATAATAAATGTTGATTTTAATCTAGATATTTTTTTGACAAACTCTTAGCACAAGTGAATTAGCAAACACTACTATAAAATGTGTGTGTAATTCATTAGTCGCCATTCAATGGACCAATGAATTCATTGCGTCCTCATTAAGTCCCATTTAATGGGACTAGTGAATTCACTCAAATTTCAAAAAAACCACTTAGCATACAAAGATGCATTTTGATGTATTGAAAATAACTTGTCACCAAAGAACTATTAATTTTCGTACATTATTGAGTCGATCCCAAGGAAATCAAATATCTGCTTCAATGGTAGGGAAAAATATGAAGACATGTTTCCTATTGTTGATTTTTTAGCTTGCCAAATCCTAGGGATTGTAGGATCACAAATTGAGGTCATTGAAAGGATTTGTTTTTAGTAATCATATTCACAAACGTAAGGAGATATCTTATTATTAGCAAATCTAAGAAGATATTGTTTATTATTAATGAACCTAAAGAGATATTGTTTATTATCAAAAAATTTCAAGAGATTGATTTTTGTGAGAAAAATTAGTCAAATGATCTTAAAATTGGTTGTAAACCACCTTTCAATTTGGTTGAGATGATTAAAGAGGATTTAGATTTTGAGGGGTTTGTGGAGTTTGAAGGTTCTTTTGAATGGGATGAACTTCCAAACATATAAAATGTTGGAATAATATTCACTTTTTTCATTCTTTTTTGTAAATTATTTTTAGAATTTAAAGATGTAAAAAATAATTTTTTTTCAGTGTTTGAAATAATAGAACTCGTGATAACTATTGTGCTAGAACCACCTTTGAAAATTGATTAGTATGACCTGTTTGAGAACTGAAACTTTAAAACCTAAGTGAAATAACTTTTTGCAAATTTTTGAAACTTTTTTCTTAGGTTTGTTGAAAATAAGGTTTTTTTTTGAAGGGAAGGAACTTGGGTGGGTTTCATAAAATCTTCTGAAATCCGGACCTAGCAATTCTTTCAAAAAACATAGAACCGCCCAACATTGGTAATTTTTTTATCCCATGGAATAAAATTAGGAGCAAAGTTTTGGTTCAATGCACAATTGATCTACATTTTATATGGGACTGAAATTTTTAGAATTGTCCCATACAAAATTGGGACCAAATTTTTGGTCCCATGTAATTTTACATGTGATTAAATTTTCATTTGAATTTCATAAGACCAAAATTTCAGTCCCATGTAAAAACATCCAATGTAAGATTAGAAGTGAAAAATTGGGACAAAAGTTTTGGTCCCAATTTCACATGTGTCAACTTCAATCTCAAATTTACATGGGAGATTGAAAAATTGAGATTGAAAAATTAATTATAGTTTTTGAAAAAAAATTGATTTAATATAATATGTTCACCCATACAAAATAATTACCCACAGATATTTACATATTGTATCTAATAAAATTTAACATGTGATGCCTAGGGGAATTAGTGTCAAAATTTACATGAAAAATCTTGATAGTCTAAAGTTAATCTCAAAATTTAATTTGATTATTTTTTGGAAATTCATCACAAGGTTATATGAAAATTTTTTTTGGTATTTTTTTGGGGTGTTGGAATCATATTTGTGGGGAGCATCACATGGTGGGGTGAATGTAACTTGAGATCTTCAATTTAATGTGACCTTTTGAATTCAAACATGTGTTAAGGTAGAATCGCCCATCATTGAACATTTACCTATCATTAAACAAATTTTAATATATTTTTATTCTTTCACCAAATTGAGTGATTTTTGTGTCATGGGATGCACAAACTGGAGGGTTACAAATGTTTTTACAGCATGAGAAGTAAAGAAAAAGAAAAAGAAAAAGGGTACAAGTGATAATTTGTTTCAATTTGAAAAAAAATTAAAATTTAGACCTCTCTTTAGTTCCAAGGCAATAATTTCCTCATTTTTTAGTCTGGTTTGAGTGATGTAAAACTTATGGGTGTGCCAACTAAGGCTTTACAAAATCTTTGTATTGCAAAGGGAAAGATGTAACAACCAAAGATTTGATTTGTTATGTTTTGATCTTAATTTGTATTAATTCATTCATCATGGAACATTGAACCCTTTTACACCAAACATACCATATCTTCCTCATTCTTTTATTGAATTGAGCAATTTTTTTGTGTTGTTGGAAGTGTTAGGAGGAGAGCTAAAAATGTTCTCTGAGCTTCAGAAGCAAAGGAACAATGCATGAAGATTCAACCTCCTTTGCCTTCTTAAGTGAAATGCTCGCCAGCCTATCTACCCCAGTGTCACTAGGAAAGACAAGTTCAATTTTGAAGACGATGGATGGTATGAAAACAATGAATATGAAAAGGTTTCGACATGGGATTGTCAAGTTGGAGATCATATCATAGATTATGCGAAAACCTTGTTAAACCAACTCTAGTATCTTATCCGTGGATTTAAATAATTATGTTATATAATTATTTAAAAGAAAATAATTATCATTTTTAATTGTTAAAGGGTCATCATATGCATTGGTACCCATGACTAAAAAGTGTGTTTTCTCTCCTTAAAACTACGGAATAATATGTCTTTGCATTTTGGTTAGACAGCTCCAAAACATTATTGCCTTGGACCCACAATTCCAAATTCCAAAAAAATTGTTAAGTTTTTTTCCAAGTTAACTTGAGTGTATTCTGCCTCCTAGTTCGTCCCTATGTACCTATGCTAGTTTATGACCTACTTATGGTCCTTTACACCAAGGAACATGCCCCCAGGGTACATTCTGCCTCCAAAATTCATCCCTACATACCTATGCTAGTTAATGGCCCACCTATGGTCCTAAATTACGCCACGGAACGTTGCCCCTGGGGTGCATTCTGCCTCCTACCTACTAGAGTTCATGACCTACATGTGGTCCTTTACGCCACGGAACATGCCCTTAGGGTGCATTCTGCCTCCTAAGTTCATCCCTGCGGCTGCGACCAAGCCCTAGGGACTCATCAATGGAGACGTTGGCAAATGCTCTTCTTTCCAAGTGTTGGAGATCTGTGCAGCGTTCGACGCCTTTCAAACTACCCTAGAGCTCCGTTCAGGCGTCCTTATCAACGGCCTTGCGAGGAGGACCAGTGTGTCGCAGGGAGGAGGAGGAGGAGGCATTTTTATCCCCCTTAGTCGATTTCAGCTCAGAAAATTTGTACCTCAAGCTTTGCATTCTTTTGCTTTTTCACGCTCCAGTACTAGGTTCGCCTTCCCTTCGTGGCCATGCGCTTTTATGCTGTCAAAATATGAAGCGATCTGGTTGAGACTCTGTAGAAACTAGATGGTAAGACTCGCAAGAGGTGGAGTCTAACGGCAGCAAAAAGGGAGAGAGACAGAGATTTGAGAGATGAAATGATAGTGTATGAGAGAAGTATGGAAAGAAGGAGGAGAGTTTAGAGAGAGCGTGGAGTGATGCGAAGATCCAGCACGAGACGAGATTCGTAACAGCGGGAAAGGCTGGCAGGGGAGCTTGGATCGGAAATTTGAGCGACTAGTGGATTAGTTTGAGTGCCAGGGCAAGTGAAGCAGGCCGCGATGCAGCAGGGTGTGAGGGCAGTGGAGGCGTACAGGCGGGCGGTGCTCGTGGATGGAGTAACGGCGGACAACGACATCATAGCGCCGGTGTATAAGCTTGAGGAGATTTGTGCACTCCTGCGCTCTTCTCCGCTGGATATTGTGCGTGAGGTGTTGGAGCGCATTCTCAAGCGTTTGAATCACAAGAGCCCTCTCGTAAAGCAGAAGGCACTGAGGCTTATCAAATTCGCGGTAGGAAAAGCGGGGCCAGAATTCCGTCGAGAAATTCAGCGTCAAGCGCCGGCTGTTCGCACCTTGACACATTACAGGGGACAACCTGACGCACTCAAAGGTGATGCACTCAACAAGGCGGTAAGAGATACGGCTCAAGATGCGGTGTCTGCCATATTTGCTTCTGATGAGAAGACGTCGGCAATGGAGGAGGCAGGCAGGCGTATCCAGGGTTTCGGCAGCACTAACTATGACATGCCTCCTCCGGAAGAGAAAAAGACAATCTTGAGTGGTATGATAGGGTTTGGAAGTGCAAGCATACTCCAAAGGAGTGGATCTGGGAACAGTGTAAGCTTCAACACCAATTCCAGCAGCTACAGGGGACATGAACTGCGGGGATCCCTGGCTTCCTCAGATCAAGAAAGCAAGTATGATTCAACAGATTCACCATCATCTCCACCTTTTGATCCTCGTGCTCAGCAGGTGGAGCACAACAATGGAAGGGGATCCCATGGCCTTGGCAAGAAGAACTCACAAGAAGAACATCTAGTTGATGTGGTGACAACCCCAGGTGGTGTAAGGCTTCAACCTAGTCGGGATGCAATGCAGACATTTCTGTCAGCAGCTGTAAAACTGGATGCGGAGAGACTTGGTCATGCATTGGAGGCCAAGCTGCAAGATCACTCTTGGCAGGTTCGTTTGAAAGCAATTTGTACAGTGGAGGCTTTGGTACGACAGAGAGGAAGCAGCAAAGTGTTTGATAAAGTGGGTGCAATGTTTGGAGAGGATGCTGTGGCCATTCTTGAATGTGCACAATCACCACAAGCTTCATTGAGGGAAAAGTCCAAAAAGTTGCTACACCTGCTTGGGCTGGGCAGCCAAGATGAGGATGAGAAGCCTCAAGGAACCTTAGGTTTTATTCCTCCTCCACCAGGTTCCACCCTTGCTCCTGCTCCACCTGCTCCTATTCAAGTACCTGACTTGATTGACACATGGGATGATGGCACACCTGGACCCAGTGATGGATCTGCAAATGCTTCCTTGTTTTCACATCAAGAGGAAGTTTCAGGAAGTGAATCTACAGTTCCACCTTCTGTATCAGCTGCACCAGTTGATGTATTTGCAGAATTCCAGTGGTTTGAAAGTCCAGCAGATGTGGTGAAGAGTACTGAAGTTGGGGATCCCTTTTTCACAAAATCTCAAGATGCATCCAGGTCCAGTTCAACTCCTGACTTGTTCTCAGGGCTCACTTTGGACACAAGTGAGACTCTAGCTTCAAATGTAACAGCAAAAGGTTCAGACTTGGGAAGGGAAGAGAACAACAATCTCTTCTCTGGTCTCACTGTCAGCAATGGGGAATCAGCTGCCTCTGCTAAACAACATTCCTCCTTAGATAGTTTGGCAGATCTCATGGGAGGGCTTCCAACAGATGTTCCCATCAGTGTCTCTGACACATTTCAGAGCCTGTCAGCTTCAGCTACAACTACACAGCAGCCAATGAGGATTCCTGCTCCTAGTCTGGGTAATCACAGTGGGCTGAGTCATGGCAGCTTCATACCTACCCTTCGAACTGAGGCAAGGCCAATGGGCATACCACCACAAGGAGGAGGGGGGCTTCCACAACAGATGATGTATATGAACCCAGCAGTTTTAATGGCAATGGCAAGCAGTGGCTTGGCCCCCAATGTGCTGTTACAGCAATCCTTAGCATCTGGAGCTCCTGGATATGTTAGCATTAATGCTGGATTCATGCACCAGCACCTTGCACCAGGCTTTGAAAGCATGCAGAGACATGGAATGGGAATGGACATTGGAGCTGGTGGTGGATTGCAAGGTGGCAGCCTGGGACATGGGAGTGGGCTTGGACATTCTTTCAATGATGGGTTTGATTTCTCCAGCAATGCTGCTCCCAATTATGTGTCAGCTGCTGAAACAAAAAAGGAAGAGACAAAGGCATTTGACTTCCTTAAGGACCACGTGACATCTGCCTTGGGTTCTAAAACTGTTAAGTGAGTGCTGTTCTGGCCTACCTCTCATGCCAGATGAACAGGCGGATCTTCATGGAGGTGGTTTACATTCTTGTTACAGTCAAACCACTTGCAGGATTGAGAAAGTAGTTCCCTGCTACTAGAGAAGCACAGAGTAACAGCCAAAAGATCTTCTGTGTCTACCATTTGCAGGTTTGACAAGCTGTTCCTTTAGTAGGAAAGCACAGAGTGACAACCTGGGAGTTTGTGGTCTGTGTTGTAAAATGCTAGTTCTGTTGGGCTTACCTCGTGAAGATTCATGTTGGCTTTTTTCAGATTGGGGTCTCATTGAGGATGACCCAGATCAATGGCCACAATTGATGTAGAGTCTCTTTGTTTTTTAAGTTGGACAGCTTTGTTATCTATGTGAAATTGAATTCACATGCTCTCTTTGCCTGCTGAAGACTATAAGCAGCCACACAAAAATGTGGTATGTATGTACTTTTTATGGAGAATGTCATTGAGTTGGAAGCAAAGGTCATAAGCATTAAACATCAAGCACCATAGATGGCCTAGTAAAGGACTGACTCATGCTGCCCTTGATCTGAAATCTTCCTTTAAAAGCTTCAGTTATCTTTCAAACTTCTCTTACAATACATGATTGTGCTATGATATATCCTTTGACATCCACTCAATGAATTGCAAGCTGGTCAGAAAATTCAAACACATGTCATGGTTCATCTCATTCTACTTTGATGTGCTTAAGAAGCAAACCGGCAGGTTGCAGCATTCTTGCAAGTGGAATTACCTTGCAAATACAGGAGCTGAATCCCACTGCCAACCTCCACCCCACTACAATTTGCTGCCCACGAATTGCAAGGGAATCTGAGGACTTTGAATGGTGTGACCTGAGGATTCAATCTCTGTTTTTGCTTCAGCACCAGTTCGTGGATTTTTGGGGGATCTATTTTGTGTTCAAGCTCTTTGCTTCTCTGGTAAGCCCTAATGTTTGCTATTCTTTTACTGGTGCTTCTGGTTCTGGCTTGTACTTGCTGCTTGCTCATGAAATACTAATCCGATAAGCACTTCTGCTGAGGAGTTTTAAAGTATGTTCATTGCAGTGACAAAAGTAGTGATGCAAACTTGATTAAGCTTGCAGTGCTTTTGTAGTCTTGTTTCTCATGCTTGTTTGTCTGCTTATGAACTCGAGTGAAAAGCATGAGGCAGCTGTTTACATCCAAGGCGTTGTGAAATTTTGAGGGATTGGTCACAGGAACTGTTAATTGAGAAGCTAAAACATGCCTTCTCATGTGGTTTTTGTCATTGTGCTTGAGAGAACTTGGAACCCTGTACAGAGGTTTGGTGTGGTGGTTGAAGAAGCCATCTTGAAAAGTGAAGGCATTACTGGGAATGATTTTGGGGATTCTGATATCCTGAGATTTTGTGTGGAATCATGATATCTTATTTTGTGTCAGCTGAGACCATGCATGTTATGGGCATTTCCATCTCATCTATAAGCTGATGAAGGATCACACTTGTGCTGGTTGCTGCTTGTTTCCTCTTGTTCTTCACCTCCTTTCGAATAAGTTCTCATGTTGCACGATTGATCTGCAGCCTGAACCAGTCTGAATTTTATCACTTTGTCAGATTTTTTGTCGAAGTCACAGAAGCTCACAGTGATCTCATAATGTAGCTTCTTGGCAAGGGAAAAGGACATCCATACCATTTTCGACCAAACAATGCTTATGATGACTTTATGGGTTATCTACATCACGTATTTCAAGCTCAAAGTCCACTCTTGTTGAAGATCTCAATAATCTCCCAACTTATTAAGTGGTATGTTTCAATCAATGTCTCAAACTATATCTCCTTAGTGCCAGCCAAAATTAGTCCTCCTGTTGCTTCTGGAAATGCAACAGAGATTCAGGATGCAGATTTTGTATCATGGTTTGCTAAAATCTTTGGGCAGCCTATTATATGCATTTCTATACACACTTTTGGGAGCTGACCAAGCAGGTATAGAAAAGCAAGCTGGACAAACCATACCCACTTGCAGCTTGTCACTCTTGTGATGAAGGTGAAGGTCAGACATGTGAACAACTCTCATAAGGTTATGATGGCACTCATTGTCATCTAACCTCCAAATTGTTGTTGTGAAGATTTCTCTGCAATGCAATTTCATAGATAAATATGGTTTACTTAATATCTATGTGGTACAATCACTCTTCTTTCAATCAACTGAGGGGGTTAGCAGCATTGACAGTTAATCTGTGTAGCTCAATAGATATGCAGTCAATGAGCTAGCAGTCTAATTTGCACTTGGCGTGCTCTCTGCCTGAAGAAATATATTAGCAATGACCCAGTACTTTGATTTGAAGTTGGTATTTATATGCACTTATCTGCAAGAGACCTTGTCATGAATACTTCAAGTAGGACAGAAAAAGGATAAATCTAGGAACAATTTGGAAGTGGAGCCATTGGATGCTGTATTGTGGTACATATTTTGGTCCTCATTCCACTGATGCCTTTGATTTTAAAGAGCCCAGCATTATGACTTGGAAAAACTTGACTTCTATTTTATGGAGAGCATTATAACTTGGAAAAACTTGATGATTTCAACATGTCTATGCCAGTGGTGAAGAGAGTGAAGATAAGACATCACAACTCCTGTCCAAGGATTATTACCTTTTTCTATCTGGCTATCTTCATTGTCATGGGTTGGCTTCACGTTTACCAAACTCCATTCTGGGTTTCTTTGTGTTTCCAGATGGTTTCTTCTTGCATATGAGCACAACCTAAACCCTTCTGTAGTACTCACCTCGAAATGGCCTTCAAGTGAATAGTAAGCCAAACATCCGTGAATAACTTGCACCCAGGAACTTCAGATGTTTTGCACGATACTCCCTCCTTGATAATGCCTCGAAAAATTGTGTGGACCTCCACAAGAAGTTCAATGTGCCCGTGCTTCATGAGCTATGAAGTATCACCAGAAGGCAAGTTCATCAGTTCCCGAATACCCTCACACACAAGCTTTATCTGTGCCTTGATGTTGGCAATCTGGCCAGTAGAGGACTCGATCTGCTTGGTGAGCATCTCCTCCTTGGAAACAATGAAGTTGAGGGCCTCTTGCCAGGTGAACTCCGCATGGAACCCTAGTCCAATGTCCACGAAGATGCGAGACGAATCCGGTACCTCGGCTTGAGCGTACACTTCAGAACCGAGATTGATCATAGTTCTCAGCTTCGTAAGCTTCTGCTGCTCCAACATGTGTATGCTCTTCGCCAGGTCGGTGAAGGTCTTTCGCTGGGCTAGTAAAGCGTCCCTCTGCGAAATTGCGTTTTGAAGGTCCGGCTTCAGCCGTTTGTCCACGAAATCCTCGTACTGTCGCACCTTGGCGACTTGCTCTTGTTCCGTTCTCCGGTTCCTCGTCGCATTCTCTGCGACAGCTCGACTCCGTTGTTCAACCCTCAGCTTGTCATTCTCCCCACTCGTCCCTTTCATGGCGTATAGAACCTACCGGCCCCAGTCCCGTCTCCGGCCCCCAAACACCCGGACCTCTAAGTACCACCCGATCTCCAGCGCCGCAGATCTTCAACTGAAGAAGGTGGGCCGCTCCGGAAACAAAATAGCAAAGAGCAATACAAAAAACCTAATGCATGTAGACTAGCATTAATTTTTTGTTGTTGCCGCAGATTGATTTCCAGCGGTTTTTGGTGATTCATCTGGTTAGGGTTTTTGGACACCTTTCTTCATCTTGCGAGGGTGAAGAAACGGGTGGGTTCTGTGTGGGTCAAAGTTCCGGATCTTCACCACTCCTATCACTATTTTTTTTCAGCATTATCTGCACTACAGCAGTTGAATATGCAATGAGTAGGTCTCTGTTCAGAAGATGATTTTGTATTCAGCTGCAAGGCAGCTGTGGCCCAGGTGCTTGACACATTTTGTCTCTGGTTGAAGTTGCTAACTTGCTTGTGATGCCAATCTCTTTTTGTTGGCCTTGCCCTTTAAGGTAGAGACATTGTGACGTACCCAGAAATGTGCCAAAGTTTGATATCCTTACATGGTCATGTGGAGTCCACTAAAGAAACATTTCCAGCATAACTCAAGGATCCACTTGGGCTTCAACATGCTACCCACCATGTGCTTCCAATTTAGTATGTTGAATATTTATCATCCTTATGGATATCATTTAAAAGGCAGAGCCATTATGCAACCAGCTGCTTGTTCCTTTGTGTTGTCTGCTTTGTGTTGTTGCTTATATTGCATGGTATACCAATTTCTCTCCTCTTCATTGACATGTTGATCACAATCTTATGAAGGTTTGCCATTTCAACCTGAACTATTTACCTTGTCCTTTGGAAGTAGGTGCTTTTGCACTTAAACTAAAGTTCCATTGCTGAAGTAATGAATGAATTCATGAACTGGCTTGTGTAGTCTTCTTTGCAATTTCCAGGGGCGGCAACAGCAGCAAGTCATCCAGTAATGTGGTTCTCTTCTTGTCAGAGATAATGGGCAAGTACTTTGTGTCATCCTTCTTTCTTATCATGAAAAAACAGGTGTTCAATGATGACTCTAAACCACAATCCTTAATTGGAAAGTTGCATTGAACATGTGGAGTTGAACACCCAATTTTGATTGATCCTAGACAATGGTGAGGAGTGATCTCTGATAGAGTTCTTCTAGTAGAAGAGAGCATGTGTACAGTAGCTCTTCAGCCCTGTCTCACATGGTTCATTACACTCTATAGCAGCTTTGCAGAATGCTTATTTTCTACTATTGGACACCACTTCCTCACCATTTTCCAGGATCAATAAAAGTTTAGAGTTCAATTTCATATTTCTGCAAAGCTGCTATACAGCAGAATGAACCTACAATCATGTCAGTAGCCATAAGATTCTTTTTTTTGTAAGATAGCATAAAGTGCATAATATACTAAATCAATGCAAGGAACTGAGGCTTTTGATCCTTATCAACACATGCACCATCCGTAATGTTTAATGATTTTGATGCTAGCAAGAAGGAGATGTTCACAATGTAGGTAGGGCCCATTTCACTGGCGCCTACATGAACAATTCAGTTTTGAAGTGGCCATGGCACAACATTGAAAACATAACATGTTTAACATACCCAACAAGGACCACAAGCATGGGGAGTAGATATGGAATGAATTTGGAATGTCGACATGTTTGTTATTACATGGGAGAATCAATACTATGAATGACAATATAACGAATCCATGATTCAAAATGCATGTGAATTGTTGTATCTGTCAACGACTGATATATAATGCCATTGGTCTTATCAATTATTTTGGGGTGGCATAACATGAGAACCAACAAGTTTGAATACAATTTGAATTTGAAGAGTATTTGGTATAATATGATGTGGGAGAGATCGGGCAAGAGTTCACTATTTAAGCAATTTTCAGCTTGAAGAACAAGCCAATTTGACATTGGAAGAGACTAGCGAAAGGTTGCGTTTGAAAGATGATGTTGCATTTGCATTGTTATTTCTTCACATGGTCACAATGCTGAATGAGTAAGATAATCTTCTTGAGTGGGATGTAATCTTGAATGGGAAGCCCATTGGGTTAGAAAATTGTGCTAGCTAACAATGTGGTAATAATATTGGGGAAAGTAGCAATAGAAGAGGTGATAGATTGTAGTAGTAGGGTTAGGTGGATTTTGCCATTAGATGCAACATATGTACATTGTAGAGTAGCTTCAATATTGTACAAAATTGATATTTATGATTGATTTATGGAGCAAAATGGGCAAACAAGTTGTTTCCTTTTAGAGTTTGTTGCAATTAATGTAAATTTGGTTAATTACAATCATATGTAAATTTTTATAATTGAAAAATGGATTGAATGATTAGATTGTGCTTGTAATTATTGAATATTGAACCATTCAAATGACAATGTGATTGGAGTGATTAGAAAACATATAATGGTAATTATATGGGGGCACTTCATTCGGAGTGCCTTAAATATCGAAAGTTTGGAATTTGAATTATGGAAATGAAAATTTTTAAATATGAAATACACCAATTTCTAAATAGGGTCCCAAAGTAAATGGTTACAATTTTATTATTATAAAAACATACAATTGGAAAAATATATGTTTAGGTCACCATGTGAATTTGCATATTAAGTTCAACCTATGTGTAAGTATTACAAAATGTCAAATGCCTATGCTTTAGGCTCCTTTAAAGTTTAAACAATCTAAGATTGTGAAACCCTTGTGATCCATGACCTAAGAGGATGACTAATTGCAAGATTTGAATTTTGGGGTCGAGATTCATGGTAGTCATTATCATTTGGGGCTTCAATTACCTCATTAAGAATGTTGGTATCCTTTGTCATCATCATCATATTAAGCTCCTCTTTTGCCATTGAGACGTTTGTCCCATGCAAGGTTGTGATGATATTTTGCCTTGAATGTTTTGTCACAATTTGTTTCGTGGAGTGTCATCCTTCAATATCTAAAATGCCTTCATTGTTGTGTGGTCATTCATAGTTTTGTTCACTTACAAAAACAATTGTTATTTGATTAGTCCACCTTTTCTCTTGAGTAACTTGATGTGTGAACAAATCTTTAATAGGTGGTTGAAAACGGTTCATGGAAATTACCATAATGACTAATCTTAATCCCACATCAATTTTGGGCATTTGGGGGGTTGAACATTGTAGGTATTTGCCAATTGGTGATGCATGGTCAAAATCTAAATCATGTTTTGTTGACTTCAAAGGTTTTGTAGCTTTAGGTTTTGAAGGATTTGGATGTGCAACTTGGGATGCACTTGTGTTAGTGGCCATATGTGGGCCCACATTTGGTTTTAATGTAATATCCATTATGTCATCAACTACAATATTGGGAGGATTGATGAGTGGGTCCATTTATATGTTTGAGGTGTTTATTAATATCTATTGTGTGTTTGAGTTTAAAATGATGATTCAAGCTAGTGGTTTGTTTGAGCTACTAAGGGGAAACACTTCCATGGAACCCATAGATTGCATGGGCATGTGTTGATTTGGGACCATTGGAGCGTGTTTTTCTTGAGGGGTGCATTGAACACTTGAATTTAGAATTGTCAAATATAAGCATGTTTAGATTTGCATTGTCGGATGAAAACATGAATAGGTGGACAATTTGGACAAATTGGACAATTTGTAATTTTTAAAAATTACATACAAATGTAAAATTTTCAATTTTTTAAATTATTCATATTGTCATAAATTTTAATGGGAATCATCATAAATTTTTTGGATGAATTTAAAGAAGATTATGGACTCATAATGGACTTTTGAAATGACAACACTATGTCTGTCATATAAAAAAAATGAAAAATGTCGATTGAAAAAAATGTCAAAATAAAAATAAAAATAAAAATCATCAAATGAAAAATTTGTTAGTGAAGTGCATTGAATATATATATAATTTAATTTTTAAAAAATGACTTGTTTGTTGTAAATTTTTATCCTTGAAAGTCCATTTCCCAGTAAACTTTCTAATTTTTTGCATGGATTTTTAAATCAATCACATGTTTAGGGATATTCATAGGTTGGTTTATTGATATTCATGATTAAAAGCATAGGGGATAATTATAGGACTTATGGTTTAATAATTATTAAAATTGCAATTTTTTTTGTTAGTGTTAGATTATGGACTTTCAAATGCCACTTTTGAACCACCTAATCATGCTTTCACCCTACCATTGTTAGACCATTGAACCTATCAAATCGTTGAATCAGACAAAAATCTTGAAAACAAAATGTTATTATCATTAGGAAATTTAAAGGGGTCATGTTTGATTTCAACTTGATTAGGTTCATTTGACACTATGGGGTCTTCGCCCGATGATTCACTTTTGTTGGCACTTTCATCAACATTGAACATTGAATTTTTAAACAACATATTCTCATGCCATGTCGTTGGGTTGGCACCAAGTTGTTTTCATAGAAACTTGTTATTAATGTACATGTACACCAAGTTTTTCAGCCAATTCAATGTTAATTGATTTCAGATTTTGCTATGGACAAATGAATATGAATTCCAATTTTGCTCTCATGATAATTTGGAACACACTTGCACCAAAATGTGATAAGTGATGGTGCAAGTGTGCGTCCATTAGGTCCAATCAAATCCCACCATTCATGTGGGAGCAAATTTAGGTCCTTCACTTGAAGGGTGTTAGAAAAAGGATTTTGATTTTTGATAAAATTTGTGAAGTCTTTTAAAGTTGGGGCATAGGTGGTTGGGTTACCATTTTCTTTTAAAAAAAAAACTCAATTTAAGGCCTCTTTTGCATTTACATCATCATGTAAACAAACTTCACCTAGTAAGTATGGATTGAAAGAGGCCCTTACATAATGTAAGTCAGTTGTCAACATCTTCCACTTTTAGTAAAATTGATTTTTAATCACATTTGCAAGGCTTGATGGTAATTCAAATGGTGGATTTCATAATGATAAGACATGTCATTCTAATATTTTCATGAGAAGTCACGCCCTTCCCATGCAAAGTTGTTTGCCATCAAATGCTTTCAATGACATTAAAACTAGTTCCATAATGTGCACAAAGTTGGCACAAATGTCCCAAAATTCATCCTTTTTTATGTTAGTTCAAACGACATTTGCTTCGGTGAACAATTTCTGATGATGGTTAGCATGTAATGTGTTGACAAAAGTTGTCTAGTTAGGATCAACAATAATTTGTTCAATGGCAAGTCTTAGCTTGAACAACCACTCAACCATCAAAAAATTGGTTGCAAACTATGTTTTAGTGGGGTTTATTAACATAAGTTGGTCTAATAATGACAAAAGATTGTTAATGGTGCATGGTATTGTCATATGGCAAAAAAAAAGTTTTCGCCTTTTTCACAATTCATTTTGCCCATGTTACTTTTCCTTAATTTTCTAATAGCAAGTCCAAATAATGAATAACACACCTTTAAAAATAAAAACTTGAAAAACAATGGATTAAAAGGTTAGTCACACTTCTCATGCTTGAAACATTGTATGTAAAAAATTGTACAATAGTGTTGACTTCAATGGTTTTGATGTATTCAACTAATGCATTACATATGTAATGGGCATCTTTTTGTTCCCCAATTGTGTCAATGGAATTTATGAATACATTGCCATTCGGATAAGCAAACATTATGTTTAACAATGGATGCCATGTAATGTTGCTCTAAGCATTAGAACAAATGATTGTTTTCACAGATGCTAATGCCATGGAGTTCATTCATTTGAATCTTCATCCATGTACTTAACTTTTAGTTTAGTTTCAATTCACTTTTAGTTAATTTCTAATTAAATTTTAATTCACTTTTACTTAATTCATAATTCACTTCTAGTTCATTATAGTTAAGTTTTAATTAAATTTTAGTTAAGGGCGAAAGCATGGTTAGGTGTTTCAAAAGTGGCATTTGAGAGTCCATAATCTAACATTAACAATTTTTTTGTAGTTTTAATAATTATCAAACCATAAATCCTATAACTATCCCTTATGCTTTTAATCATAAATATTATCAAACCAACTTATGAATATCCCTAAACATGTGGTTGATAAAAAATCCATGCAAAAGATTAAAAAATTTAATGTGAAATGGACTTTCAAAGATAAAATTTATAACAATCATGTCATTTAAAATTTTATAAAATTAAAAACATATATATTAGGAAAGTTTCAATGCATTTCACTAATAAATTCTTCATTTGATGATGTTTTATTTCTTAATTTTTATTTTGACATTATTTTGACATATTTTTTGAGTCCACATTTTTCATTTTCTTTGTGAAATGCATAGTGTTGTCATTTTAAAAGTCCATTATGAATCCATAATCTTTTTAAAATTCATCCAAATTTTTTATGATGATTCCCATGAAAGTCTATAACAATATGAATAATTAAAAAATTGATAATGTTAGTTTTGAATATGGCTTTAAATTTTACATTTCTATGTAATCCAAAATAATTACAAGTGTGATAGTCTAAATAGTCTCCCTATTCATGCTTTCATCCTTAAGTTTGAATTAAGTCCAAGTTAATTTTTAATTAACTCTTAGGTAACTTTTAATTAAATCTTAATTAATTCCTAATTAATTTTATTTATTTTTTGTTGACTTTTAGTTAAGTCTTAATTATTTTTAGTTAAGTTTCATTTAATTCATAATTGACTTTTAGTTAGAAAGGTTCTCAAGAAGTATTTTTATTCAATGCACACACAGAAGCCTCCTTGGAAGCTTCCTTGAGCTAGGTCTTCATAGGGGTATAAATAAAAGTAAGTCCCTTCATTTCTTTGAATTTTTTCAATATCAATTTTAGGCATGATTTTGCACCATAACCTTGTTGTGTTTTTTTCATCTTCATGTTTATGTGTGTTAGCATAAGAAAGATCCATTTTCATGTTTGTCTTGCACATCTCATGTTTTTATTCTTAGTTTTTATGTTCTTGTTTTTGAATCACATAATTTTATTTTGTTCTTTATTTGAAAGTTAAACTTAAACCTTTCTTTTAACCTTTTTTCTTGTGGATCTTTGTGTCCTTGATAGTTATTCCATATTTGTGAATCAAATTTCACATCCTTTCAATTACATGTTTAGACATGTTGATCTTGGATTGATTTAACAAATCTGTGCGTAATCCATGGTATGATGGGGGTTTGTAATAGGTTTGAGATATGGAGGTTGTTTTCACAACTTTTATGAATGTTGAGTGTCACACAACATTGAAAGGAATGTTTGCCTCTTAAAATAAAGTTGTTCATTTTTTGTCCAAATCTTGTTTTCTTGTTGAATTAATCTTTTGTGCAATGAAACTTGTCAAAAGGTTTGACTGTTTTTATTTGTGGATCTATTAAAACCTTTTATGTTGTTTATAAGGGGGGTGAAAATTCGAGCCCCTTCAACTTGAGACGTCGAAGTTGATTATATTTCCATTGAAGGATTTGACGTTTCAATAGTTATGTCCTTTGTTCACCCATCCAAGAAATGGGCTAATACTTCCATGTCATTTAGTGGTGGAAGGACAAGTTTGCCAAATCAAGCAAATAATGGCTTTGCCCATGGTTGTGCCCTTGAACACACTACAACCTTAATTTGCCCGTGCCACATATCGATAGCCTAAATGGAAGAGCATTTTATCCTTACAATATGAAATAACATTGTTTCAAAACTTGCATTCCACCTTCCCTAACTTGTCCTTTGGCATCAAATACCATGGACTTCACACATTTCACCTTCCTTCCATTGAAAAAACACAAAAACAATAAGCTTGATTTTAAGGTATTTAACAATAAGATTGGATTCCACCTTTAGGGTTAAATTGAAATTTAACAATTATTTGCAAATGCAATATGATGATTTGAAACTCAAACACCTAGAAAGATTTCACCCCTTCTTCCCAAGGTACATGGCAATGGTTGGTGTTAAAACACAAGGCCCACGCACCTCAAAAAAGAAAGTGAGTTTATATTACAAGGTTTGTTTTTTATTACCAAGCAACAACAAATTTTGTTGCCAAATCAATGGAGAAAATCAATCCACTATTGAATGATCGAAATCTAGAAACCTATAGTGATAAAAAAATTTGATCACACATGATTGGCAAAGGAATCCTTTGAGTTGCCATTCGTGTGGTGATGAAAAGAATTTAGTCATTAATAACGGAAAACTTTGGGTCACCAACAAAATTGACAATTAAAAGTTTTCCATTGTTACATGAATGATGATTGAAAAGATTTGGTTGCACAAAATTGGCAATTGAATTTTGGTTACCTTAAGATTGGCGACCAAATTTCGATCGTTGCATAATTGGCAATTGAAAATTTTTGGTCGTTGTAGGATTGGCAACCAAAAGAAGCCACATTATTAATGATTGAATTTTTTTAGTCACCAATCATGGAGCAACCAATTTTTTTTTTTAGTGGCCAATCATAATGGGGGCAACCCAAGTGTAAATATATATATTTTTGATGTCAGTCTTGACAAATGTGACCAACATGTCAAGACAAATGTTGACATTACGAATGACGCAAAATGGCTATGTCATGTCCATTTTGACAACCTTGATTAATATCAATGGCCTTAAAATTGAACACATGAAGATTTTGACAAATTAAAAATGATTAATTGTTGAACATTGTGTGTTGCACCATTTATGGTGGCACATGGCTTTTGGGTAGAACAACCCAAATGGTGATTTTCGTTGTATGGCCACAAAATTTGACTAATCATTATCATTGGCAAAATCCATTGACCACTTGTTCAAAACTGTTTGGTAGACCACCACAATGATTTTGTGACATTCCACTAGAATGA